>Ga0207015_1059_pt1 | contig 37390 bp, 41 predicted proteins | sample Alteio_BWMinCont_53_FD_153486 | JGI IMG/M metagenome (GOLD analysis project Ga0207015, IMG submission 153486) | Enriched cells from forest soil in Barre Woods Harvard Forest LTER site, Petersham, Massachusetts, United States -... | ecosystem: Environmental > Terrestrial > Soil > Temperate forest >...
CGGAGTGAGGAAATGCCTGCCAATCGCTTTAACGGCCACACGGATTACGGAATCGGGATCGGTTTGCGCTCCCCGCATTACCACCATATTCTTACGCGCAAGCCCGTCGTGGATTGGTTCGAAATCATCTCCGAAAATTCCATGATTGACGGCGGGCGCCCGCTGCGCATCCTCGATCAGATTCTGGAACAGTACAAGGTGGTGCAGCACGGCGTCTCAATGTACTTTGGTTCGGCCGAGCGCCCGAACCGGGAGCATCTGCGGCGCCTGAAAACTCTAGTCCAGCGCACCAAGACCCCTTGGCTTTCGGACCACCTCTGCTGGGGAAGCGTGGATGGCCGCTACACCCACGACCTGCTGCCCATGCCCTACACGTTCGAAGCCGCGCGCATCACCTCGCAGAAGATCCGCGAAGTGCGCGATTTCATCGAAATTCCAGTCGCGGTCGAGAACGTCAGCAGCTACGCGGAATTTCACGTTTCGGAAATGACCGAGTGGGAATTCCTGAACGAAGTCGCCGAGCGCGCCGATTGCGGTATTCTTCTCGACGTAAACAATATTTACGTCTCGTCGCAGAATCACAGCTTCGACCCCTTCACGTACGTCAATAGCGTCCCCGCGGAACGCGTCGCGCAAATCCATATCGCCGGACACTCGAAATATCGCAAGTACATTCTCGATACCCACGATCATCCTGTAATCGATCCCGTGTGGAAGCTCTACGCGCGCGTCATTGAACGCGTGGGCCACACTGCCACGCTTCTCGAGTGGGACGACAGCATCCCTTCGTTCGACGAAGTGCACGACGAAGCCCTGAAGGCCAACCGTTTCCTCGCGAGCGCTTCGCTCGCCACCGCCGTATGAAACTCCTTAACCTGCAACGCCGCATGGCTCGCGCCGTCATGACGCCGCTTACGGGCTCCGAACGCATGCGCCCGGTCTCGCCCGATGGACGCTCGATGCGTGCCGTGGCGTCGCAAATCATCAAGCCCAACGACCGATTGACTTCCTTCGATCGTCTGGAAATTTACAATCGTCAATACTGGTTCCGCGTGCTCTCCGCATTTGCCGAGGATTTTCCGGGTGTGCGCGCGGTATTGGGAGGCCGCCGCTTCGACGCCATGGCCAAAGCGTATCTGATCGATTGCCCGTCGCAATCTTTCACGCTGCGCAATCTCGGTTCGTGCCTGGTGAACTGGCTGGAAAAGCATCCTACGTGGGGCGGTGAACGACAGAATCTGGCAGTGGATATGGCTCGACTGGAGTGGGCCGACATTGAAGCGTTCGACGGCAAACGAGAACCATCACTGAAGCCTGAGGATCTCGCGGGCGCGACTCCCGCCAAGCTGCGCCTGCGTTTGCAGCCCTACGTCACGCTTCTCGCTCTGCGCTATCCGGTAGATGATTTGCTGCTCGAGGTCCGCAGGGATTCGGACGATCTCGATGTCGCGAGCAATACTTTCAGCGAACGCCACAAGCGCAAACGCGTCAGCGCAGTCGCAAAACTAAAGCCCAGCCCCATTTTTCTCGCCGTGCATCGCCTGGACGAAGATGTCTATTTCCGCCGCCTCGACCGCGAGGAATTCGCCATCCTTTCTGCGCTGCATGCCGGGAAATCATTGAACGCTGCGATCGAGTCCGCTCTGCGCAGTTCATCGATCGCTGCTGCAGACCGCGCGGCTCGCGTTGAAAAATGGTTTCACACCTGGTCGGCGCTCGGCTGGTTCTGCCGGCCACAGAAGTATGTTGTTACATTCCACACCCAAACTGAATCATTCGGGAGAGCGAAAATTTATGAATAGCATATTGGCTCCCATGCAAAAGCTGTATGGCCTACTCGTTCGAGTTGCTTCCGAACTGCAGTCCCCTTTTCTTGCGATCGTCCGCCTCTACTGGGGCTGGCAAATCGCTCAGAACGGCTGGGGGAAACTTCACAATCTCGCGCACGTGACCGAGTTCTTCGCAAGCCTGGGGTTGCCTGCACCAGGGCCGACGGCCACATTCGTCGCCACCTTCGAATTCGTGGGCGGTGTCCTGCTCGCTGTCGGATTGCTCTCACGCATTGCTGCGCTGGGTCTGGTGATCGACATGACGACGGCCTACATCACGGCAGACCGGGAAGCGTTCTTTTCGTTCTTCACGGACCCGGGCAAGTTCTATAACGCCGATCCGTTTATCTTTCTTTTTGTGGGAATGGTGATTCTGATTTTTGGACCGGGAAAGTTTTCTCTCGACGCACTGGTGCGGGGATTCGTCAGCCATCCGAAAGTCCGAGAGGCGACGATGTCCAGGAGCTGAGTTGCCCGCGGCCGTATGTGCATTCAGCGCTTCGACTGCAGATTCGATTTAGACCGAGAGGCACCGCAGCTTCATTTCTCCTAGCCGGCAAACCGCGCGACCATGACGCGCGTATCTAAATAGATGCACCCACTATTCAGGAAAAGTCTAATTGGGATACTGGCGGGCGCAACCGCCAGCTTGGCGTTGGCGCCCGCCCTCGGCCGTCCGCTATTGAGTGTTGTCTGGGGCATCGCTGTAGGCGGAATCTATTCTGCGAGCCTGCGCCCTACGCCTCGCGCGTATGTAGATTACCTTTTAACGGGCGCCGCTTTGGGAATCCCGCTGTGGGGATTGATCAGTGTAATCGCAGTTCCGCTACTTTCCGGACAGATGCCGGAATGGAGCGCCGAACAGATGCGCTCGCATTTTCCCGCGCTGGTTGCGTGGGTGCTGTATGGCGCTGTGCTGGGCCTGATCACCCAGGGTTTGACCGATATTGCCGAGAGAGTGCTCGGTCCCGAGATTGCGAACATATCGCCCGCGCCTCGAGAAAAGAAACAGATCGTAATACTTGGTGGTGGCTTCGCGGGCATGCGGACGGCAGAGTGCTTAGAGAAGCAGCTGCAGCGTGACCCCGCAGTTTCGATTGCTTTGGTGAGCGAGACGAACGCGCTTCTATTTACACCCATGCTCGCCGAAGTCGCTGGTGGCAGCCTGGAACCCAGTCATATCAGCACACCGTTGCGTAGCAGCCTGCATCGTACAGAGTTCATCCGTGGACGGGTCGGCGCGATTGATCTGGAAGCCCGCCGTGTGATTTTGGACACGGATCACCCTCCCGGCGAAAGCAGCTCGCGGCGTGAGATTCCTTATGACCAATTGGTCCTAGCTGTTGGCTCCGTTTCAAATTATTTGGGTATGGCGAATATCGAGAAGCTCGCTTTCAACTTCAAGAGTCTGCTGGACGCCATCCGAATCCGCAATCACGTCATCGAGATGTTTGAACGCGCCGACCGCGAGCCCGAATTCATCCGTGCACAGACTCTTCTTACCTTTGTAATCGCGGGCGGAGGTTTCGCGGGCGTCGAACTCGCGGGGGCTTTGAACGACTTTGCGCATGGGATTCTGGCCGATTATCCCAACTTGCGTCGAGAGGACCTGAGCGTGGTGCTGGTTCATGCGGGCGGCCGCATCCTGCCAGAACTAAGCGAGTCATTGGCACGTTATGCACAGGGCAGGATGGAAGCGCGCGGAGTTACTTTCCGCCTGAATACGCGTCTGACCGATGTGAATCCCGGAGTCGTGTCCGTAAGCAACGGTGAGATCCGCGCGCAGACTCTCGTGTGGACGGCAGGAACAGGTCCGAATCCGCTGCTGAAGTCGCTTCCTGTGGAAAAAGACAAGCGCGGCGCCCTGGTTGTTGGGAACACGCTCGAGTTGCGCGGTTGTCCAGGGGTGTGGGCCCTGGGTGATTGTGCCGCACTTACCGATGCGAGCTCGGGAAAGCCCTGTCCGCCCACTGCTCAATTTGCCGTGCGGGAGGCGGAAGTGCTCGCGAAAAATATTTGCGCGGAACTTCGGGGCGGATCCAAAGAGAGCTTTCATTTCGACTCACTGGGAGCGCTTTGCGTCGTGGGGCACCAGTCGGCTTGTGCTGAACTGGCAATTCCGTTCGTGAGGAACAAGTCCGTGCGCTTTTCCGGACTGTTCGCATGGCTCCTATGGAGAGGAATATACCTTTCGAAATTGCCAGGTCTGGAAAGAAAGATTCGGGTGCTGATCGATTGGACGATCGAGCTTTTCTTCCCGCGCGATATCGTTCAAACCATCGATTTACAGTGAGGAGAGATCGATGTTTTCGGTTTCAGGAGTAGCCACGCAGCGGGATGACCGCGGCAGATCGTTCCATTGGGTAGACTCCCTGTGGGGTCTCGCGGTCGGGGGTGCGGGCGGCGCACTCGGAAGTGCGCTTCTTGCTACATCACCCGCTCGTGGGATGATGCTTGGCTCCCTCTTCGGGCTTGCCTTTGGCCTTCTCTTCGCGTATCGCGCTACGAGCTCGGGTGCGGGATTGATCTGGGGACTTGGCGCCGCTTTTCTCCTGTGGTTGGTTCTTCCGGTTGGGATTTTGCCCTTGTTGGCTGGTTCTGGAGGCACCATGGCCAAGCTCGCGGATGCCCGCGACCAATTTCCCGAACTCGTTGCCTATTTGATCTTTCTGGGAATGCCCGTGGGCGTGACGCTGGGATTTCGCGGTAGTCTGCGGAGGAAAAGAGAAATGCCGCCGTTCCTCTGGTGGCGCGCGATCATCGTTGGCGGATTTGCAGGCGTGCTTGGTGGAATGATTTTTGGACGCTGGTCGTCTGCAGGCGACTTCTTCCCTTTGATCGCTGGGCTGGGCGAGTTTCACTCTCGCATGGCGACTGTGGGCCTGCAGTTTGGCGTGGCCACGATCATTGGTTCCAGCTTTGGGCTGCTCTTCCAGCGTGACGTGCGGGGCTACGGTTCGTCCATGGGCTGGGGGCTGGGCTTTGGGATTTTCTGGTGGTTCCTGGGGCCACTCACTCTTTTCCCGCTCATCGCCCGAACGCCTCTGGACTGGTCGGCAGATCATGGAGGCGAACTATTCGGTTCGCTGGTAGGGCATATCCTCTATGGATTGATTCTGGGCATTGCGTACGCCGCGATCGATCGCTCGTGGGTAAAGTTGTTCATCGAGTCCGATCCGCTGAATCGGGAACCCGAAGGCCCTGGCCTGCTGGTGTTGCATTCTCTTGGGTGGGGAGCGCTTGGCGGTCTCGCCGGGGGACTTGTTTCGAGCCCGGTGATGATCGCTACAGGTGTATTGCCCAAAATTGCTGGCCTTGACACTCCTCTGTCTATTTTTCGCGCGCTGCTTCTGCATCTCTTGGTGAGCGCACTGATCGGCATGACATTTGGTGTGCTCTTTCGACGCGAATCCTCGAGCATCGGGCTCGGCGTGATGTGGGGATGGCTGTTCGGAGTCATCTGGTGGTATCTCGGACCGATGACGTTTCTGCCGCTGCTGCTCACTGGCGAGATTGACTGGCGCGCGAGCACAGCGTCCGCATTGCTTCCCTCGCTGATGGCGCACTTGATTTATGGCGCTACGACGGCGCTTGTATTTCTGCTTCTCGAACGCCGCTATACTCAAGAACTGCTCCTCAATCCGCGCACCGCCGCGTCCGAACTTCGCCGCGTCCGCCCTGTGGGAACTCCAGCGCCTGCGCTGTGGTTTTTCGCGCTCGGTATGGGTGTGTTGCTGCCCATTCTCCTCGGATAGTGGGACAGACCCAGTGCGCGCCACTGCCGCGCGTGCCGAACCCGCATGATTGAGAGGCTTCTGACGCACTTGAGACAGAAAAAGCACGACCTGTATTCTTGCAAGCCGGTTCAAAACAATTCCAGAAATTCCTGACCTTCATGGAACCTTGCTCTTCTTTCGTCATCACACCTGCAGCTAGATGGCGGTTTTCAAGTACGCGGAGTGCCGAGCAGACCGTTCAAAAGCGAGCTTTGAATGCCGTAGGCAGTGATACGGGGCGGGGATGGCCACATTCGAGGAGATGGAACTCGGGAATCTAGCCCAGAGGAGGGCACCTATGAGCACGCGGGCAAAAAGCAAGGCAAATAATCAACCTGCTCCGGAGGGAATCGAAAAACAGTCTGGATCTGTCAATTCATCCGCAGGCGACGCGCCGGCGCAAGACGAGATTCAGCTACGCGCCTACTGCATTCATGTGGAACGCGGGGGGGCGGCACGGCTGCGACCTTGAGGATTGGCTCCAGGCAGAACGAGAGCTAACGGAGGAGCACCGTGGAGGTCCGAGTGGTAAGGATGGAGCTCGATGAGGTTGGATTACGAGTTTGGATGGCGACGATTGGCTGGGAAGAACCACGGTGTTGCCCAGGACGAGCGGCTTCGGCGACAACAAGGATTGCCTCCTAACTCGGTAGGCGACTTGGTTGCGGCGAGGTCCAAGAGCTGTATGAATTGTTTTCCGAGGAACTTATGAGAGCACCACAGTACAGAGTACCGGCCTCCGCCAAATCGCCGGCCGGCCTTCTAAGTACATTCGTGACCAGGATGCGATCCGTTTCTTGCGCGGATGTGATCCAGGCTGGAGTCATTATCCTTAATCAAACGGTCATTCTCGCGTCGAGTATCTTCGGTCGCTAGAGTCTCTTCGTGCGTGCCGCCTTCCGGCATGTACTCGAGTTGAAAAGTCCTATAACGGAGGATGCGATGGGCCCGATGGATTCGGTCAAGGTCCTTGTGGTGGATGAAAAACTTCAGGAGCCAGGCGCCTATCGTCGAATTCTGGAGCGAAACGACTGCCAATGCTTTTTCGCGAGTTCTCAAAAGGACGTCGCGCTAATGCCGGACCTTGGCACCGTCGACATCGTGCTCAGTTCGCTCAAGATCCCGGGCAAGAGCACTCATTGGTTAATCGCTCTATTATCGGGTTCACGCGCCAGCGCGTTTTACTCATTGCGGCTCGAAGAGAGTTACTGGTGGGTGCCTGTTCTCAAACTCGGAAAGGAGTGCCTTGGAACACCGGCCTTCCCGGCGAGCGGCTTCGCTGGTGTGTTTGACCAACTGGTGAAGGAGATCCGGAGAAAAACGATGGCGCTGTCGCAGGTCAACTGTGAAACCTTTGACTTCCTTCCGACTCCGACAAACGTGAAGTTGCTGTTCGATAGGGAGGGGATCCGTGATTTCAAGCGTAAATCCGTTGAGAACTCGGCCGGGCGACCGTTGCGCCTTTTGTAACTTTCTCCGGGTGCCGGCATCACACAGCCGGGAACATCATTTTCTTCTTGTTGTCGGGATGAACATGGCGCAGCCGCAATTGGAATCCACCGAGGCAGAGCTAATCAAGCGTGTTTGCGGAGGGGAACCGCAGGCGTTTGAAGAATTGCTTCGCCCCTATGAGCGCTTGGTCTATGCGACTGCGATTTCGATATTGCGAAACCCAGCCGACGCGGAGGAAGTCGCCCAGGAGGCGGTGCTGAAGGCATTCTCGAAGCTCTCAAGCTTCCGCGGAGAATCTAGATTTAGCACTTGGCTCGTGCAAATCACCTACAACGAAGCCAGGATGAAGTTGCGAAGGGAGCGTCAGCATCTTTACGAGTCGATTGACCGCGAGCAGCAAGACCAAGAAGGCGAGTATTGGCCGAGGGACTTTGCGGATTGGCGACCCATCCCTTCCGAGCTGCTCGAAAAGAAAGAGGTTCGCGAGGCTTTGCAGAATGGAATCAATTCTCTCAGCCCGATGTATCGGGAGATCGTAATCTTGAGGGATGTCCAGAATTTGAATCTCAAGGACACAGCGGCAGTTCTTGGAATTCCGGAAGGAAGCGTGAAAACGCGGCTTCATCGCGCGAGGTTGCAATTGAGAGACTTTCTAGCGCCAGGCATCGATGGTAGCTGGAGCTCGGGGCAGAATTACCGGAAAGTCAGGGCCTGGTAAAAAGGGAAGGTTGCTATGAGCACCGTTGAAATCAGTTGCGTCGAAGTCTGGCGGGAAATTTCCAATTATCTTGACGGGGAAATTTCGGTCGAACTACGCGAAAGGATGCGCACTCACTTTGAGGTCTGCGACCACTGTACCGCGGTGCTTGATGGGACGCGGAACATCGTACAACTTGTCGGAGATGGGAGGATCTTTCCAATGCCGGATGGATTCAGTGAACGGTTGTACAAGAAGATTCGCGAGCGCCTGTCGCCGTAGGCTGATTCGACGGAACCCGGTCGGGCTGGAACGGATCACGGACATCCTGGTTATCCATGTACATCCATAATTTCCAGTTCCCCTGTGGATTCTTCCGCCAGATATCCACGTAGCGGTCCCGACGATGAATGGGTGCACCTCCGTTCTTGGGCGTGAGCGTCAAATCATGCCACCCATAGTCATAGGCGACATCTCCTTGAATGCGGATCTCGACCACAATCACCGCCAACTTCACCGCAAATTGCTCGAAAAGGCTCTGCAAGCGAATTGCGAGACGATCCAAACCGGTCTTGCCAAAGCCGCTCGGCTGCTCGCTCGAGAAGTTCACGAGGTCCGGATCCGCAATCGCCAGGATCCGCGCCGCGTCGCCAAGATTGAAACCCTCCCGAAATTCGGTCTTGCCAACATTGATCGCATACAAATTGTCCATGTCAACTCCATCTGAATTGGAAGCCGTATTGCATCTCTCGAGGCCTAGGAGTCGTCAGATCAAACCGGCGGCAGGTAGCCTCGGAACAGACTCGATTTCAAGACTAGTCGCCACCAGTGCGGCATTTCGCTTCGCACTTTTTATCGGATGATTACGCGCACGATGTGAAAGTCAACATCCGTACGTGTGATGTGATTGAAATAGTTAGTTCCTTTCAGATTTCAGATGAACAGACCAGCATTCCTACCGGCGGACTGTTTCAGATGCCGGCCGCTTTCGATACGGACTTCGCGAGATGAGACGGTGGGGAAACGAAAAAGATGCGAAAAATCTGCTTGGCCGGCGGGGAGGCGCCCTAAGGTTGCGCGCAGGCAAACCAGAGACGTAAACTTGGCGATCGTGGATCAGCGCCATCTGACGGTGGGCGAATGAGCTTTCTCAGCGAAGTTCGACTCAAAGACAAATTCGGGCCCTTTGTTGAGTTTCAAGCGGGGCTGGGATTCGTCCCGAATCTTGTTCTAGCACAAAGCTTGCTGCCTCGGCTCATCGAGGCCCAGGCGATGCTTGAAAGTGCCGTGCGCTTGCGGGAAGGAGCGATTCCCCGAGTCCAGAAGGAACGAATCCTTCTAATTGTTGCAGCGGAGCGACAAGACACGTATTGCGTAGCCTTGGATAGCAAGATCTTGTCTTCGCTTGGCCTTCTGGAAGTTCAAATCGATAGTCTCTTGGCCGACTACCGGAACGTGGATCTCTCGGGATCTGAGTTAGCCTGTCTGCAATTTTGTCTCAAACTAAGCCACCATGCCCCCTCCGTGTGTTCGGAAGACATTGATGCGTTGCGGGCGTGCGGATTCGGGGACGAATCAATATTCGAAGCCGTCGTCGTAACGGCCTTAGCCGTTTACCGCTGCACGCTGTCGCTGGGGTTGGGCCCGGAGCCGGATTTCGGAGCGCGAAAGCTCCCGTCGACGAGAATCGTTCAGCAACATGGCCCAGCGTCCCACGGCTTGTTGTCCGGCTCTCATGAGGCGGGACAACGAAACGGGCCCTATGTGCGCGCTCCCTACCTGAGCCCCAAGACATTTTCACCTTTTGCCATCGTTCAGAAGAGTCATGGATTCATACCGAACTTTTTCCGCGCTCAGAGTTTACGACCCGACTTGCTCGAAGCGGAGCTAGAAGCAGTGGGCAGGATCCTGCTTCCCGAGGAAGCTCTGACCCGGGTGCAAAAGGAATCCATTTTGCTCGCGGTGTCGGCAGCGAATCTCAACTCCTATTGTGTTGCCATGCATTGCAACCTGTTACGCGGCTTGGGTAAGCCCTCGGAGGAGGGCGACCAGATCGCGGTGGACTATCATGAGGCGAACCTGTCGGTCGCCGACGAGGCGCTGCTTGACTTCGCTGTCAAATTGGGAACGCGCGGTCCGGAGTTTTCTGGTCGGGACGTTGTCAAGCTCCAAGCGCTTGGTTTCACTGAAGAACAGATTTTGGAATGCGTGGTGGTAACCGCTCTCAATAATTTCGCAAACACACTGCAAATGGGGCTCGGAATCGAACCGGATTTTGCGCCTCCTCCGGCCTTTGAAGAAAATAAAGTGCATCTTGCGGACGCAGTCGCCACTCCTATTGGTCGCGAGGGCGGAGTGTATCGCGGCGACGTAATCCAGGACCTAGACGCTGGACTAGTCGCCCAGGCGCAGGATGGGAAGCTGGAGGCCTTCGAAGAGTTGGTTCGCCGTCATACCCAGTTGATTTATCGCACCCTGATGGCGATGTTGGGAAAGCCTCCCGATGCGCAGGACGCCCTGCAGGATACGCTCTTGAACGCGTTCAAGCACATCGGCGGATTTCAGGGGCGGTCGAAGTTTTCCACTTGGCTGGTCAGTATTGCCAGGAATACGGCGCTGCAGCGGTTACGGGCCAGAAAAGACGTAGAGAGCCTGGATGAGCCTGAGCGCGGGGAAGAGGGCGACTTTCGCCCTCGTCAAGTGCGGTCTTGGGCGGACAACCCCGAACAGTTGCATTCTAAATCGGAAATCCAGCAACTCGTTGAGGCGGGGATCTTGGGGCTCCCCGCCAAGTACCGCGTGGTAGTCGTCCTCCGCGATATCGAGCAGCTTTCAACGGACGAAGTTGCCCGGGAGCTGGGCCTAGGCGTGCCTGCTGTGAAGACGCGTCTGCTCAGGGGACGGCTCATGCTGCGAGAGTGGCTTTCGCCTCACTTCACAGCCAGTACCAAGGGAGCAGTAAAATGATCACATGTGAGGAATTCTTCGCGGAGTTCGCCGACTACATGGAGAACCAGGTGTCACCGGAGATCCGCAAGGAACTCAATCTGCACTTGTCCCAGTGCCGCGCTTGCCGAGTACTCTACGATACCAGCCTCAAGACCGTCAAAATCGTAACTGAAAGTGGTTCGTTCGAATTACCTCACAGTGTCTCCGACCCAATCATCGACTGTGTCATGGCGAAGCTGCGAAAAGACCGCAGTTAACACGAGAGCTGGAACCGCTCCAGCAGGCTGCGCTTTGCACCACCTGTCGCAGGCTGAATCGATCGTTGACGAGTGCGACTCCTTCAGCGTTACAAGGTTCACTTCGCAGTGTTCGGCGATGGCTCCGTGGACACTGAAAATCACTGGCTGAGACTCACCCGGCAAATGCGCAATGCGGATGGGCCCCTCCTTCCGTTCAATACGCGACTTGGAGATGTACACGACATCGCTCATGCTCTCCTCCTTTATGGCTTGGTTCGGCTACTTCATCTCTCCATTCCGGGGACTCTCCGGCCAAGAGACGGGAGTGACGGAACGCGCTTGCAAAGCAGGAGCTCTCGCCAAGTAAGCGCGGAACGCCTGCCGTTTGCAATTTGAGTCTAAAGAGTAAGAGCCGAACTGCTCGTTATGGTTCGGAGCAACGTTGGAGCAATCTAAGTATGCCCGAAGGTGATAAGCGCATCCAAAGCGACGACTTAGATTGATATTACCCTAGCTTTGCAAGCAGGGGGTCACCGGTTCGATCCCGGTCACGTCCACCAACTTTTTCTCTGATTGCAAAACACTTACTGAATTCATCTCTTCTCCAACCCCTCGTTTTTCGTGCACTGGAGTGAACCCCTAAAGTGAGACAGTTTCATGATGCACACTTTGCGAAATTGACCCGACCCCCTTTTTGAGACATTTTCTGGGTTGAATTCGAGAGCCTGGTGATGCTCCATGGTCCGGTTTTTCTGGCCTTCGGCGGCCTAAAGTAACTCACTTCAACTCCTCAACACAAACAGCATCTTGGGTGGACTCATTCGTCCTTTCCGCTGCGGAAAGGACGAATGACCGTTGCATCACCGCCTGCGCAAATTCCTGCGGCGTTCGATCGGCCAGTGAGCTGTGTGGGCGCTGCTGATTGTAGTCACGCTTCCATCTCTGAATCTTTGACCGTGCAGCGGCCAGATCGAGGAACACTTCGACGTTCAAGCACTCGTCCCGCAGTCGGCCATTGAAGCTCTCGATATAGCCATTCTCAGCCGGCTTTCCAGACCGAATGAAATCTAGCTTCACGCCGGTCTGATGAGCCCAGTAATCCATTGCCTGACCAGCGAACTCCGAGCCGTTATCTGAAGTGATCGATTGGGGTGCTCCTCGCAGCGCAATCACACGCTCCAACTGTTCGGAAACTTTCTCTCCGGTCTGCGATCGATCGGCATGAGCGCACAAGCATTCGCGCGTGTACTGATCAACCACCGTCAGGATTCTGAACCATCGCCCGTCCACCAGGCGGTCACTCACGAAGTCCATGCTCCACCTTTGGTTCGGATAACTCGCTTCTGCAAGCCTGATCCGTGCATGGGCTACTCTCTTGGCTCTCTTCTTCATCCGTAGCTCCAGCCCTTCTTCTCGGTAGAGTCGGTACACACGCTTCGTGTTCACGTGCCAACCTTCTCGCCGCAACAGGACCGTCAGTCTCCGATAACCGTAGCGGAGTCGCGTCGAAGCTAGATCCCGCAATCGTACTCGCAGTTCCCTCTGAGGATCGCGCCGGCTCTGGTAGCGATTCGTCCAACGCGTAATTCCGATCAGCCCGCAAGCGCGCAATTCATTCAACTGGTACGCCTGTCGTATTTCGCGTACGAGTTCACGGCGCTTGGCGGGCTTCAGTGCTTTTTTGAGAGTACCTCCTGCAGGATGTGCTTATCCAACGTGAGGTCCGCCACGATCCCCTTCAGCTTGCGATTTTCTTCTCGCAGTTGCCTCAGCTCTCGCACCTCGTTCAATCCCAATCCTCCGTATCGACGCCTCCACCTGTAGACCGCCTGCGGCGTTACTCCCATCTCCCGGCAAACCTCGATGACCTTCTTGCCTCCCTCGATCTGCCGTAAGGCATAGACGATTTGCTCCTCCGTGTGTCCCTTCCTCGGCATGGCTCCTCCTCCGTGCCCGTCCAGAGAAGCACACCCACCTCGCCGCTTTCAACTTTCCGACTGTCTCGTTTTTGGGTTTTGGGTCAAAATCGCAAAAACAGGCCGGAAAGGCGCGCGGCGGCGTTTCACAGCACCACGGCGCACATCCCAGACGGCAGTTTATCCGGATATCGAAGGCGCGACTCGGGACTCGAATGCAAGTTTCCAGGCCTTTGTGGGCTTCAAAACCAGAGTGTGATGCACACATTTGTCTCAACTTGGGGTTCACGTCCCAGAATTTTCGGTTAACCCAAGTATCCGCACATGTGTGCTACTTCTGGTCGTCGCCCTTCCGAATAGACGAAGGGAACACCCTGCCTGGTGTGCTCTGACAGGTGTTTGGCAGATGGTCTGGACCCGGTGCGTATGCCTCCCAAGCAGGTGAACCAGCTAGGCTGCTACTGTCCTGCATATCGCTCGAAACGTAACAAAACAAGGGATAAGTCATCGGGCTGATGTCGCTCGGCAGATTCTATGGATGACATCTCAAAGCCGCAGTCGTCCCGTTCCGCTGTGGATATTTCTAGTAATTAAGAGTCGTGGCGTTTGCACGGCACCGTTCCATGAATCTTCATCTTGTACCGGGGCATGCTGCTGCGATCCAGTTACTCGTATACCTCCCATGGCTTAATGGAATGTTCGAAATGTTCCATGTCTACCCTCTTCCGGTTAAATCGAACTCCCTCCAACTTCAAGCGTGCTCGTTGCTCGTGTGCACCGGCGCCGCGCAGTCTTATCTCGCCGCCGGCACCTACGACGCGATGCCACGGCAATTGATCTACAGGATCGGTGCGTAACAGGCGTGCGACGGCACGATGGTACCGTGGATAGCCGGCTGCCGCAGCAACTCCTCCATAGGTACTTACTCTCCCGGGCGGAATGGAAAGGATCATGCGCCGAAACGCAAGGTCACGCTCCTCGTTCGGCCGTAGAGCATCAAGTAATAGCCTCCGTTTAGATCGCTCAACTGAGAGTTGATCCAAGACAAAGCTCTTCGAGAGAGCCCGTTGTTTCGATTTGGATTTCTTGCCCATTTGTCTGTAAACGACAAACACCAAACGGGGCATCACGGAATGATCTTCTATTGGGGGATCGCTTTGCGCGCTGCCTCTTGAAGAGCGCTGATCGTTATGACGTAGGGGTCAGCTCCGAAGCTCACTCGGGCGACGCCTCGCTTTGCGAGTGCACTTATGTTTGCGCCCTGGCTGACCATGATATTGACCGGCAAGGGCGACGCCTTCGTTAGCTCTGCGATCAAAGCCAGGTCGGCCAACCCAGGGACGAATAGGCCATCCGCACCAGCCCCTGCATAGGCTTCAGCCCGCTCAAGCGCCTTTGCAACGAGGGATGCGTTGTGTTCGTCTTGCGATACCTGGATGAAGACGTCGGTTCTTGCGTTTATAAAGAAAGAAACGTTTGTCTCATCAGCCTTTTGGCGAGCATGCCGTATCCGATCAACCTGGTGCTTTGTTTCCCGAAGGGAACCGTTCTCCGGAAAGCTGTCTTCCAGGTTGCAACCGATAGCACCAGCCTTGATGACCAGAGCGATCGTTTGACCCACTTTCCTGGGCGTGTCTCCATAACCGCTCTCCACATCCACTGTCACCGGCAACTCCGTCGCTTCGGTGATCCGGCGAAGGTTATCGATCGCAAAGGTGAGCGGCGTGTGTTCACCGTCCGCATAACCACTCGCCTCTGAAACTGCCCAACTGCTGGTAGCGAGAGCTTTAGCGCCTGTCTCCGCCACGGCCTTGGCACTTCCCGGATCCCAGATGTTAAAGAGCATGAGCGGCTCGCCCGGAACATGCAGCTTGTGAAAGCGCTTGGCCTTTTGTAGTTGGGTCGTCATCTCTTCTCCTAAGTGGTTTGTGAGGAATTTGAACTGTGAATCAGAAGACAGGCCGCCATCGCTTGCGTTCTGCCAGAAGAGGAACGGCAGTGCGGCCTTGTCATTATTCAGTCTGTTTCCAAAACCCGCGCAGTTCACGGTTGAATTCTTCCGGGCGCTCTTCGGGAAAAAAGATTCTTGCGCCTTTAAACTCCACGCGACGTTGTGTTCCCGGAATCGCATCGGCCAACCAGTGAGACCATTTGACATCGAAGTAGATGTCGTCGGTTCCCCAGACGATCAGAGTGGGAGCCTTCAACCGCTTTAACTTCGGTTCAATCGCAACGGTGTGCTTGTTGTCGAAAGCCCCCGACAAAGCGCTCCAGGTCACGGGTACGCTCGTTCGAAGCAAGGAAGGGACGGAGGTAGTTTTCGATCGTTTCATCGGTCACGTTTTCTGGGTGCTCATACGCCGGACCCAACGCATCTGGAGAACGGTATATCGACTTGTCCGAGAGCATCGCTTCGAGCGTGCCGCGCAAACCTCCGGCTTTCACCATCGCAACAAAGGGCTTGAATGCCTCGGGCGGCCAGTTGTCGTGCGTGTCGCAGTTCGTGAGCGTGATAGTTCGAACGCGTTCCGGGTAGAGAGCCGAGAATATCTGCGAGATACCGCCGCCACTATCGTTTCCGACAAGATCCACCTTATCGATGTTCAACGCATCGAGAAATTCGCTGAGCATCTTGGCATTCGCGGTGACCGATACGTTCTGGTCCGGCGCGACTTCCGTGTCGCCGTGCGCAAGTAGGTCGACCGCGATCGTGCGGCGAAGATTGGAGAGTCCCGTCTGTTGGTGACGCCAAAGATGTCCGTTTAGCAAAACGCCGTGCACGAACAGTGCAACCGGACCAGATCCTTGGTCGGAATAGCTGATGCGCCCAGAAGGTGTCGATACACTGCGTTTCACCGATTGTGACTTATTTGCTGTTGCGCGACTGACGGTAAACACGTGAGGAGTTCCTCCAGCCCCAGTTTCGGACTCATCGATTTGGCAGAACTGCCATATTTAGCGCAAAATCTGCCATACTAAAATTACGATATGCCTCCGCGCTCTCCGATCATCGCTTTTCTGGCGGCGTCTCCTTTTGAACTGCTTGATCTGACGGGTCCTGCTGCTGTTTTTGCGTATCCGACACTCAAGGACAAACTTTATTATTCGTTTCGAATCCTATCGACCGCTTCTGGAGATACCGTCAAAAGCATGGGAGGGCTCTCGATTGGCGACACCTCAAGATTTTCCGAGTACGCAGGTCCGATCGACACGTTAATCGTGGTGGGAGGGCTCGGCTCGATTGGATATCAGTCGCCTGAGCTCCTGGAATGGCTTCGAAAGCATGTTTCTCGTATCCGCCGCGTTGCATCTGTTTGCACCGGAGCGTTTATCCTCGCCGCTTCCGGCTTGCTCGATGGCAGACGCGTAGCCACGCACTGGCGGTATGCTGACCTGTTCGCCAGCCGCTTCAGACATCTAAAGGTGGAGCGAGACCCGATTTTCATCAAAGACGGGAAGTTCTACACCACGGCGGGAGTTAGCGCCGGCATCGATCTGGCTCTCGCGCTAGTCGAGGAGGATCTTGGACACTCGGTGGCAGCCACAGTCGCGCGGGAGCTAGTGCTCTTCCTGAGACGTCCCGGCAGCCAAGCGCAATACAGCGCGCTACTCGCTCAACAAGAGGAGGTAGACGACAAGCGCATGCGGGATCTCCCCTCGTGGGCAAGATCGAGTCTTACTCGCAAACTGGATGTGAACACACTGGCAAGAGTCGTAGCCATGAGCCCGCGCACCTTCGCGCGCCAGTTTCAATCGGAGTTTGGCACGACACCAGCCAAGTGGGTCCAATCCCTAAGGGTAGAGGCGGCGCGGCAACACCTGGAAGCCGATCATATGCCCCTTAAGCGGATCGCCGCGCTCACCGGTTTTCGTGACGAGCAGGCTTTGCGCAGGGCCTTTATTCAGCAGATGTCGGTGACTCCGAAAGAATATCGAGAACGCTTTGGTGTCAGAGAGTCGACCGATGTCATCTGAACGCTAGCGAGTCTTCGCGACTAGGTATTAGGCTTTGACCGCCGTTGTAAGAGGGATAATCCGTGTAGCCCTTCGCCTGGAAAGTGTAGAAGGTGTCGCGATCATAAGAAGCGAGTGGAAGTTCTTCCCGGATGCGCCTTGGAAGATCGGGATTCGAAATGAAGTAACGACCAAACGATATTGCGTCGGCATCTCCCTGGTCGATGGCTGCTGCTGCGCTCGCCGGTTCAAAGCCACCGTTGGCGACGATTTTCCCTTTGAAGATCTTTCGTGCCCGCTCGGTGGCCACCGGAGGCTGGTCCTCCTTAATCACGAGAGATCCGCTCATGCGCGGCTCGATGATATGCAGATATGCAGGGCCGAATCGATTCAAACCTTCAGCGACATGGGCATGCAATGCTTCTGGGTCGGAGTCGGACATCGCGTTGAACGTTCCACTTGGAGTGATGCGCACGCCCACGCGGTCATGGGTCCACGCGGAAACCATTGCTTCGACGACCTCAAACAGGAGACGGGCTCGGTTTTCGATCGAACCACCATATTCATCCGTTCGTTTATTGCTGCCGTCCTGAAGAAACTGGTCAATGAGATAGCCGTTCCCCGCATGAACCTCGACCCCATCGAAGCCGGCCGATTTCGCACGTTCGACTGCCTTGCCATAGTCTTCCACCACGCCGGTAATCTCCGACTTCTCAAGAGCGCGATGGGGGGAGGGCTGTATCCAACCACTAGGCGTAGAAATGAGTCGTGATGGGTTTTGCCAGTATTCGGGGTCCACGGAAGCTGAAACCGGCACTGCTCCACCCGTCAGAGACACGTGCGAGAAACGTCCGGGGTGCCACAGTTGCGCGAAGATATGACCGCCCTTCGCATGAACGGCATCGATGATCTTCTTCCATCCGTCGACTTGGGCGTCGGAGTACATACCAGGCGCACCATGCCAACCGCGAGTGGCGATACTAAGTTGTGCCGCCTCGGAAATGATGAGTCCGCCATCCGAGGCGCGTTGGGTGTAGTACTCCAGCATCAGATCGCCAGGGACACCATCTGGTTGCACCGATCGTGAGCGCGTGAGTGGAGCCATCACGACTCGATGTTTCAGACGAGTTGAGCCGAGTTCTACCGGACTGAACAATTGACTGGTCTTTGTTGCATTCATCGCAGATCTCCTTTGTCCTTTGTGGTATCTGAATGTTGTCCAAGAGCACTAGTGTGGCCGACCAACGGGTGTCGGCCGGAATCTTCACTCCACGTCAACTAAGAAGTCTTCAGCTTCGTCAGGTCTCCCAGACCCAGATTCTCGATCACGCCGCGCTGGATTGGAGCAACCGCCTTATTGACGGCATCGGATCCGAACGGCAAGCCGACTACGACGCGATCCGGACGGCTACCTGCAGGCGTGGACACAATTTTGTCGATGGCTGTGGCGACGTCTTGTGGATTTGGCCCATTCTCGCCTTGAAAGAGGGTGACGAAAGTCTTGAGAATCTTGTCTGGAACCTCAGCGACCTCTCCATACGTCTTTCGAAGCTCTTCATCAGCCGACTGCTGCGCGGCAGCGTACATGTTCGTGGGATAAGCGCTTGGCTGGACAAGCACGACATCTACTCCCAACTGGGACAACTCATAGCGATAGCTATCGCTCATTGCCTCTACTGCGTACTTCGAGGCTCCATAGAGCCCGAAGAACGGCAACGTTATCCGGCCAAGGATCGATCCCACATTGATCACGAGGCCTCGGCGCTTCGCTCGGAGTACAGGCAGCGTCGCGCGAAGGACACGCTGGACGCCGAAGACATTAACCTCAAACAGTTGGCGTATTTGCTCGGGCGTGAACGCCTCCGAGATGCCCGCTGACGCCATGCCTGCGTTGTTAACCACGACATCGAGCTCGTTGTTCGATTTCTCGAGAAGCTGCGCGATGGCGCTGTCAACGCTACCCTGATCAGTGACATCGAGCTTGAGAATCTCTATGTTTTTTTCTCTGAGCTCGTCAGCGACCTGCTTCTTTGCAGCGTCAGTTGAACGAAAACCTGCGAATACCTTGTGCCCAGAGTCTTGGAGGGTTTCTGCAGTCAAACGACCGAAGCCACTCGATGCGCCTGTAATCAGAATCGTCTTTCCCATCTTTTTTCGTCCTTTTGGATCTCCACGAATTTAGCCGATGAGCTGCTCATCCAGGCGCAGTATGAACTGCCGCGAAATCGGGAAAATGCCAAATTTGGCGCAAATTCTGCCAGAGTCCAAAGTTGCTGTTCCATAAGCACTACGCACAGCATCTGATAACGCGTAAGGAGTTCAGTTTTGGTGTCTTAGGCTGTGCTGGCAGAAGAGAATTTCATGGACGTGAGTCAAGCATGGGGTGCTGATATGGAAAATAACAACGACCAAATCGCATTCGGTAAGGCCGTTGAAACAGTAGCGGATACACTTCTTAAGTCGCTCGGATCCGACTTTCGTTGGGAACTGGCGTTCCCAGATTTGACCGAAGATATAGTCGCGAGACTTCAAGCCTATGGGAACCAGGAATCGTTTCCTGCAGGCGCAGTGCTGTACACCCACGGCGACCGCAAGATCGATATGTTCGTTGTTCTTGAGGGCGAAGTTGAGATCTACCTTCCTTCAACAGAGGATGACGCCAAAGTCTTTGCCCGCTATCGCAAGCATAACTTCACCGGGGAATTTAACCTCCTTAACTCTCAGGGTGCACTAGTTGAAGCGCGAACTATCGCGCCGAGCACGTTGCTCCGCATATCACGCACACGATTCGAACGATTGATGCGCACGGAGGGAGACATCGCAAATGTGATCGTGGCAGCATGCATCTGGCGTCGGATTGGGATTGTCAAGGCAGCATCAGGCGGGGTGATTCTGCAAGGCAGATCCGGTGACGACCAGATGATGCTTCTTCAGCGTTTCTTCGTACGCAACAACTATCCGCACAGAATCGTAAACGTATCTGCAGAGGACGCCGCAAACGATTGCGGACCGCTGCCGGCAGTCATACTTTCTGACGGGCGGACCATGCGACGCCCGTCCATTCCCGAGCTGGCGGATGAGTTGGGCATCACCGAATTGCCGGATTCCGCAATGACCTGCGATGTAGCTGTCGTCGGAGCAGGTCCTGCAGGTCTCGCGGCTGCGGTCTATGCAGCCTCCGAAGGACTCTGCACGACAGTTATCGAGGGGATGGCGCCTGGGGGGCAAGCAGGTGCGAGTTCAAAGATAGAAAATTATCTGGGATTTCCTGCAGGCATCAGTGGGCAACAACTTGCAACTCGTGCACAGCTACAGGCTTTGAAATTCGGCGTACATTTCGCTATCTCGCGAGAAGTCATAACGGTCGAGCAACTAGATGGCATTCACAGGCTAACGTTGCAGGGCGGTCACCAAATATGTGCGCGCACAGTTGTAGTGGCGTCTGGTGCTCAGTATCGCAAGCTCGGTGTCGAAAATTACCTGAAATACGAAAATCGCGGACTTTATTACGCCGCCACCGCGATGGAGTCGGAGTTATGTCGAGACCATGAGGTTATCATTGTAGGCGGTGGCAACTCCGCTGGGCAGGCATCGTTGTTTCTCTCCGGTATCGCAAAGCATGTGCATCACCTTGTGCGTGGACCATCCTTCGCGGAAACGATGTCGCAGTATCTGATTTCCCGCGTCGAGAACTCGAGCCATATAACCGTCCACACCAAATCTGAAATTGTTGAACTGGATGGAGAGCCGTCCCTTGAGAGAGTGACATGGGCCAACTTGAACACAGGGGAGCGCACAGTAAGGAATATCTCCACCGTCTTCGTGATGGTCGGCGCCGAGCCGAACACCGGTTGGTTATTTGGTACGGTCCGGCTCGACAAGAAAGGCTTCATCCTTACCGGAGGCACAGATGGCTTCGATAAAAGCCCATACGCGACCAGTATGCCGGGCATCTATGCGGTCGGTGATGCGCGCGCAAACTCAGTCAAGCGCGTTGCATCAGCTGTTGGCGAGGGCTCCGTGGTCATATCGTACATTCATCGCTACCTCGCCGATCACAGAAACCAACTTTCGGCTCGACCAAATTCCACTCTGGCCGCGTTCCGATCGGTAGACGCTGCATCTGTAGAAGCGAATGCGTGATCTTTGGATATTGGCGGTTGCAATCCACCCGAAAATCAACTGCAGCACGTAGTGATTTTATGGTGATGGGGTTCAGGCCTGCGGTTCGCGAGTCCATGGAGTGAACCGCAATTTTGAGACAGTGTTTGGTGGCCCCACCGATTTCTGACCGGGCACTGCCCAAAAAGCAGGCGCGTCAGCTGTGCACCGACTGTGCAAAAATGCATCGTTTTCAAAAGATTCGAGTTACCTTTGAGCGAAAAGCAGGTTCCCCGATTTGTTGGAAACGTTAGTAGTTGCTAGTAATTGATGGAGCGGATGGAATCAAGTCCGATGCTTTGCAAGCAGGGGGTCGCAGGTTCGAACCCTGTCACGTCCACCAATGACTTACGGATCCTTGTCATCAGTTCACTCTCCCGAGTGCAGTGACTTTTGTAGTGAGACCCTCATCCACCGCAACCGCAAGCGGCTTCCTTCAAACGGAACTATCGAACGCGCGCAGAGCATCCCGCCACACTTCACGCTTTCCTGACAACGCGCCTCCGATAGATCACTGGCGTGGATCTCATCGGGAATAATACCTCCGACGCGAACTTGCATTTCGGATTCACGCGCCGACCAAGCCGACGCAATAATTGATGCAGGCGAGAAGCGAAGTATAATCCCTGCCATGCCACGACACGACCTCAGCAAACTCTGGGAAGAACACACCGCAGACGAATTCGTCACGCGCGACACCGAAGCCACGCTGGCCACTATGACCGAGGACGCTTACGTCAACCACATCCCCGTCATGACGGGCGGTTACGGCAAGGCCGCCTTGCGCCACTTCTATGCGCACGAGTTCATACCTGTGATGCCACCCGACACTTCACTTACTCCCGTCTCCCGCACTGTCGGCGAAGATCAGCTCGTTGATGAAATGATCTTTTCCTTCACTCACACGCAGGAAATGCCCTGGATGCTGCCCGGAATTCCGCCCACCAATCGCCGCGTCGAAGTGCCTCTGGTAGCTATTGTTCGTTTCCGCGACGGCAAACTCGCCCACGAGCACATCTATTGGGACCAAGCATCCGTCTTGAAACAGCTCGGGCTTTTGAACGACCCGTCGTTGCCCGTCGTTGGCTTGGAAAGTGCCCGCAAAGTCCTCGACCCAAAATTCGAACGGAAATATTAGACAATGCGTAATCTGAAGAGGTCCCGCGTAGAGAGCCGCTTTTCCTTCGATATTCCGAGCTGGCCCATGTGGTCCGTTGGGTCACTGCATGGTGCGAAGGATCTCGTCGGCTGCCGCCATCGCGAAATCTATTTCCTCATCCTTATTGTAGAAGTGTGGCGACATCCTCACCCCGCCGCCCGGCCGCCAGTCAACCAGAATGTCGCGCTTGAGCAACTCGGCGCACACTGCCTTTGCCTTGGGCATATTCACTGCGACTGTGCCGCCGCGGCGCGCCGGATTGCGCGGCGCGTTGACGTGCCAGCCGCGTTGCTCTGCCAGCGAGACGATCCGGGCCGTGAGGCGTTGCGATTTTTCGCGCACCTGAAGCATGTCCAGTTCGCCTAGAATCTTCAGTCCGGGAAGAGCAGCGTACAGAGCCGGAATGTTCGGCGTTCCGTTAATGAACCGATAAGCCCCGTGCGCGTAGCGCGTCGCGCCGGTTTCAAAACCGAAGGGATTCTCGTGCGCGAGCCATCCCGTGAACTTCGGCGCTAGCGCGCGGGCCAAATCCGGGCGTACGTAGAGATAAGCGGCTCCGGGACCGCCGCAGAGCCACTTCATCAGTCCTCCGCAGGCAAAGTCCACGTTGAGCTCTCGCACGTCCACGGGAACGCCAGAGCCGAGCGATTGAAAGGTGTCTAGAATCACGTGCGCACCCACCCTGTGCGCCTTCTCGCAGATCGCCTTGGCATCATTGATATACGAGCTGCGGAAGATCACGTGCGACACCGGAACGAGCAGCGTGGTTTCGTCAATCGCATCGAACAGCCGTTCGGTCGGAACCTCGATCCCATCATCCGTCTTCACCATGTGGACGCGCGCGCCGCACTGCCGCTGCGCTTCCCAGAAATACATAACGGAAGGAAAGTCCAAATCCGTATAAACCACCTTATTGCGCTCGTCGCTGAAATCAAAGCAGGAAGCGACCACTGCCTGGCACTGGGTAACATTGCCGTGGATGGCCACTGAATTCATCGGCGCGTTCATCAGCTCACCGATTTGGTTGCCAATCTCCAGTGGCAGCGTCCACCAGTATTCCTCCCACGCACGCACTCCGCGCGCAGCCCAAACCCCGGCATAGTCGTGGAGTGCGTCAAAGACTCCACGCGGCATCGCACCCAGTGAATTGCTGATGAGATAAGTCGTCTTCTCCAGGATTGGAAACTCCTGGCGATAGCGCAAGAGAGGGTCAGTCATGCCGGCACTTAATTCCGCGAGCGTGTTTTTTTCGCCATGAGATAGAAGATGGTCAAGAGAAACAGATACGGACTTGCACTGACAATGGTAATGCGAGCCTGCGGTGTCCACCACGTGCACAGCACGATCACCACAATTGCCGCGAACGCGACCTTGGATGCCGCTGCTCCGCCGGGAGCGCGCATCGGCAGCGCTGCCACTTGCTCTGGCAACAGCCTTTTGCGCATGGCCACGTGCGAGGCGAGCGCGATGCACCACGCCAGCATTCCGCCGACCAGCGAAGCACCGATGATATACAGGAAAGCATTTTGCGGTGCGACGTACTGCACGACCAGAGCGACCACGATTCCCGACGCCGATAACAGCACGGCGTTGCGCGGCGAGCCCTTTGCCGATAGCTGCGCGAGTCTCGCAGGCGCATATCCAGACTCAGCCAGCGAGTACAGCATGCGCGAAGTCACATACAAGGCGGCGTTCGCACCGGAGAGCGCGGCTGTCAGCACCACGAAGTTCATCACCAGTGAAATGGCCGGCACGTGCGCCACCTCGAACACCGTCACGAAGGGACTCTGCCCCACGCCAACCAGGTTCCACGGCACGACTCCTACGAGTACTGCGGACGCGCATAAGTAAACGAAGGTGAGAACGCTCAACGATATGTAAGTTGCGCGCACGATGTCCGAAGTGGAACGTGCTTCGCCCGAAGAGATGGCCACCATCTCGGTTCCAAGAAAATTGAACAGAACAAACGGGAGCGCCAGCAACGGACCTGCGGCGCCATGCGGCAGGAAACCGCCATCGGTGGTGTAGTGCGCTTGCGCCCTTCCGCCTAGCAACAATCCGGCACCGATCAGAATGAAAGCCGCAATCGCTACGACCTTGATCATCGCGAACCAGTATTCAAAACTGCCGACGGTGTGTACCGCCCCCAAATTAATCATTAGCAAGAGCGTCGCGAATCCCGCAATCCAGGCCGCGGCGGGAATATGTGGAAACCAGTAACGCATGTACGTGGCGGCTGCCACGAGTTCACCGCTGATGGCGATTACCAGTGAAAACCAGTATCCATAACGCGAAATGAAGCCTGCCCAGCGGTTCAGGTACTTATCGGCGTAGACTCCAAACGAGCCGGCGGCTGGATGCAGGCTCGACATCTCGCCCAGTGCCGTCGTCACGGTGAAAGCAATCAACGCGCCCAGGATGTAGGAGAGGATGACTCCCGGCCCGGCAATCTGGACGGCCGCGCCCGATCCCAGCAGAAGACCGGTGCCGATCGAGCCGCCGATCGCGACCATGGCCATTTGTCCTGCGCGGAGCTCGTGGCGAAGTTGGGGGGATTTTTGCTCCATGAAGTTGACGAGAGAAGAGTAGCCCGCCACCGCGCTTCGGCCGCCGCTGCTGTTTCCTTGGATTGATCTCCTTCTCGCTTCAAAAACAGGCGCCATTCTATACCGGTCTTGAAAGTTCGCAACGCGCAATCGGATTAGCCACATCCTCGACAGTTCGAAATATGGGAGCATCTTTGGAGCAACAAGAGGGGTGGCGCTCGGGCGGATTCGTCGTGTTAAGCGCAGCCTGAACAATGACTTGGATTTAATCCCCCCACTCGCTTGCAAGCCGGGTTCACCGGTTCGATCTCGATCATCTTAGCTGGGTTTTTCCAAGACTCAGGGCAGCATGCGGCTTTAATGGCACGAATCCGTCTCATCGACAGACTCGACGATGTGCGAGGAACTGTGCGACTGCCCACAAACACGCGTTTGTGAGCAACAAGAATTGCGACTTTCAGACACCCGAGTCTAAGCACTTACGGGACACTTGGTATTAGGTTTTTGGGCTATACCAGGTGCACCGAGGGACCTAGCAGGAATTCGCCGTTACGCAATCTAAAACGTATGTTTGTGCGGACCCTAGCAGATTCATCTCGCCTTCAATCACGTACTTTTGTGTGATACACAAGAATGTGGTATCCTTACACATAAGAGGTGTAGAAGGGATGCGTACCAACATCGACATCGATGATCGTTTGATGCGACAGGCCATGCGGAGCAGTCGCTCACGGACAAAGCGGGCCGTAGTCGAGGAAGGATTGCGCCTTCTGATTCAAACTCGGGCGCAGGCCACCATTCGGCGGCTTCGCGGCAAGATCCATTGGACTGGAGATCTCCACAAGTCTCGGCTCGCGCGACTTGCCGAGTAGAGATCTATGGTCATCATTGATACCACGGTTTGGATCGACTATCTGCGCGGTCTGCAGAACAACGAGACCGATTACTTTGATCGCGAGCTCGGTCGGCAACGCTTTGGACTGACGGACTTGATTCTCTGCGAGACTCTGCAAGGTGTCGGAGATGAGAATACATTTACACGAGTGCAGCGCGAACTTCGTAAGTTCGAGGTTTTCGAAACGGGTGGCCAGGAGCTGGCCATCGAAGCCGCCAGAAATTTCGGGAAGCTCCGCCGGCGGGGACGCACCGTCCGCAAGACGATCGACTGTTTGATTGCCACGTTTTGCCTCCGTTACGGGCATGCGCTGTTACACCGCGATCGCGACTACGATCATTTCGAAGAATTTCTGGGTCTAACGGTAATTCATCCCTGAAGTTGATCGTAGCAGCACCGGTTCGACAGCTCTTCTGCGAAATCACCTGATGAATCTCTGTATCAATCGCTTTTTGCTCGACAAACGCCAATCGTTTCAGTTTTCACTTTTGTAGGCGACTGTGCACGGACTGTGCACGAATCGAACATCTTCATGCCATTGGGGATAGCGTTGCGCGAGAAGCAGGTTCCCCGATTTGTTGGAAATGTTAATAGTTGGAACTGACGTATAGAGCGGATGGAATCAAGTCCGATGCTTTGCAAGCAGAATATTCGTCAAACTCGTGCAAGCATGGAAGTGTGGGGTTCAGGTCGCCTAACCCATAGACTTCAACGCATCCGCGATCGAGAGCGCCGCATCGGGATATCCCAGCGCCGAGCCAGCCTGACCTACAGTTGTCAGTCCAGTACGTATCGGTAATTCCCCAGTGATGAAGTTGGCGCGACCTGCTGTGCAGCTTGCTTCGGCGTAATAATCAGTGAGTCTCATTCCTTCTGTCGCCAACTTCTCGAGATTTGGCGTGGCGTTCAGCATGATGCCGCCGTGGTATGCGCCCAGGTTGAACCAGCCAATGTGATCGCCCATCATGATCACGAGGATATTGGGCTTCTTTTCTTGTGCTGAAGCCGAAGGCGCTGCCAGGAGCCCTAGAACGACGAAAAACGCAGCCACAACCACACCAATTCTTTCAACACGCCTCATAGAATTTCTCCTGTAGCTGTTTTGTGATTCGAAGTCAGGGGTCGATGCTTTGAGGAATCGCCACTCAAATCCTGTTCGCGCGAAAATGTACTTTCTAAAGGTCTTTAAAGCTATTGACAGTCCAGCCGTTCTGGTGAGGTTGAGATATGGCCGCGTACGGACAGAGCCAAAAATAAGTAGATCCCTCTTCCCTGTCATTTCTGACAATACCGCGATCCTACCCTCTTCACGTAAGGTGTGGTCCTCGTAAAAGGGAGGTCGCTGATGAGACTGACTCACTTCATTCTCCGATTCCGCTTGAAGTCACCCACGAACGAAAAAACATTGGTATCCCGGCACTGCATTTCGGTGAACACGTTGTCGATGGCGGCTTTGACTGCGATGTTTATGTTGGCCGCGCTTCAGACCCGGGCACAGGATGGAGAACTGCAGAAACGCGTGACGGAAATTAAGGAATATCTGGCGCTAAACAAAATGGTCCTGGCCCAATACAGGTGGCAGGAGTCGCAGACAGTGAGCGTAAAGGGAGAAGTTAAGAAGGAAGAACTTTTCCAGGTACAAATGGGGCCAGATGGCCAACCGCAGAAGACGAATCTCAGTCCAGACGAATCTTCTGGAGGCCGCAAACACGGCATCAAACACAGAATCAAGGAGGATTACGAAAACTACGGAAAGGAGGTCGCAGCACTGGCGCAAAGTTATGGACAGCCCGAGCCTGGAAGAGTGCAGCAGCTTTTTGAACAGGGAAGCGTCCTCCTCGGATCTGCCGGAGCGCCCAACGAAGTGAAGCTGGTAATTAACGGCTATAAAAAGCCAGGGGATTCGGTCACGATTGTTTTTAACAAAACGCAGAAGACGATCCAGAGTCTGCACATTGCGACCTACTTGAACGATCCGCAGGACGCAGTCACCATCTCCGAGCAGTACGCCCAGTTGCCCAATGGCCCCAACCATGTTGCGAGCACCATCGTTGACGGGGTCAGTAGACAGCTCACCGTTCAAATGCAGAATTCCAATTATCAGAAAATGTGACGACGCGCGAAAAAGAAGGGATTGCGGATTTCGCGAATCGTATTGAGTGTCTATCCCGGTGATTTCGAAGAAGTCGCTCAGGCTAACGAATAGAATCGATTGTGGTCGATTCGTGGCGCACAGCAAGCGCACCAGACGCGCGGCCTACCAGCAGTTCAAAGCAGCGCACGATCCCTTTAACCAAAATAAATGACACAAGAATCGCTATTGCAAACGCACTGAGTAAGGCGCAGAAGATGAGAAATGCGGCGAGCAACTCACGTACAAGATAGAGTCGCGTTCCTGCGACTCCGATCAGTGTAATGAGGACAACTGCAATGAGAATTCCCCGTGATCGCTTCCGGCTCATATCAACTTAATCCTTCTATCCGTACGTAAGGAAGACTTCACCCACCTCATCTGTGGACTCTACCAAGGCACCGTGCAGGGTTGCTCGGCGCGGTGGAACAAAAGCCCGCGCTATTGTTGCGCCGGTGTCCAACTGGGATCGGGATCGAATTCAGTCATTGCGGCGGCTGTTTGGGTTGTGGCGCTACCCAGATCCTTCTGAAGCAGGACGCCATCCTGATTGATGATGAATGTCATCACGCCAGAGTTGCGGTATTCAGCGGGATAAGCAACGAAAGCGAATCCGACTGTCATCTTTCCATTTACCACGTAGTCTTTCGCGCCGCCGGGTGCGTGACTGCCTTGGCGCGTGAGCATATGAAAGTAGTAGCCATGGAAAGGCACGTGTGAATCCGGCTTGACGCTATAACCTTCGTTGGTGGCGAAGGCCGCCAACGGACCAAGCGGGCTTTTGGCCTGACCTTCCGGCGAATCCCAATACAAACCGTTCTGTTTGCCTGTGTCACTGATGAACTTCACAGCGTATTGCTGCGTGCTTCCGTCACCGAGACGCTGTGAGTAGTACTGAGACTGAGCGTCAGCCAGCGCCATACAAACGTCTATGACCGCCAGTTCATTTCGGCCGATACGGCGGGCCAGAATTTCTTCTCTGCCCTCAGCCACGTCAAAGTACCACTGTCCTGCTGTATTTTTTTTCAGGGGGATCGGGAAGGGAAAATTGTCCGCTCCGATCAGCAGGACCTGCGATTCGTCAGGCATCTTGCGCCATCGGTGCATCACGTCGTAGGCGGCTATAAATTTGTCGTCGGTATTCTTATCCTGCACGGGATCGCCGGAAAGAATGATGTCTTTTGAGTCCGGACCAAACACTGCGATTATTGTATTTGCATCGCCTGATCTTGCCGCGTTAAACAGATCATTCCCTGCGTCATCGGGTGAAGCAAATACTCGGTACGAAGGCTTGGCGGACTTGTTGCATCCGACAAACAGAATGAGTATCTCCAGAAGAATGAGACGACTCATAATGACGGTTGTGCGTGTTGCTGGCGACATAGCAATCCTCCAAAACTTTGACCCTAAAGGCTTCATCAATACACCAGAGCTAAGTTCGTTCGCAGTTAGGCTGGCGTTGGAATCACCGGCGACCGCCACGACCCATGCTTGACGAACCGCGGGAACTGGACGCTCTGGAGTTCCACCCGCCGCCTCCACTATTCATGGCCGATGACCCACCGCTCTTTTCCTGCCCGCCCCAACCGCTGGAACTGGATTTGTTATAGCTGGACGGGCTGCCGCTCTTCTGGTCCCAACCGCTGCCGGTATTGCTGTAGGTTTTGCCGTTTGCCGCGGCGTACTTGTTGCCGTTTGCGGTTTCGCCCACGGCCGCGCTGTTGCCGTTCTTGCCCGTCGCGCCATAAGCCGAGGCGCCGCTCGAGCTATGCATCTGCCCAGTGGTTCCGTTAGCGTTGGTTTGGTGCTGGCTGTTTACGGTCGTGCCATTTTTCGAAGCTGTCGAGGCCCCATAGCTGCCATACGCATTGGACCCTTGCACAGTCGAGGCAGAGGCCCCGGTCCTCGGGTTGTACGCTTGACCCGCACTTACGCTGCCGTAGCCGTTTGAGACACTGCCGCCACGCGCGTAAGTCCCCGTGGATGGATTGTAGCCATTGCTATAGTGTGCGGATCCATTGGGGCCGTACGCGGATCCGCTGGAGCCGTAGTATCCGCCATGCCACGCGTTGTTTCCGTAGTAGGCTCCGCCGTGATAAACCACGGCAGTGGTTCCATGCCAGCCACAATTCCAGCTCGAATATCCCCAGGCGTAAGAGCCGCCAGCCATCATGGCCCCGACGGCAACGCCAACTCCAAACGCCACCACCGCGGTCGCTGCAACGGGAGGCGCGACGTATGCAGGAGTGACGTAGGGATAGCCATAAACCACTGCCGGGTTGTACATGGGAACGTAAACCACCTGCGGGTTCACGGGTTGAATTACGATCACCTGCGGTGACTGTTGCACCACCGTGAGTTGTTGCCCTGATTTCAAGTTGCCGGCAGCCAATGCTTTCGCACGTAAGACCTGTACCGCCACCATCACGTCGGCAGCCTGCGTGTGATAGGCCTCTCCCAGCGACGAAGTCCAAGCAAGGTTCTTCGCCAGGTTGTCGAGCACGGAGGGAAATTGCGTGAGAGCCTTCACGCTGGGATCCCACGGTTGCGTATCAACCGCCTGCATTAGAAGTGGTCCAGTAACGGAGCTGTACTGTTGGAGCCAGTTGGAAGCGGCAGCAACCTGGTCTGGAAAGGTCGCAGCCCCAAGGATCTGGGCTACCAGGGAATCCGGGTAGAGCGCGATGGGCGCTACCAGTTGTTGCAACTCCTGAGCAGACAGCGGCGCGCCTTGTCCGGAATACCCCGATTGACCAGTTTGAGCTCGAGCCCCCAAGGGTAAAGCGCCAACGATAAGTAAAACGGATAACGTCGTTGACAAAAACCGTTTCATGAAGCTCTTGATCATTTTCTTCTCTCCATCGAACCGACCTGGTCCGGTGCAGTCCGCCCCTGCAGCTCTTCCGAAGGTCGTTCTACTCAGAACAAACGCCACCACAGGAACGTTAAAGGTCCGAAAAGTGCCGGGTCAGGTGTCGTCCCAGGCCTTAACGTTCAATACTCAGCGACCATACGATCACCGATGCGTGAAGTTAATTGTCAATATTGACAGTCACAGAAGATTTTTTGGGCGAATGTGCAGTATTGGCGTGGAAACGGTGCAGGCGTCTTGGTTTTGAGAATTAGTGCCTTGTAAGCTCAATAACATCGAAATTGTAAGTTCTAACAATACAAGCCTCTGACCAAAATATCTAAGATCGGGGGCATCGACGAATGCGTGCGACTTTCATATGGAGACTCGTATAGGAGGGAGACGAAATGCGACGAATCGAACACGTAATTCCGAATATTCGCAGGGCTATTGTCTGTAGTTTGCTGTTGATTGGGCTCATTACGCTGAGAAGCAAACCCGTTTTCGCACAGAAAGCGGAAACGATAGAAGCCCAAGCGATGGGCACGGGGACCCAGCTCGGGCAGAATATCGGCATAACGCTCATTATCCAGGATTTCTCCACCATGGCGGAGAGACAGACTCTCGTGGACGCGTTCCAGAAGGGACAGAATCAGGGCTTGGTCAACGCGCTTAAGAAGATGAGAGCCGTTGGTCGCATCTCAATCACCGGTACCCTCGGCTATGACGTGAGCTATATCCGATTGATCACGACTCCAACTGGGAGAAAGATCCGTTTCATCACCAACAGGCAGATTAGTTTCGCCGAAGTTTGGACCGATTCGCCATCTCAGGCTTTTGACTTGAGTGGGGGCGAAATCGATATAAACGATCAAGATAAGAACAAGAGCACAGGTGTCTTGTTTCCTGCGGCACAACTCGTAATTGACAAGCAAGGCCAGTTGCAAATCGATCTTACTCAAAACTCGTGGAAGCTTGTGGACGTGCTCGATTGGAAAGGAACACCGGGCGTAAATTAGCATTTAGAGTCGGATTGAGAGCATTCGGATTGAATCTCGCGTTTTAGAACACACAATTGCTACTGGTGATCTGTTAGGTCTTAACCGATGCCGAGCACCTCGGGCTCCGGCTACTATTTCTTCCCCGATGAATCGGCCGACTCATCAATTTGCGATAAGCTTGGACTTACAAATTGCTTCCCTGAGAGAACAGTTTCTATACCTTCTAACAGTCCTGATTCTGCATCCGACTTAAGTACGTAGCCACGTCCGCCAGCGCTGAAGGCCGCTTGCACCACATCAGGATCACGCGCGTCACTCACAAAAAGTATCTGGGATCCAGGTGAAGCTATCCGGATTCGCCGAGCAGCCTCTATGCCACTCAGCTTCGGAAGGCAGAGATCCAGAAGAATCAAATCTGGTTGTAACTCCATTGCTTTCTGCACGGCCTCTGAGCCATCTGACGCCATGCCAATTATGCGGAAGCCAGGGACTTTCTGGAGTCTGTTGGCGAGAAACTGCCGCCAGGGTTCAAAATCATCTACAACCAGAATTTGGACGAGTGACATCTGCAATACCTCTGCCTGCACGACCCTCATAAACTAAGGTCTCCGTCAGGAAATTTGTCCGACCATGACCAAGAACTTACATGCTTCGAGCGATTCAGTCGTTGCGTTCGCGCAATGTTGAACTTGCTTAAGAGCAATTAGGGAAGGAGCCGAGGCGGGGAAAAAGCGTGGCATTTGCCGTCATACTACGTGCAGGAAAAGCCGCTCACTTGCGCGGAGCACGACCTTTCCGCGATGTTTCACAATGGCACGGTTTCTTTGCCACTCGCTCAACAACCGGCTTGCGGTAAAAAGAGTGATGTTTGCGGCACTGGCAAGCTCTTCGTTTGTGACATCGAACTCAACGCCACCGTGGACTCTTTGACCAATAACTTCGGACAGGCAGATCAAGATGTGAGCCAGTCTTTGGCGAGCTGTTTGACCTGTCAGAGCGGCGTGGGTAGCAACATACCAACTCAAATAATCCGCCGAGATCAATAATGCATTTTCGAGTAGCCTGGGATACCGCGCTGCCATTCGTTGGATCGTGGCACCGTGCCACTCTATTACCGAGCTATCTCTCACCGCCTCCGTACTCACCAAATACTGAGAAGGTTTGGACAAAAGCGCCGCACTTCCGAATGTCTCTCCGGGCGTGAGCCAATAAAGAAGATTCTTTTGGCCCTCTTGGGTGGTGAAGGAGTACCTGGCACGGCCCTTTGTTAGCAGATAAAAATAGCCGGCCGGGTCGCCCTGATCTGTGATCACAGAATTGGCGGGGAAGCGCCGCTCTACACCCGCCGCCAGGATGATCTCGATTTCGGGGCGAGTTAGTCCATCCAGAAATCGTGATCTCGCACCTACGCATCCACTAGAAATCCCGATAGCAGGCATATCTGGTTCTCCGTAAAAAGAATCCGAATTTCGACTGCCCCAGTGGTCGCAGGTTCGCTTTCGGATCCGGGATGGTCACTGTTGCGTTAGGGTATCTTGTTTGCCATGTACCTGGGACTTGTCAAAAGTGACAGCCGTCTTCTGAAGAGAGGCATCGCTTCTAACCACGCTTCAGTTAGAATTGGCCGGTCCGACAGATCGGGAAACGGCGTATTCAGAAATAATCCACATGATAAACAAACGTCAGTGAGTCGGATTACGGACAAGTCAAATTTTCCGGTAAGACATCATGCGCCCTCGGTGCGCACCACCAGGGCATGAAAATAATCAGTTATCAAAGATCGATGCCAGCGGCGTACGAGCCGGTCTACCCGATGGGTATGCGGGTGCGGCAACTTTCGTTAAAATTTGAGGAAACCGAAAATCAGGCCCTCACTGCTCATAATACCTGTTCGCGACCCCGTAGCACCCAACCCCACTGGCAGTATTACCAATAGGCGCGGGAGAGCCCACGGCATAGCATGGAGTGTGGATCAAAACTACTCTACCGGGCAAACCATCTCGCGCTACCGTGTCCTGGAGGAGCTGGGAAGCGGTGGAATGGGTGTAGTCTACAAAGCCCAGGACAATGAACTTGGGCGTCTTGTCGCTTTGAAGTTTCTGCCTGAGAGCGCGGCCCGGGACCCCATTGCCCTAGAACGTTTTCGTCGCGAAGCACGCGGTGCCTCTGCGCTCAATCACCCCAACATCTGCACCATCTACGAAATTGGGAACCACGAAGGCCGTGCGTTCATCGCTATGGAGTACCTGGATGGCGTGACCCTGAAATACTGGATAGCCGCAGGCACCATGGATACGGCACGTATTGTTTCGATTGCCATCGAGGTCGCCGAAGCCCTAGATGCTGCTCACAGCGAAGGCATCATTCATCGTGATATCAAACCCGCCAACATTTTCGTCACGACACGCGGGCGCGTCAAGATTCTCGACTTCGGCCTCGCGAAAAGTATGCGCGCAGAGACCGTCGCCACCCAGATCGCGGCGCAGCCAACGCAGGCTCTGGCCTATACCGCCGCAGAACATCTCACCAGTCCGGGCACGGCTCTGGGAACCGTGGCCTACATGTCTCCGGAGCAGGTTCGGGCTGAAGAGTTAGACGGTCGCACGGATCTGTTCTCTTTCGGTATCGTTCTCTACGAACTGGCCACGGGGAGGCTTCCCTTTCAAGGAGCTAGTTCGGGTCTCATCGCGGAAGCTATACTCAACCGCAACCCGGTGGCTCCCATGCGAGTAAATCCCATCGTCCCCCTGGCGCTCCAAGAGGTGATTATCAGAGCCTTGGAGAAGGACAGCAACCTGCGTTATCAGAACGCGGGGGACATTCGGTCTGAGCTCAAACGGATAAAGCGAGACATCGGATCGGGCGGAAGGGCCGCGGAGGAAGAAACAGAACCAGCCGCGTTATCAATTACAAGTCGTTTATCGTCGAGCGGGAAGCGCATGGCGCCGACTTCCGCTTCGCAAAGAACTACTCTTCGCGCATCGCGAGTCTCGAAGAACATTGACTCACTGGCGGTCTTGCCATTCGAAAATGCGAGTGGCGACCCCGAGCGCGAATACCTCAGTGACGGGATCACGGGGAGCCTGATTAATGTGTTGGCGACGATACCGAAGCTGCGAGTAATCGCGCAGAGCACGGTATCTCGGTATAAAGGCCGGGAAATTGACCCTCAAGCCATCGGTCGCGAGCTGAATGTGCGTGCAGTACTCACTGGAAAAATAGTGCAAGGTCGTGGCTCTTTGCGCATAGGGAGCGAATTGGTCGATGTTGCCACGGGCTCTCGACTATGGGGCGAACTATACGATCGAAAGCCCGGCGACATCTTCGTGATCCAAGACGAAATTTCGACGGAGATATCGGGAAAATTGTTGTTACAGCTGACACGGGCTGAAAAGAAGCGACTAACAAAACATCACACGGAGAATGCAGAAGCGTACCGTCTGTACCTAAAAGGCCGTCATTACTGGAACATGTGGACCGAAGAAGGGTTCTACAAGGCGATTGAATACTTTCAACATGCGGTCGAAAAAGACTCCAGGTACGCCCTCGCCTACGCTGGTTTGGCCGATTCCTACGTGCTGCTGGGATGGAACAGTTATCTGCCGCCGAAGCAAGCATTCCCTAAAGGAATGGCTGCGGCGATCACGGCCCTGGGGATCGACATGGAACTGGCTGAGGCCCGTACGTCTTTGGCGGCGCTGTTGTGGCTTCACGATTGGCGGTGGGAAGAGGCTCAGACAGAATTCAAACATAGCCTCGAACGATCTCCCACATACGCAACTGCCAACCACTGGTACGCCGAGTATTTGATGACCATGGGAAAACACGCAGAAGCTTTGGCTGTGATGAAGACTAGCCAGGATTCCGATCCATTGTCACTGATTATCAACGTCGCAGCGGGATGGCAATTGTACTGTGCCCGCCGATACGATGAAGCCATCGAACAACTCCGCCGAACTGTTGAATTGGATCCGAACTACCCCGTCACATACTGGATCCTCGGCCTTTTGTTAAGGAAAACGGGTCGTTGCGGACTGGCCATCACCGAGGGTGAGAAAGCGGTGAAACTGTCGGGCGGCAGTCCTCTGATGCGCGCGGCACTGGCGCACACCTTTGCGACGGCTGGTAGGACCGAGGAAGCACTTCAGATGCTCGATGATTTGACCAAACTAGCAAAGCGAAAGTATGTCGCGGCACATTTCTTCGCTGGAATTCACATCGGTTTGGGAGAAAACGGCCGCGCGATTGATTACTTGGAGAAATCTTACGAAGAGCACTCTCACTGGCTTATCTATCTCCACATAGATCCAAGCATGGACGCTTTGCGGGATGACTCACGATTCGAAAACTTGTTGCAGCGTGTCGGCCTTCCCGCACTAACGTCCGCGAACCCGGCCTGAAGCAAGTCTGGGCGGCGTACGCAAAGTTGCGGTATCCGTCAGCAGCAGAAATGCTCCTTCCACCTCGCTCACTGTTCAATTGGTGCAAACGGCAGCAAGTGCCCAAGAACAGTTAACACGCTTCCGTCTGTTTACCTGCTTTATGACTTCTAGCGTATAAAATTGGACATCTCGTACAGCAAATAAAAGGGAAATGCTGAAATTTCGGGAAGTGAGGTCCATCGCCCCACGCCTCCGACCCTCGCCGCAGTGCATAGCAATTTGAGAAATAGTATTGAGATAGTTGTTTATTACAGGCAATCCGGTATGCCGAACGAGCGCAAAAATTGCTAGGCTTACCGAAATGTCCAGAAAACGTATCCTTATTGCAGACGACAATCCCGCTATACGGGCGGCCCTTTGCCGGATGTTCGCCGAACATCCGAGCTTGGAGGTGTGTGGCGAGGCTGTGGATGGCCAGGATGCTGTGGACAAAGCTGCTGCCCTTCGACCGGAATTAATTATCTTAGATCTCGATATGCCAATGATGAACGGACTGCAGGCCGCGAAAGAAATCTCCAAAATCCTGCCGAATGTACCCATTATTCTTCTTACGTTGCACGCCCGGGCTTTCAGCCATTACGGAATAGAACATCCCTGCATCTCAAGGATTGTCCCCAAGGGCGAAGTACACACGCTCGTAGCACATGCCGAGGATCTAGTACAAGCCGCTTAACCATCAGATTGACCTCGTATAACAAAAGAAAGATTGGCGATGCACAACGCTTAGTGGACAGTAACTTTCACCTTAGCGACTGAGCGGCCGTATTCGTTGGTTGAGTTCAGCTCGCAGGTTGTAGTCGCCGATGGAAAGCCTTCGTCGCGCCGCAGAGCGCACCAGCGCTTCGACCGCATGAAAACTCGATTGGCGAAGGATTTGACCGATCAGCAGAGCCCAGAGCAGAGCCTGCCGAAATCTGGGGCTGTCGCCGACCGTCTCCCGGAGCCTCGAGATAGGGCCGCAGTCGAAGACGCCGCGTCACATAGTGGAACAGATGACGTGGGGTCGGTCCCCTCATTTCTTCTTTTTCTTCTGCTTCTTCTCTTGCTTCCGTGCCAGAACGAAGAGTTGCGCGTTGGCCGCCAGCACTTCGCGGACGGCATCTTGAAACTCACGCCCGGCCTCAACCCGGCGCCGTACCTGCTCGACCCATTCCTTAGGGATGTGCTGGACCTGCTTTTTCCCCTGGACCATAAAGGTCAGCGACCACACCGGATGGCCGCGGTCCTCGGCGCAATGACAGGTCGGCTTGCCGAAGCGCAGATGGGTGAGGGAGAGGGATCCCGGGAGAGCATCCTCGGGGATGTGGAAACGGCGCACGAGTTGGAACGTGCGCTGACGCAGCTGAGAAGCGCGCGGGCCTTGGGCTTCCTGGCTCATCTTACTGTATACAT
>Ga0207015_1057_pt1 | contig 37258 bp, 36 predicted proteins | sample Alteio_BWMinCont_53_FD_153486 | JGI IMG/M metagenome (GOLD analysis project Ga0207015, IMG submission 153486) | Enriched cells from forest soil in Barre Woods Harvard Forest LTER site, Petersham, Massachusetts, United States -... | ecosystem: Environmental > Terrestrial > Soil > Temperate forest >...
GTTGCTACTGCTGACGCCGCTGATCTGGAGCCTGCCCACTACCTTTATGATTGGCGAGCTTTCGGCGGCGCTTCCAGCGGAGGGCGGTTTTTATGCTTGGGTTCGGCGCGGTCTTGGGAATTTCTGGGGATTTCAAGAAGCATGGCTCTCGCTGGTCGCCAGCATCTTTGATATGGCGATCTATCCCACCTTATTCGTCGCATATCTTTCCAGACTGATTCCCTGGTTCGGCGTGGGGCATCGCGGCGTAATGGTTGGCTTGGGCGTTGTGACCGTTTGCGCGCTGATGAATATTGCGGGAATTCGCGTGGTGGCGACGACTTCCCTCTGGCTGTTCTTTCTGCTCTCGGCCCCATTCGCGCTGATTATTCTGATCGCGCCGACGAAAATGGGAGCGCTCTCGGGTGTGACGACCGCCCCGACGACTTCAACGGTGGGTCTCATCGGCGGGCTGCTGATTTGCATGTGGAACTACATGGGGTGGGACAACGCTTCCACCATTGCGACGGAAGTGAAGCGACCCCAGAGAACGTATCCGCGAGCGATGCTGGTTGCGGTCGCAGTGGTTTCGCTGAGTTATGTGTTGCCGTTTGCGGCTATGTGGCTGACCGGCGTGCCGTCATCCGCGTTTGAGACGGGATCGTGGGCTGACCTCGCAGGAATGATGGGCGGGTTGGTAGGCGGGCCGTTGGTGGCGCGTGGGTTCCGCGTGGCCCTTGTGCTGGGCGGAATGATGAGCGCTTTCGGAATGTTCAATGCGCTGGTGATGAGCTACTCGCGCCTGCCTCTGGCTATGTCGCAGGACGGGATGCTGCCGGCGGTATTTCAAAAGCTGCATCCGAAGACGCGCGCGCCGTGGGTGGCGATCGTGGTTTGCGCGGCTGGCTGGGCCATGTGTCTGGGCTTGGGATTCGAACGGCTCGTGACCATAGACATTTTATTGTACGGGATGAGCCTGACGCTTGAGTTCGTGGCGCTGGTGGCGCTGCGCATCAAGGAGCCGAATCTACGCCGGCCGTTCAAAGTTCCGGGCGGTCTGCCGGGCGCGATATTATTAGGAGTGTGTCCCGTGTTGCTGCTGGGCTTCGCCATGGTTCACGGCGAATCCGAACATATTTTCGGCATGAACGGGCTTGCCTTTGGATTCCTTTTGATTATCGGCGGATTCTTGGCCTATTGGGGAAGTGCCGCGGTGAAGAAAGACGGCTGGGTCGCCACCGCCATCAAGCAGCGCAAAGCCGCTTAGCGTTTATCTCACCGCGAACTCACGGCTTCCCTGTAAGTTATTGCTGCGGATTTTCTCCTAATCATTTAACCTCGCCGCAGGCGTGACGAACCACACAAAAAGCTACGATTACATCATCGTTGGTGCGGGGTCGGCCGGCTGCGTTCTGGCGGCTCGCCTGACAGAGGATAAGCACGTGCGCGTCCTCTTACTCGAGGCCGGCGCGCCTACAATACCTAGAGAATCGCGGATACCGGCCGCTTTTTCAAAATTATACAAAACTGCCGTGGACTGGAATTATTCCACCGAGTCTGAACCACATTTGCATGGGCGCCGGCTGTATTGGCCACGCGGGAAAATGCTGGGTGGGTCGAGTGCGATCAACGCCATGATTTATATGCGCGGAAATGCGCTTGATTACGATTACTGGAAAAGCCTGGGCAATCCAGGCTGGGGATTTTTGGACGTTCTTCCCTATTTTAAAAAGTCCGAAAATCAAGCGCGAGGCGCATCTGCGTATCACGGTGTCGGCGGTCCGCTGAACGTGATGGATTTGCGATATGTAAACACTCTGACCCGCACATTCTTATCTGCCGCAGGGGAGCTTGGAATTCTGCCCAACCCGGACTTCAACGCGGAGAACCAGGACGGCGCTGGTCTGTACCAAGTCACGCAGCGGAATGGCAAGCGTCACGGCGCGGCCGATGCCTATCTCCATTCGGCGCGTAAGCGCGCAAACCTATCTGTGATGACGGGCGCACACGCGACGCAAGTGTTGATTGAAAAAAGGCGAGCGGTGGGGGTGGCCTATATTCGCGCGGGCGTTTCGGAACAAGCGCGCGCTGATGGCGAGACAATTCTTTCGGGCGGTACTATCAATTCGCCGCAACTGTTGCTCCTCTCAGGAATCGGCCCGGCGGATGAAATAAAAAAGGTGGGAGTACAACCGGCTCACGACCTGCCCGGTGTGGGCAAAAACCTTCAAGATCATGTGATGGTTTCGGTCGGCTATCTTTGTACCAAACCGGTAACGCTCGCCAGCGCCGAGTCAGTGCCGAATCTTTTGAAGTATTTTCTGTTCAAGCGCGGACCGCTCGTATCGAATGTGGCGGAAGCGGGAATATTTCTGCGCACCAGAAGCGAGCTTGTTGAGCCGGACCTGCAAGTGTTGTTCGGTCCAGCCTATTACGTCAATCACGGGCTCTCGCCTCGAAAGGAACATTGCTTTGGCTTTGGGCCCACGCTAGTTACGCCGGAAAGCCGAGGAGAAATTTCTCTGCGTTCGACGAATCCGCTGGAGTCGCCGGCAATTCGCGCGAACTATCTTTCCACGGAAGCCGATATGCAGGTCGTCGTCCACGGGGTTCGGCTTTCGCGGCAGCTCGCGCACTCAAAAGCATTTGAAGCTTATCGCGGCGACGAGCTACATCCCGGACCAAATGCGCAGACCGACGCTGAAATCGCAGAATTCGTCCGGCGAGAAGCGGAGACGCTTTACCATCCAGTGGGAACTTGCCGAATGGGAAATAATTCGATGGCGGTGGTGGATGCGCGGCTGCGCCTTCGCGGAATCGAAAAATTGCGGGTGGTTGACGCTTCTATCATGCCGCGTATTGTTGCGGGAAACACGAATGCTCCGACAATCATGATTGCGGAGAAAGCTGCGGACATGATTCGAGAGGATGCTTAATCGTCAGCGAATTCCCTTCTTGGCGACTGGACATTTCTTCATTTCTGCTATTCTCTTTCCCGTGCGAAATTCATTTCTATTCGTGGCAATGATTCCCCTGGCGAGCGCTTTTGTTCTAACCGCAACACCGCGGTCGATTACGAGGAGTTTGCAAGCTGGCGCGCCGTCTTTACCACAACAAGGACAGCCAGCAACAAACGTACCGCCGCAACAAGCTGCTCCGCCTCCGGGCGTGCCCCCGCAAGTGGCTCAACAGCCGCCAGTTCACACCGGGCCGGTGATCGTAATCGATCCCGCCCACGGCGGAACCGATACCGGAGCCCGCGGACAGAGCGGAGTGATCGAAAAAGACTTGGTTCTGCTCATGGCGCGAATCACTCGATATGCGCTGGAACGCGAGGGCTTTCGCGTGGTGATGACACGGAACGATGATTCCAATCCGTCGTATGACGACCGCGCGGCCATCGCCAATGCTTATCGCGACGTGATTTTTATCAGTTTTCATATTTCTTCAACGGGAACGCCGAATACGGCCTGGGCATATTTCTACCAATTCTCTCAAACGCCGCCAAACGCTAGCGCAATAACTGCAAATGCAAACACGCTTCCTATCACGCCGCCAAGAACAACAAGCCTGTTGGGGTGGGAGGAAGCACAGCGTCCTTTTACGGCTGCCAGCCATCATTTGGCAGATATTTTGCAGGCGGATTTGACGCTGCGGTTTTCAGGATCGCCCGCGGCTGCTTCTGGAGTAGCGGTTCGAGGATTGCGTTCGGTGGCGGGCCCAGCGGTGGCCATTGAACTTTCTAACGTAGCGGTTTCGGATGCAAATCAACTTGTCGCGATGGCCGCGCCGGTGGCGACTGCGGTGGTGCACAGCATCACCGCGACGCGACCCCCCGGCGGGCAATCGGGAATCCCAGGAACAAGATAATGCCCCGCAATCTGAAAATCACTTTGGCGATTCTGAGCGTGGCTGTGCTGATCGGTTTGATCAGTTTGCGCAGCTTGCATCGGCGAATCACGGGGCTGAAGGAAAACCCTACCAGCGAAGAGCAAGCAAGGCGCGAACTTCTGGCAACGACGACTTCAGCGCCGACAGACGCGAGAACCCAGGCAAGAATTTTCTGGGCGGCGGGGCCGGATAGAATTGCGCCGGTCCAGGTAGCCTTGGCACTTTCAGCCGATCCAGTGAAACGCGGCAAGCAAGTGTTGAACGAACTTATCACCGACGCACCGGCCGCAGACCAGCGCACGCTTCCGGCCGACGCGGTTGTGCTTGGCTTTTACATACTTCCGGACGGAACCGCCATTGCAGATTTTTCCGAAGCGCTAGCTTCCGAGATGCCGTCGGGAATATTGAGCGAGCAAATGGCCGTCGATTCGATCAAGAGCACGCTGGAGAATAATGTGCCGGGGCTCAGTCGGCTGAAAATATTGATTCACGGACAGGAAGTGGAAACGTTGGCGGGACATGTGGACCTCACGGGGTTCTTCGATCTAAATCCTCTGAGTGCGCAAACTCCGAGCGCGCCTGCGGGAAATCCCACGCCGAGCGGGACGAAAAAGTAACCAGCCTTTTCACTTTTAGCATGTGTTGACACCTGCGCCGGTAGTGGTCACACTTAACACCGAAGATTTAGCACGCCAGTTTTAAATCGAGGAAGGAGTTTTATCTTGCGAGCAGACGGACGCGCGGCCGATCAACTGCGGCCAGTGAAAATTACCCCGGACTTTATCCCTCATGCAGAAGGTAGCGCGCTGATTGAAGCAGGACAGACACGCGTAATCGTCACCGCCACGCTGGAAGATGGGGTGCCATCATTTTTGAAAGGTTCGGGCAAAGGCTGGGTAACCGGCGAATACGGGATGCTGCCGCGCTCGACTGAGAATCGCACACCGCGCGAATCGAGCCGGGGGCGCCAATCCGGGCGAACACTGGAAATTCAACGCATGATCGGACGAACGCTGCGCGCGGTGACGGATTTGAAAGCGCTGGGCGAGCGAACAGTTTGGATTGATTGCGACGTGATTCAAGCCGACGGCGGCACACGTACGGCCTCCGTAACGGGAGCGTTTGTGGCGCTGGCGCTGTCACTCGAGCGAATGGTTGCTGGCGGAATGCTGCGAAAGGTCCCGTTGATCGACTCGCTGGCGGCTATCAGTGTGGGGATCGTGAAGGATGAATTGCTGCTCGATCTCGCTTATGAAGAAGATTCGCGGGCGCAAGTGGACATGAACGTGGTGATGACCGGCAGCGGAGAGTTTGTTGAAGTGCAGGCGAGCGCGGAGGGGCGGCCCTACACTCAGCGCGAGCTGGAATTGCTGCTCGCGTTGGCGGCGGGTGGAATTCGCAAGCTTACGCAGGCGCAGCACGAATTGTTGCACATGAATTTTTTGAGTCACGCGCGGTAACAGCGCCGATGCGGAGTATCGCGCGATATGAAACTGCTTTTGGCGTCCTCTAATCCTGGCAAGCTGCGGGAATATCGCGAGCTTGCCGGCGAATCCGGAATCGAGCTCGCGGGCCTACAAAATTCCGCTGAGATCGAAGAGTTTGAAGAAACCGCTTCGACCTTCGCGGAGAATGCCGGCGGAAAAGCGCAGCACTACAGCCGATTCACAGACGAATGCGTTTTGGCGGACGATTCGGGGTTGGTGGTTCCGGCGCTGGGCGGGGCGCCGGGAGTACGGTCTGCGCGTTACGCTGGGGTGAATGCCACGGATCAGGATCGCATCGACAAGCTACTGCGCGAAATGAAAGATAAGAAGGGTGACGAGCGGTACGCGAAATTCGTTTGCGTTACGGCTATTGCGAAGCAGGGGCGCGTGCTCGCGGTGACTTCTGCTTCCGCGCAAGGCGTAGTGACAGAAGCGCCGCGCGGCGCAAATGGATTTGGGTACGACCCGATTTTCTTGTTCCCCGAACTCGCTCGGACCTATGCAGAGCTTACCAACCAGGAGAAAAATCTTTATAGTCACCGGGGGAAAGCCTTTAGAAGTATGCTTGGGGTCCTGGCTATCCGATAGTTGCTACTTTTGGGTGGCTGACAGCGTCTAATGCTGGTGCGACCCTCCAGGCTCTGGGCTACTGCAGCCTAGCGCTACAAAGGCTCGCATTACTTCCTGGGTGAATAATGGCGACTCCGCGCACCGCGATTGTTCTACAACCATCACTGCTTGCAAGGTTAGACGAAGCACGCGCGCGCACGGATAGTCTTTTTGATCTTCTACCTCCGAATTCTTTTTACGACCGGCCCATCCCTGAGAGACATCGACTGATTTTTTATTTGGGGCATCTGGAGGCCTTTGACCGGAACCTGCTGAGCGGTGCGCTGGGATTGCAATCGCAAGATACAACGCTGGACAAACTTTTCGCGTTTGGAATCGATCCGGTGGATGGCGGATTGCCGACAGACGTCCCGAGCGATTGGCCGAACATTGGCGTGGTGGAAAGATACAAGCGTGATGTGCGCGAAAAACTGGATTCAAAATTGCGCGACCGCAACGGCGTTAGTTCGCCGGAACCGGCGCTGCTGGATGGAACATTACTACAAGTTGCAATCGAACATCGGCTGATGCATGCCGAGACTCTGGCTTACCTGTTACACAATTTGCCGGTTGACAGAAAAACGCCGCAGCCTGTGCCGTCGGCGGATACCAGTCCGTCGCCGGAACGACGGCAAGCGCTGATCCCTACGGGAAGCGCTACGCTCGGGCAAGCGAAAGGCGCGGATGGAGCATTCGGATGGGATAACGAGTTTGGGACGGAGGAAATTTCCGTACCCAGTTTCTCGATTGATGTTTTCCCGGTGACGAATGGCGAGTACTTGCAGTTTGTCCAGTCCGGTGGATACCAAGATTCAAAACATTGGACGCCGGAAGATTGGGATTGGAAAACTCAACAGAGACTTGAACATCCATTTTTCTGGTCGCGCAAGGCTGATTCGAATTGCTCGAGTGCTTCCGCGTCTGATCCTTCTACGCAATGGAACTATCGCGCGATGTTTGGAACCATGCCGCTGCCGGAATCCTGGCCCGTTTACGTGAGCCACGCAGAAGCTTCGGCTTTTGCGCGCTGGTCCGGCAAGAAATTGCCGACGGAAGCGCAGTGGCATCGCGCCGCCTACGGTACGCCGGAGGGCGGCGAGCGAATGTACCCGTGGGGCGACGCGCAGCCCGAAAGCCATCATGGAAACTTTCATCATCAGCGCTGGGACCCAACTCCAGTGGATGCGCATTCCGCGGGCGCTAGCGCGTTTGGCGTTTTTGATCTTCTGGGCAATGGCTGGGAATGGACATCCACTCTGTTCGGCCCGCTCAATGGCTTCGAACCCTTTCCGTTTTATCGCGGGTACTCCGCGGATTTTTTTGACGGCAAACATTTCGTGATGAAGGGCGGCTCGGCGCGCACGGACGCTTGTATGGTCCGCCGATCGTTCCGAAATTGGTTTCAACCGCATTATCCGTACGCATACGCTACGTTCCGTTGTGTGGAGGAATAGAAATGGCAACCGCTCCGCGAATGGCCCCTTCAACTTCAACCGTAACCAACCAGGCATTGGCTGAATTTTCGTCAGATGTAATCGTCGGACTCGGGCAGCCGGGGCAGAAGGAGCTACCTTCGAAATATTTGTATGATGAAGTGGGTTCTGCGCTCTTCGATGTAATTTGTTTGCTGCCGGAATACGGATTGAGCCGGGCCGGGATGCGTTCTCTGAAGCGGTATGCTCCCGACATCATCGATTGCCTCAATGGACCATTCGTGGTGGCAGAGTTGGGGAGCGGCAGCGGACAAAAGACGCGGTTTTTGTTGGAAGCGCTTTCGCGACGCCAGCGCGTGAACTATTACCCGATCGATATTTCAGGCAGCGCGCTACACCGTTGCCAGCAAGAACTCAGTGAGATGGACCGCGTTAGCATTGTCGGATTCGAACGCGCGTATTTGGACGGCTTGCAGGAAGTAGCGGCACGGCGGCGCGAGGGCGAGTATCTTTTGGTTCTCTTCCTCGGCAGCACGATTGGAAATTTCGATCGGCCCGCCGGCGACCAGTTTCTTCGCGAAGTGCGCAAGATTCTAGTTCCCGGGGATGCGCTGTTGCTGGCTACCGACCTGGAAAAACCGATTCCGCAATTGCTAGCGGCATATGACGACGCCGCTGGCGTCACCGCGGCATTTAACAAGAATCTCCTTGCACGCATCAATCGTGAGCTGGATGGCAACTTCGATCTCTCGCACATCCAGCATATCGTGCGATACGACGAAGCAGAGCGCCGGGTCGAGATGCATCTCCGTTCGACGAAATGGCAGCGCGTAACGTTGCGCAGGGCTCGGTTCAGCTTTCTCTTGCGCGACGGCGAAACGATCTGGACGGAAAGCTCGCATAAATATAATCCGCAGGAAGTTCCGCAAATGGGCGAACGTACTGGTTATCGCTGTGCCGGGCAATGGTTTGATACAGAGTGGCCGTTCGCACAGAACCTTTTCTTCGCAGTGTAAGTCTCTGGGGAATTGATGCCAAAGCCTCTTGGGACGGAGCTGTTCTGGCGGAGAGCAATCAAACGATAGCTCTGGAAGGAAATCAATATTCCGCGCCGGATTCGATCAAGGGGGAATATCGGAAGCCGAGCGATACGCACACCGTTTGTCCTTGGAAAGGAACCGCCAGTATTGAAGATGTGGTAGTGAATGGAAAGCGCAACGCCGATGCTGCCTGGTACTACCCCGCGCCAAGTCCCGCCGCCAAAGAAATTAAAGACTATGTAGGTTTCTGGAATGGAGTGCAGGTGGAAGCTTAGCCTGTCCATGATATAGTTTTTCGCCGGATGCCGAAAAAGCCGAAAACAATTGCGAAGAAAAAGGCCGCGGCGGAACGAGGCGCGGGGAAAGCTACGTCCGCCAAAGTCCCGGGACGCGGCAGCGGAATGCGCGGCACCAATCCGGAGCGCGTTCGCGTGATTTTAAAGAAACTCGACGAAGCGTATCCGGATGTGACTTGCGCTCTTACACATGAAAACCCTTTTCAGCTGCTGATTTCGACCATTCTTTCGGCGCAATGCACAGACGTGCGGGTGAATCAGGTGACCGAGACGCTTTACAAGAAATATCCGAGCGCGAAAGCCTTCGCCTATGCAAATCCTGCAGAATTGGAACAAGATATCCGACCGACCGGTTTTTTTCGCAACAAGACAAAATCGATCATGGGCGCGAGCGAGCAGATTGTTGAAGAGCTGCAGGGCGAAGTGCCGAAAACGATGGAAGAACTGCTAAAGCTGCCGGGAGTGGCGCGCAAAACCGCGAATGTGGTGCTCGGCACCGCGTTTGGGATTGCCTCCGGAGTAGTGGTTGATACGCACGTGCTGCGCGTGTCGCGGCGGCTTGATTTGACGAAAAATGTGGATCCCAAAAAAGTGGAGCAAGATTTGATGAAGGTGATTCCGCGCGAAAAATGGATTCTGTTTTCCCACCAGTTGATTTGGCATGGACGAAGAGTGTGCCAGGCGCGCAGACCCAAGTGCCTGGAGTGCAACCTCGAGCAGATCTGCTACTCAAAAGACAAAACTGTTTGAGCCATTCTACCTAGAAATCCGAGCGTTAATGGAACTGCTCTAGTTGTTCTTCTGAGTTTCGAGGCTAAGACTGCGCGCTACTTTGTTTGTGCATTTGCTTCAGGTGATCGATCAGCGCCCGCTGGCTTCGGGTGGAAAAATGATTTCTTCGCTGCACCAAGCCGACCTTACGGCAAGCATGGTCATCGTCGACGCGGATGAATTTGCATCCTTTGCGCTTCTCCACAGCCATAGCCGGGACAATGGAAACGCCCATGCCTGCCGACACCATGGCCAAAATGCCGGAGAACTGGCCACTCTCAAATACGATGCTGGGATCCAGATTGGATCGCTGACAAGCTGAAATCGCATTCTCGCGAAAGCAGTGACCCTCCCTTAACAAGAGGAACGGTTCATTTTTGATTTCGCGGAGCCGAATGCGCCCGCGTTTAGCAAGACGATGCTTCGCCGGCAACACTACGTAGAGAAACTCCTGAAATAATTCCTCGCAAACGAGTTCTTCTCCACGAACGGGCAGAGCCAACAACGCCATGTCTATCCGACCGTCGTGCAAGCGCTCCAGGAGAATTGGAGTTATCTCCTCGAAGACGCTGACCTGTACGGTGGGATGCTGGCGGGCAAAGCTGGTGAGCAACGCGGGAAGGAAATACGGCGCTATGGTGGGAATGGCGCCCACCACAATTTTTCCTTTTTCAGCGCCCGCCATTTCCTGAATCTCGGTTCGCGCTTCGCCGATCTGCCGGAGGATGGCTTCTGCTTTCGGCAAAAAAGCCGTTCCAAATTGAGTGAGCTTGGCGTTGCGTGGAAAACGTTCAAACAGTTTGGCTCCGAGCTCGTCTTCCAGTTTCAGAATCTGTTGCGAGAGAGACGGCTGAGTGACGTGTTCGGATGCGGCCGCGCGCGTGAAATTTCCCGTGCGTGCGACCGCTCGAAAATAGCGCAGTTGATGAAGTTCCATAATTTTGTCCGTCTGCGTTCCCGATTAACTTCGCTACGTTTTCCCTATGAATACCATAGTATCTATATATTAGACCTATGGCTGCGCCGCTCCTAGCATCGTGGCAGGAGGCCTAAATGGCACAAAACGAACCAGTGAAAGCAGGAGACGTAACGCGGCGCGTCGGTGTGGAAGTAATTCAAGCGCGCGGCGTGGATGTTGAAAAGCTGATCAAAATGCTGGTAGCGAATGCCGCAGCCGAGTTTGCCAGCACCTACTATTACTACACCATCCTAAGAATGCATCTGGCAGGTTACGAAGATTACAAGGAAATCTGCGAAGATGCGCGTTTGGAAGACCGGGCGCACTGGGAGCTGATCGTCCCCCGGATTTACGAGTTGGGAGGAAATCTTCCTAACGACCTGAAGGAATTTCACGACCAGGCCGGTTGTAAAGCAGCGAAACTACCCGATCCGCCGACAGCAGTTAACATTCTGACTTTGCTTCTGGAGTCCGAACGTTGCGCAATTCGGAGCTGGAGCGCGGTATGCGATATGACGTTTGGAAAAGATCCCAGAACGTATGATATGGCTGCCCGCATTTTGAATGAGGAAATCGAGCACGAAGCCTGGTTCATCGAGTTGCTGGCGCATGAACGCGACGGGAAATCGATTCCCTCCGGACATTTCCGCCGCGGCGAACCGGGCGAAGCGCCTTACAGCAAGAACCGCGGTTTCTATAATCCATAGACTCTTTTTCGGTGAGACAAGATTATCGCGCGGCGTGATTTTCCTCGCGCCGCGCAATAATCGCAACAAAATCCAAGCAACTTCTCAGGACAGGTGAGCCACGTCTTACACCGTCACGCTTGAAACGCCACAGGGCGAGAAATCCATCCGCGTGGAACCAAATCAAATCATATGGGACGCCGCCAGCGCTCAAGGCATTGCGTTACCTGCAATCTGCCATCAGGGACGCTGCTTAACATGCGCAGGACGAATTATCGGCCAAGGGAAAGTAGACAACAGCCGCGCCGATTCTTATTTTCCTGCAGACGCCAAGGCCGGATTCGCGCTGCTGTGCACAGCAGTGGCATGCAGCGACATACGTATTCGCACAAATCAAGAAGATGAAATGAGAAAACATCGGCTGGCTTTAGGGCTACCTGCACCCTACGCCTAGAAACTAGCGAATCACGATTAGCGAGCAGGACTACGTAAATACTACATTTCAAGGTCTCCTACCGCAACAAAGGTTTAATCGGGCTTCTTTGAGTCAGCCCATCGTTCGCCCACGGCCTTTTCTTGAGCGGATATCTCGACCCGCTCGCGTTTCACGTCGAGGCGAATCCTCGCAAAAAAACTCATATAAACGTTGGCGACCCAAACCAGCGCGAAACCAGCGATTAGATACCCACGCCAATCGGTGAATAACAATTTGAAGCGCGTGACAATCAAGAAAAAGGCTGTGACCCAGTGGCTGAAGCAGTATTCACATGTAAAGAGGTAGAAAAACTTCCGCCGTAGAAGCGTGCGACATTCTTTGCTGTTTCTTTCGCACCAGTGCCGAGCTTCGCTAAATACTTCTTCATGTGTGATGGTCCAGGCAACGGACGCGATGGGGATCGCCAGGATGAATAGCCAGAACAATTGTGCCGACAGCGCCATTGCTGCTCCCAAACTATAGATAGATTATGAGTCATCTGCGCGCCGCAAAACTTTGTGAGATTGTGGCACAAGAATAATTACGAGAATCTAAGGACTTCGCTGTATTGCTCGCGATTGGGATACGGGCACCCTGGTGCACTGAATCGGAGTGTGTGGCCATGTCCGTCATTCTCGCCCCCTGAGCACTGCCGCAGCACAGTTTGGGTTATGCGACTCATGAAGCAAGGCCCGAACCAGTCGAGACAAAGGGCATTCCTGGGACTGCAGGTCGTTAACTTTTGGTGGGCCACATCGAGAAGGGCGGACGACGCTAGGACTTTGCGGAATCCCGGAAAGATTCGGGAGGGTCGAGAGACGCCGCCTTCCAGAAGGAGGCCTCCGACATCGATCCGTCCTGGAGGGCTTTCAGGTCTTCCATCGTAGCGGCGATTTGCCCGCCGTCTGCGGAATCAAAGACGACTACAACTCCGGCTACTTTTTGATCGGACGAGGCCGATTCTTTGTAAGCTTTGAGCAAAAGATATTTCGCGAACTTTCGTTTCTCGGCAGGACTGGATGAAGCTTCCTGTGCGGGCTCAACCCAAACTACTCTCACTGTTTTTCCTTGCAGCGGATCCCATTTGCCGCGGAAGGTGTTCGTTTCTTCTCGCGTAACCTTGAAAAGATCGGCATTTGCGGGCGACGCAGCGGCGGCGGCTTTCGTCCCGCCGGAGCCGCCGTAACTCGAAGGCAATTCTACTTGGGAGCGGCGCATCCAGCCTCGAGACGCGCCGGAAATCTCCACATGTACCCAGGCGCCCTCAAGACCAATAATCTGAAACTCGTCTTCTTCATCCGCGGTAAACAAGACTTGAGCGCCTTCTTCCGGCTTCGAGAAGATCGAAACTCCCGGCTTTTTGACGATTATCAAATCTACGGGGCGCACCTGATTCTGTTGAATCTGTTCCAGCCCTTTTATATCAGCGCTAATCTGGCGCGCTCTTTCTTCCGCGATTGCGCGGCGAGCTTGAATGGACTCCAGACTTTCTCCAACCGGCGCCGCTGTGGGCGGGCTGGCGGTGCGACCGCGTAGCGCCGGGGGAGCGTTCCTGTTTGACGATGATTCGCCAGCGGCTGACGCGGGTGAATTGTTAGCCGCCGGTTGGGGAGTTGCCGGGGCAGCAGCGGTGGCCGGCGTTTTCGAGCCGGGCGGGCTCGCTGCTGGGGGCGTGTACAACGGGCCGGCTGGCGGGACGCGAATAGTGGAGCCTGGAGCATGCGGAGAGGCCTTGTGCGCTAAGGCGTCTTCGATGCGGTCGAGCAAGTCGGTCTCGACGTGGCCGTTGGAAGTGAGTTCACGATAACCGGAGCGCGCCGATTCCGGGTCCGTGTACCAAGCCGTTATTTTCGAGGTCACTTGGACTTTGGCGCCACCGTTGGCCGAAGGGAGTACTTGAAGTGTGCAAACGTAGTAGCCGCGTTCGTAACCCTTGAGGGGTTGGTCGCCCACATCGACAAAACCTTCCAGGATGGGGAGACGTCCGCTGGACGAAGACTTTAGTTCATCGACTACTTGCTGCACATCTGAGAGCGGATTCGAGAAGGTCCGTTCAACAGGTTTCGCCTGCGCAGAAGCGGCGGCGGTGACTAAGAGGATGGCGAGGAACAACTGCGGGATAAAAATTGCGAATCCGGAAATTTTCTTCACGGTAAAGGCTCTACCTGGTCTTGCCGCAGCCATCCGCGCTGTCCTTGGTCAGTTTCTACGCCGTACCAATACGGCGTGATGATCTCGATGACCACCTCGGTGCCTTCCGTAAGGGATTGGAGTTTAGCAGCGCGTTGGAACGGAGCGGCTTTGAGTTCGGTATTTGGATTTTTGACTTTCACCTCGACATCGTGGCGGAGTTGATGCGCGCGAGCTTGCAAGTCTCGCAGGGAAGCTTCCGCTGAGTTCAGACGGGCGAGTTCCTGGTCGCGCACTTTTGCTGCGGCGCGCGCTTCGTCGTCCTTCTGTCTTTGTTTTACAAGTTCAGCGGTTTGTTGTTCTTCCTTGTGAATCTGAAGCAGGTGCGCATTGATTTCAGCGAATTCGCTGGTTTCCACGGTAGTGTCGGAGGGATGTACCTTGTGCATTGCGTCTTCAACAAACACCGCGTCAATCTGCAAGTGCGTTCGATTGGCCGAAACGGCTTGGACCACGTAGCGGACGGTGATAGTGCCCATATCGTTAGGGTTCTTGAAGTGTTTCGGGGAAAGCGCCCCGCGGCGAATCTTGTAGAAAACGTGGCCAGGGCCTTGCCAGGCTCCATAATATGCAGAGGATGTGGCGGATTCGGCTTCTGTTAGGTTGTCCTCACGGGCATATACCGAGGTGCCGTGAATCATCTGATCTTCAACGACATCCTGGACCGCTCTGATGACATCTTCTTCTGTCGCTTTTAAATCAATCGCAAACCCTTCCAACTCAGGCGATTTCTGGATGGCAAAAAGCGAAGGATTCGCTTGCGTCATAAGCGGCGCTAAAAGAGCGAACAAACACAAGACGCGCCAGTAACGGTGTTGTGGCGATTGAGTCATTGGATCTTCCAATTTATTTTTCCGTCGGCTTGGCGCAACATCACCACTGCCGTCGAAATTCCGCGAACGCCCTGGCATCCTATCGCTGTTTCCTCCGTTCCGCGCTATTGTATCTGAAAGTTTGTGCAAATGAGCCGCGACGATTGGACTGGCTTTCAACGCATAACTTGAATCGGTAGGCGTTCGGGTGAATAGTCCATGGCCCGATGAGGTAAAATTAAGGCAGGAATCACGTGGAATCGCGCGGATAAACGAGTGCTGAATCCAGTGGTTGAGCAGGAGATCGTGGCGGATGCCTGACGGCGAAGATAGTTTGCCCGCCTGGACTCTCGAGGACGAAGCGTATCTTCGCAAGCTTGTAGAGCACGCGACATAGGCGAGTGCGAGCCGGTAGTACCGAAAACGCAACAAACTCAACGAAGTTTAGTTTCCAGGACTCCTGCATATCCGAGCTGTAACTTTTTCAATATCGTTACAAGGATTTGGGAACGGCTATGTCAAATTCGCCGGAGGATTTCATCTCAAAGTGTCGACGAGACTTTTTTCCACTAGGCCCGCTCTAAGTAGCTCTGCGAATTGCGTCGGCGGTACTGGGCGGCTGAAATAGTATCCCTGAGCCTCCTCGCATTGATGAGCCTTAAGGAAATCCAGCTCTTGTTGAGTTTCCACGCCTTCGGCAACTACTCTCAGCTTAAGGCTTCGTCCCATGCCGATCATGGCCGTCACGATAGTGGTCTCATCGGGAGTTGTGGTGATCTGTCGAATGAAAGATTGGTCGATCTTAATGGCGTCGATCGAGAACTTTCGAAGATAGCTCAGACTGGAATAGCCGGTGCCGAAATCATCCACAGCAAGCTGAATCCCCTTCGCTCGCAAAGCGTTCAGAATGGATTTCGTGGATTCAGCGTGTTTCATGAGCACGCTTTCAGTCAACTCCAGTTCCAGATACCTTGGATCCAAAAGGGTCTCGTCTAAAATCTTGAAAACACCGTCCAGAAAACGATCGTCTCTGAACTCCATTGCGGAGATATTTACCGCAATAGTAGCCAGGGGCAGTTTTGCGTCGATCCAGGCCCGCGCTTGCTTGCATGCCTGACGGAGCACCCAATTGCCAATCGGAAGAATCAGCCCGCAGTCTTCTGCAACGGGGATAAAACGTGCGGGAGAGATCGGTCCTTGCGTTGGATGGGTCCAACGTAACAAGGCTTCCGCGCCGCTAATCCGGCCGCTCTTAAGATTTATCTTGGGCTGGTAGTGCACCGAGAATTCATTGCGCTGTAACGCGGTGCGCAAACTTTCTTCTATAGATTGTCGTTCCACGGCGCGAACATTCATCGCCGGTTTAAAGAACTGATAGCTCTGGCGCCCGTTCTCCTTGGCCTGATACATGGCGGTATCCGCGTTCTTGATCAACGTCTCGGAATCCATACCGTCGTCCGGGTACACGCTTACGCCGATACTCGCTGTCACATGCAGATCGTGTACTTCTACCGAGTGAGCCTTCGCCACGGCCTGCAGCATTCTTCTCGCACTGATGGCGGCGTCTTCCGATCGTTCCATTTCTGAAAGCAAAACCACAAATTCATCACCGCCCTGCCTGCTTACCGTATCCCCGCCGCGTACGCAATTTACCAGCCGCTTGGAGATGGATTGAAGAAGTCTGTCACCAACCGCGTGTCCCAATGAGTCATTAATGTGCTTAAAGCCATCCAGGTCTAAGAAGAGGACAGCCACTTTTTTTAGGTGGCGCGGGGCCGCGGCGATGGCCTGCCGTACGCGGTCGCTGAAGAGCATCCGATTTGGCAACCCCGTCAGAAAGTCGTGTTGTGCCAAATGGGCCATCTGCAATTCCATGGCACGCGTCACGCTTACGTCGCGAAAAACGATGACCGCGCCGGTAGCCTTTCCTTCGCGGTCATGGATTGCAGCCACGGAGTCTTCGATTGGAATCTCAAATCCATCGCGGCGTATGAGGACGCTGTTTGGCGGCAAATGCAGAGATGTTTTTTGCACCATCTCTATTTCCATCGGATTCGAAATCGCCTCCCGGGTTATAGCGTCCACGATCCGAAGAATTTCGGGCATAGGATGTCCAAGCGCTTCTGATAAGGTCCACCCCGTCATTTTTTCCGCCACAAAATTGAGGAAGCTGATATTTCCGGAAATGTCTGTGCAGGCTACCGCGTCGCCGATACTATTGAGCGTGACTTGGGCGCGCTCCTGCTCGACGAATAACTCTTCCTCCATTGCTTTTCGCTCGACGGCATGGCGCAACGATCGCAAAAGGGAGCGGGCGTCGATTTGACCTTTGACCAGATAATCCTGCGCGCCGTCTTGCAGGGCCTTCGTCGCGAGCGACTCGTCGTCCAAACTGGTCAGTACTACTAGGGGCGTGCGTGGCGCGGCTTTGCGAGCGCGCCGTACTGCGTCTAGGCCCTGGACATCAGGCAATCCCAGGTCGAGCAATATGATGTCGACCTGATTAACCGTCAAATGTTTCTCGGCATCGCTCATACATTCCACATGTGTAAACTCTGTTCTATGCTCGTTTTGCTCGTTGAACATTTCGCGTATCAGACGCGCATCCCCGGGGTTATCTTCAACTACCAGAAGCATTTTGATCGATTTATCACTCATTCGCTTTGCCTCTGGTCGGCAACTTAACTTTTGTCAGCCAGAAATCGTTAATGCTCCTCACTAGGCTCTCGAACGCATCAAATTGCACGGGCTTGTTAAGATAGCAGTTCGCTTGTAGTTGATAGCTTTTCACAATGTCGACTTCCGCTTCGGAGGTGGTTAGGATAATCGTGGGGATAGTTTTCAGACTATCATCTCCCTTGACGCAAGCTAGAACCTCTCGGCCATCCATCTTGGGGAGGTTTAGATCTAGCAACATAAGATCCGGACGAGGCGCCAGGGTGTGCACACCCTGGCGCCTCAGAAAAATCATGGCCTCAACGCCATCCGAGGCGATGTGCAAATGGACTGACCTATTGATATCTCGGAAAGCTTCCTGCGTCAGTCGTACATCACCCGGGCTGTCTTCAACTAAGAGAACCTCTATCGGCATGCCATTTCCTTCTCAGCTTTTGTAATCTATTCGTTCTTACTTAGTCCCTGCCAAGGCAAACCGAAAGGTAGAACCGTGCCCAGGTTGCGATTCGACCGTGATGCTGCCACCGTGCCGCTCGATAATCTTCTTGCAGATGGCCAATCCTACGCCGGTGCCAGCGAACTCTTCCCGCTTGTGCAGCCGCTGGAAGATACCAAAAATCTTTTCGAAGTACTGCGAGTCAATTCCCAGTCCGTTATCTCGTATCGAGAATACCCATTTACTCTCGTCATTCTTGGACACGGAAATGTGCACTCGGGGAATTCCGGGACCTTGATACTTGATCGCATTGCCCACGAGGTTTTGAAAAAGATGAACCAGTTGCATCTCGTCCGCTAGGACCGTGGGAAGTCGATCGTGAGTCACTATCGCGCCACTTTCTGCGACGGCGCCACGCAAATTTATAAGAGCCTGTTCTAATGCTTCTTCACTAGAAGTATCGAGCAAATCCATCGGCTTGGTCCCGACGCGCGAATAGGCCAGCAGATCATTGATCAATCGCTGCATGCGACTTGCTCCGTCCATCGCAAAGGAGATAAATTCATCAGCGTCGGAGTCCAGCCTTCCCGTGTACCGTTTGGAAAGGAGCTGGGTGTAACTTGCCACCATTCGAAGCGGCTCCTGCAAATCGTGAGAGGCAATGTAGGCGAATTGCTCCAATTCCTCGTTCGAGCGATTTAATTCCTCCACCTTCTGCAGAAGATGCGCTTCGGCCTTTTTGCGCTTGGTAATGTCACGGACGGCGGCCGTCACAAGGATGCCCTCGGCGCTTTCCAGCGGGCTCAGCATGATCTCGATGGGAAAGTGGCTTCCATTCTTCCGCCGCCCAGTGAGTTCAATCCCCGTACCAATCTGCTGAGCCAGCGCGTCTTCTGCGGATCGAAGAGCGTCTGCTAGTAGCCGCTCCGCGAATCCTTCGGGGATGATGTTCTTGACCTGCTGGCCGACCAACTCATCACGGTGATATCCGAACTGTTTCTCCGCTTGGACATTTAGCAGCACTATTTCCCCGCGTTGGTTCACCACCACCATGGCATCCGGCGCCGCCTCCAACAGCCCCCGGTACTTGCCCTCCATCTGCGCCAAGTGCTTTTCCGCGTCCCTGCGTACGCTGATGTTGCGGATCGCCGCGGTCACGAGAATTCCCTCGCTACTCTCCAGCGGGCTCAACATGATCTCAATGGGAAATTCAGTTCCGTCCCTCCGCCGTCCAGTGAGTTCAATCCCCGTTCCGATCTGCTGCGCTAACGCGTCTTCCACTGATCGCAGACCGTCTGCGCGCAGTCGTTCGGCGAAGCCTTCCGGAATGATATTCTTCACCTTTTGTCCAATCAGTTCGTCGCGACGATATCCGAATTGTTTCTCTGCCTGAACATTGAGCAGCACGATTTCTCCCCCCTGGTTCACTACTACCATGGCATCCGGTGCCGCCTCCAATAGCCCCCGGTATTTCCCCTCCATCTGCGCCAGATTTTTTTCCGCAGCGTTGCGCACACTAATGTCTTGCATCGTTGCCATGATCAGGATTCCTTTGGTGCTGTGCAGCAGAAGTTGGCTGGATTCTCAAGAAACGAAGTCGATCGCGCTTGATGTCTTTCGCCGAATAAGATTCTGCAGTGATCGCGGGTTGGAGCCACAACGAGTAAAGTCAAAATGTCAGACCCGAACGCGAGTTGTAACATACGATTCAGCTTCGACTCGGTCTTTATCATTTTTCTAGAGGCTTTCAGGACAACTACTAATTCTGTCATCGCCATACAAAACAAAATTTACAAAATCGCACATAGGCTCTCTGAATAAATAGAGAACGTTAAGACTGTGAATGTTTTGTTCGGACACGACCTAGAGGACTGAAATTGGGCCTGCAGGCGCGTACCGATTTTTTGGAAGGGAGCTCAAGCTTATACGAGGCTTATCTCTAAGAACAAACTCCATTCGCGAGGGGGTGTCGTATAAACCATGAGTTCGAGTCCGCAGCTCGTATGTGGGTTCTTTCGCCAGCATTAAACGAAGTTACTGACGAATTGGGTGTTTAGCTCCCGTCACTTTTGAGCGCGACCAGAAGCAATGGCCCTTCTGGGCCTTAGCAGGATTGAGGCGGCCAGTGCGGCAGTTTTGTGATCCTTGGTCCAAGGCGGACCGATGGAAGTTCCTAGTGTCGAGATTCTTCGCTGTGTAGATCGACTCGCTTGTTTTCCGAATGCCGTCTGAAGCCTTTCGTCCAGTTCTCTCTCTTTAATTGTGGCAGCAGAAATCTTTAACCGTCCACACGCTCTTATAACAGAGTTGCGAAAGAATTCACCCTCGGCCCTATGAAGGAGCGGGTGAGATGCCAGTATTTTCGAAAGCGGCGGCAGGGGGCGGCCTGACGCCGAAAGCACTGCAGCACCTATGATGTGATATAAGCGTTTTTCGAGGTCGCGAACTATTTCATCGAGAGCCGCTAAAGCCAAGCGCTCCGAAGCGATTGTACAATTTGCCAGATGCTTTTCCGAATCCGGGAGTGCCAAGGTCGCGGCATAGTGATAGGGCTGCTTCGTCCCAGGGATTCTCGGATCCATCGTGACGATGTGCCTCCGGTCAACTACTTCCAGCGAGCCTTCTGTGGAGGAAACAGCCACGATGACGCCCCAACCTGAATGCATTCGCACACCAAGCGCTACACGCTTCATGGTTAGGCCTTCTCAATGATTCCTTGCGTTATCGGCAATGAATCTGGTTGAAAGATGGTCGGGGCGTGGAGATTTGAACTCCAGACCTCCCACTCCCAAGTTCAGGCGTATCATCCCTGGGAAGTCCTTCCTTTTCAATCTTTGTTTTGAAAACAAATGAGTTAGAAAAATATTTGGTAGCGGCAGGACGAGACGAAATGTGGCTCCGCACGCATGGAGTCCCCTGAATTTTCACCAGAGCGAAGAAGATGCGAAGTGACTCGCAAGTCCAAATCCATTCTCGAATCCCAGCCCGTTTGCGTCGGCAACGCCGACTGCAAGCAGAGCCGTCCGCAATCTGCGGAAAAGCACTGCGGGCCGAAATTCGTGCTCATCACAGAAATGCAGGACCGCCACAATTCCGATTCCGGAGTCCCCTGGCGTCACAGAGGGCTGGGTATTCTCTACATCCCGAGATCACGACCTGCGTGCTCCATCGAACTTTTCACGGCACCGAAAATTTGGAAATCGCATTCGCAATGCCATAAATCAGCTCTCTCGCATGACAACATCGGCCTATCGCGCGTGGGAAGCGTGGCGTTCCGCTGAGCGGTGATAAAGGAGTTCGCCGTAGATTGCGCTCATCGTCCCAAAACCCTCTTGCGGATGTCGGGCCAAAACTCCTTCGCTACATTGAAGAACGCGTCCAGGGCGATCTGTTGTCCCCACTTATCTGCTGTATTTCCAAACGACCGATTGGCCGCCGGATAATAGGCGTTGGAAATGCCCGCCGCCACCGCATTGCCCGCGAGCTCCGACGTGTTGAAGTGGTTGCGGCCATCATCGCCACGGGTTATGAACTCGCGGCTCAAGGCGTATCCGGTTCGCCTCCAAAACCCGCCGTTTCCTCTCACGAAATAGCGGGGGTCCTGATGGAGCGCGGCCGGAAACAGTCCCTCGCTCATAATGTTACCGATGGCTTGATCGGCGAATGCCCCTCCATAATATTTTCCGAACCCTTGTGCGCCTTGACCGAAGGAAGCGTATTGACGCTGCGCCATCCCTAACCCGGCAAATACACCTGCCACCAGAAAAGCCGAGGGATCAAAAGAATCGTCGAATGCAACTTTCATCTTTGCGCTTCGAGTCAACGGAAGGATTGTTGTCGTATTCTCGTCCGAGCGGTAGTTGGGTATCACCCAGAAAATGTGATTCTTGCTCGGTTCGTGTTGCGGTCCATTCTGCTCAGGATTTGACTGAGGAGTTTGGGATTGAGCCGGCTGAGGTGCATCCGGCAGAGGTGACATTTCTTGACCCTGCGCAGAAATTGATCCAACAAGAAAACCAAGGCCGACCAACAGATGGCAAGTCGCTTTCAGGAAGGAACGTAACACTAGGCTATGCACTATCAATCTGATGCATGGTCAGCCCCAGTCACAATTCAGATGAACAAGTTGTCATCTCTAGGATGTCTCAGCGTCATTCTCAACTGCTAATGTTCCATCGAAGCTTCCGAACGAATCGTTAGAGGATCTAATCGGTCAATGAGATATCAACGTCGCGTGGCAGTGGTCTCGGACGGGAGAACAGGCCGGGTTTCATTTTCCTTTACTTCACCATGGCCTAAAATCGCGGCCTCTTCGAGCCGCCCGCTCGAAGTTGTAGGTACTCCGGAAGTGTGGCGATCTTGAGCGGTGCGCTTCGTGTTTTGTTCCGGTGCGGTCCAGGACGCGGCTGCTTTCTCGTGTTGGCACTTCTGACTGTCGTTTTGTCTGCAACTTCTACGCGCGCTCAAGACAACTATGAAATCCAAGTTTACGGATCGGAATTGGTGGACCCCGGCCACACCAGGGTCGGGCTGCACAGTAATTTCACGATTGATGGCTCAAAAACGATTATCAATGGTGTTTATCTGAACGTGGACCAAAAGGTCGGTGGATGGTATTGGTCCCTGAACCCAACGCTGGACCGCTCCTTCCATGGAGAGAGCGTCAACCAAGGGGTCGTCTTCTCACCCAATTTCAAATTCAGCTACGACTTCAGTCCCAAGATCGCCGCGGGCCTCGAGTATTACGGGTCGGTCGGCCCGGTCACGGGATTCGACGCCGTCGCACAGCAGCAGCACCAGATTTTCCCCGCGATTTGATTTGAATATCGCGCCGCAGTGGGAAATCAATTTCGGCTTGGGCGTGGGTCTCACGAAGGCCACAGATCACCTCATTGCGAAAATGATCCTTGGGTATCGACTTAATTTCTAATCCAGGAAAGGAAACGAGCAATGGTGAAGGGACTCGTGATCGGTTTTTTGCTGGCGGTAGTGATTTTGGCCGGTGCGGTTTTCGGCTATTTGGCCTCGGGTATGGTGCCTGTTGCTACTGCCGACCCACCAATGCCATTTGAGAAAAAACTTGCCAACATGGCTCTGAACGCGCATATCGAGAAGCAACACGTTGTGCAATCTCCTGTTGCTGCCGACGAACCCGCTTTCCTTGCTGGTGCGGGAGTGTACAAAGAGCACTGCGCGGTCTGTCACGGAGTGCCAGGCCAGCCCCCCACCGACTACTCCGCGACGATGTTTCCGATGCCGCCTCAACTCTTTCGAGGGCATGGTGTGACCGATGACCCAGCGTTCGAGAGTTATTGGAAGGCGGCTAATGGTATCCGGCTGTCCGGGATGCCCGCGTTCAAGACGAAGCTAACGGACACGCAATTGTGGCAGGTCAGTCAATTAGTCGCGCACGCGAACGATTTGCCCGAATCCGTGAAGAAAGCGCTTGCCCCTGACGTTCCGCCATCAGCAACTCCACAGACTCCGACGGCGACCGGTGAATCGAGCAAGAAGTAATCAACCATAGGAAAAAACAAGGAGACCGTGAGAATTTACTGTATAGCCCCGACAACGGGGTCACGCGGAATTTTATGCCGCATCTTTGGATGTTTCTCCTGCAGTCATTGACTTCGTGAAGAGCTTGCGTCGGCGAATGTTGTGCAAGCGAGGTTCAAACAGGTGGTTTTGGGTAGGACGGTTTGGATGGGCGATGGCGACCTTCCTCACACAATCTGAGCACACATGCTTCCCGCTCTTACTTCTTGGCGGTCGGCGGCAACACACCGTTCAGACGCAGATACATTGCGGTTTCGGCGTAGTGGTCGGCCCAAGCACCGGCCAGGACCAGGCTGATCCAGGCTCGCGTAACTTGTTTTCCGCCGAATCCTTCCGTGGTTTCCTCTAGTTTCGAATCGTCCATTTTCGCCAGCGCGTCGGAGCAGAAATCGAATGAGGCCTTGAGCGCTACGATGAGCTTGTCTTTCGAGTCTGTGTCTTTTACTTCCTCGACCTTGGGAGCAGCGACGGCGGCCGCCTTGCCGCACAGCAGATTATTCGTTTCGGCCATGTGGACAACGAGACGGCCGAAGGTCATCTGGTCGGAGCTGGGCTTGTAACTGAATTTTTCGGCGGGCATGGCTTCGACGGCTGCGACGGTGTTTTTCTGCCGGCCGGCCAGAATGTCTCTCAGGGCGGTACTTACCGGGTTCTTTGATTGCGCGCACGTTGTTTGTGCAATCGCTGACGCGGCGAGGAACAGCAAGGCATGGATCACGAAAGTTCTCTTCATTTTGTCCTCATTTCAGTTTGGATTTCAGCTTGCATTTTGGCATTGTATGTCAGATTTGGGGGTATATAGCCTTCGGCAAGACGCAGTCCGTACCGCAAATCCTGCAATACCGTGGTCATCGCCCCCCCCTTGAGTGGCTAATGTTGAATCGCAATATTCAGAGTCCGAAGCCTATGTCCTCAACTCTCGCGCAGGGCAATCATTGGGTCCACCTTGGTCGCGCGCCGGGCTGGAAGGTAGCTGGCTAGAACGGCAACGGCAAACAAAAGCAGAGGCACGATCAGAAACACAGCCGGATCATGCGGGCGCACGCCGTAAAGCAAACTGCCCAGCAACGACGCAGTGGATGCAGAAACGACCATGCCAGCCACAATTCCGAGGCCCGCCAGCACTATACCCTTTTGCAAGAACAGCTTCAGGACGCCGCCTCGCCCGGCCCCCAAGGCCATGCGAATACCGATCTCGCGCGATCTTTGGCTGACCATGTAGGCCAGCAAGCCATAAATTCCGATGGAGGCCAGAAGCACCGCCAGTCCGGCGAATCCGCCCACCAGGTCGGCAGAAAAACGGCGTGAAGCCAGTGACCGATCAAGGATGTCATTCATAGAGACAACATTGAACACGGGTAAGCCGGGATCAATGCTCTGGATTTCATGCCGAATCTGTGGTTCGAGCAGGGTCGCGGGCAGAGACGTCCGCAACACCACGCTCACTTGCTTGCTGGGGTCTTGATAGACCGAAACGTAGATGTGGGGAACGCCATCGATGTCGAGACCGTCATTCTTGATATCCTTAATAATACCCGCGACGGTCGTCCATGGCTCCATAGGGTCTTGACCGAACCGCATTCGGCGGCCCAGCGGATCGCGGGTTGGCCAATACTTACGAGCCGTGCTTTCATCAATGATGGCCACCGGCTGTTTGCCGTCTTCATCGCCCTCGGTGAATGAGCGGCCGCGTAGGAGCGTCGCCTGCAACACCTTAAAATAATCGGGGCTTATCCGAATTCTCTCGGCGCGCAGATCCTGCGAGGACTCGACCGGTCTATCTTCAATCGCGAAGCCTTCGATCTCTAAGCCACCGACCGCGTTGGGGTTGCTATTGGTGGTCGGTAGAGATGAGGTGATTGCGGCGAGTTCTACTCCCGGAATTGCCTTCATGCGCCGCAGCAACTCACGATCAAAGGTGGCCTTACCAGGAATACCGAGATACGGATCCGTCTTCGGATCGTTGGGAACTCCTAGCCACGTGTTTGCCGTGACAACTTGAGTTGGATTAAAGCCTGGATTTTCCTGCAACAGATCCCGCAGCGTACGCAGCAGCAAGCCGGCTCCCACCATCAGTATGACGGCAAATGCCAGTTCAGAGACGATTAGGACATCCCGCAATCGGCCGGTCTTAGTGCTGTAGCCGGACCCGCGACCGCCTTCACGAATGGCCGAGGAGAGAGCGCCTTTTGCCGAAAGAAGCGCTGGAGCAAGTCCAAACACTAAGCCGGCAAGAATGGAAATCAGCAGAGCGAAGGCCAGCACCACCCAGTCGATTCGTACTTCGCTGAGCCGGGGAACGTTCGATGGCACAAAGCGCAGAATGAATCCTAAAGTACCAACCGCGGTTGCGATTCCCGCGGCACCGCCGATGAGCGACAGCAGCATGGACTCGGTCAGCATCTGGCGCACCATCCGGCCGCGGCTCGCCCCCAGCGCTAACCGCACCGCCATCTCTTGTTGTCGCCCCGAAGCGCGCGCCAAGAGGAGATTGGCAATGTTCAACGATACGATGAAAACGATCAGGATTACCGCACCCAGTAACACCAGCAGCATGGGCCGAACATTGCCTACCAAAGTTTCTTGCAATGGTTGAATCTCAATTGTCCATTGCGCCTGCGGCGGATAATCGGTGGGAAAGTCGTGGCGTAATTGGGCAGCCATGGCAGTGAGCCGCGCCTGAGCTTGCTTCAGTGTCAGGCCAGGCTTAAGTCGTCCGATTCCAGATACTAAATCCCGGTTACCACGTATTGGCGGGGGAAAGGGATCTGCGCTGAATCCGCAGGCGCCAAAGACTTCCACGTCGCCGGAAGTCGTCGGTCCAGGATGGCGAAATCCGCGTGGCAGAACCCCAATAATTGTAGCGGGATCACCGTCGAGCCGGATGGTACGGCCGAGAACATTCGGATCGGCGCCATAGGCACGGCGCCACAGGCCATCGCTGATCACGGCCAGGGGAGCGAAACCGGGCGCGAAGTCCTGCGGACCAAACAACCGTCCGATTTGCGGGGTCACGCCCAGCATGGAAAAGTAGCTAAAACTGCCATTGACCGCCTCGAGACGCTCGGGCTGTTTGGCGCCGGTCAAATTCTCGGTACCCTCAAAGATCGGGGTCACATCTTCAAATACACCCGCTCGCGTCTGCAGGTCATCCAGTTCGGGCTTGGAAAAGCTAACGTCCCGCAATCCTACGCCGGGCTCGTTAAAGAAGATTCGTACCAAACGATCCGGATCGCTATAGGGCAGAGAATGCAACAACACCGCATTCACGATGCTGAAAATTGCCGTGTTGGCTCCCACGCCGAGAGCCAGAGTCAAAATCGCAACCGCGGTGAAACCTGGATTCTTGCGCAACAATCTCAATCCATGACGCATGTCCGAACCTAGTTCACCCCACCAGCGCACGCCCACAGATGCCCGCACGGCATCTTTGTGAGACTCGATTCCGCCGAACTCAATCCTCGCCTGTCGCATCGCTTCTTGCTGGGAAAGGCCTTTGCGAACCAGGTCCGCTGCGCGGCTCTCAATGTGGAAACGCACTTCCGTTTCCATTTCACTTTCAAGCCGCTGTCCCTTGACCATCCACTTCCACCAAGAAAGGAATCGAGTCAGAAGATTCATATCTGCTCCGAGGTGGTGCGCAGGATACTGGCGATCAACGATGCCATGCGGTTCCACTTTTCGGTTTCCGAATGGAGCTGGCGCCGCCCGGCTGCAGTCAGGCTGTAGAACTTCGCCTTGCGTTTGTTATCCGATTCCCCCCACTCGCTGGCGATCCAACCCTGATGTTCCAGCCGATAGAGCGCCGGATATAACGAGCCTTGCTGGATCTCCAGTTGTTCGCCAGAGATCTGCTGAATGCGCAGCAAAACCCCGTAGCCGTGCAGCGGGCCAAGCGAGACAGCTTTGAGGATCAGCATGTCCAGCGTGCCCTGCAGCAAATCAATTTGTTTGCCCACGACCTCTCCTTGTTTGTCTAGGAGAGGTTTAACAAAACTCACCTAGATAGTCAAGGAGAGAGTATTTTTGCGAAAAGATTCCCCCGATCCGGAGGGTACGGCCGAGAACATTCGGATCGGCGCCATAGGCACGGCGCCACAGGTCATCGCTGATCACGGCCTCTGGAGCGAAACCCGGCGAGCCCAAACTTATGTGGACGTCAGTCTGACTGTAGTGAAAATTGTAGTGACCGTCCGAGCAAGTGCATCCATTCAGCTACAATCAGCCGCAGTTCCGATTTTGCGCTAAGTCCTGATGTTTGAGGCGTTCTGTATGTAACTGATTGAAGGAAATGGTCGGGGCGTGGAGATTCGAACTCCAGACCTCCTGCGCCCAAGGCAGGCTCCTTACTTCCGGTAAGCAATTCATTTTCAATCACTCAATAGAAAAATTGCGACTTAGCTCCAGATTGAGAATTGCGTAGGCAGCCTGGCCCGATTGTTGGATCGGCCTCTTAGCGTGACTTTCCTAACGTACCAACCGGTATGTACGTTAATCATCCGAAAGTCAATAACAATTTGAGCGGTTTGACTTTGGGCTTCTGCCGTTCTCGAATTTCATAACCTCGCGCGGTTGTGCATGAAAAGTTGGAGAAACCTTCGCTCGAGCCGTTTTGGGATGGTCCAAGAATTTTGTTAGCCCGCCCCTCATTTTCACGCTCTCAAGTGTTGGGCCCGTTGTGTCACGTAATCGTCGTGAACCTGGAATACCACCTGCTCCGTATTTCTCGCCCAGCCATCTCAGCACGAAAACTTTGCTCGGACAAAAAGGAGAAGATATGAGCGCACTAAGACGGTTGCGAAATTTCTGGATGCCGTGGGTTGCGATGATTGTTCTGGGTTGCTTCAGTGACGCGGCCGCTCAGACGAGCTACAAAATTACCGATTTGGGCATTAACAACAGCAAAGACAACTTCAGCATGGCCATGGGCCTCAATAATCAGGGCTGGACGGAGAACATGGATGGGACCGTGAACCCTCCAGAGACTAGCCTGTTTACGACAGTTGCAAGGGGCCGCGCGGTGATAAGCATCTACGGATTCAACATCGACCTGGGCACGCTTGGAAAACCCGGCGCCAACAGTTGGATCAACTGGGGCGGGATCAATGACTTCGGGGAAGCCGTTGGTCAGTCCGAAACAGCTGAACTAGATCCGAACGGCGAAGACATTTGCGGCTTCGGCACACACCTTATTTGCGTTCCGTTTCTTTGGCGATTCGGCCAAATGAGCGCTCTTCCGACGCTCGGCGGAAATAATGGGCAGGCCAGCGCCATCAATAACCGGGGAGAAGTCGTCGGATATGCCGAAAACGGTCCCGTGGACTCCACATGCCCAGCCGGCACAACCAACAATCGGATTACGTTGCCGGCGTTGTGGGAAAGAGGGAGCGCCGAAGCTCTTCCTCTGGTGGGTAACGATCCAGACGGTGTCGCATTCGGGATTAACGATCGAGGCCAAGCCGTAGGCTACTCGGGAAGCTGCACTGCAGCGATTCACGCAGTAATGTGGAAAGACAAGACTGCCTTCGTGCTTCAGGATCTCGGAGGTACAGGTTCTAATTTCGGCTACGCCATTAACAACCGCGGCCAAATCGCCGGGCAAATCGGCACTGCTGACGGCACAACTTTCTATGCCGCGGCTTGGCTGAACGGCGCCGACGGCGCAGTCACAAGCCTTGGCGTTCTGCCGGGAGATTTTGCCGCCTTTGCCACCGGCATCAACGACCGGGGCCAAGTGGTGGGAAACAACTTTGACTCCAGTTTCAACTGGTCCCACGGCTTCATCTGGCAGGATGGTGTGATGACCGACCTTAACACGCTGATTTCCGCGGATTCCAACCTGTTCATAATCTCGGCTAGCAATATCAATGATAGCGGACAAATCTCGGGCATGGGAACGGTGCAAAGCGGGCCCCATAAGGGCGACATTCACGCCTATCTTTTGACACCCGAAAAGGGACGCATGGAGGGCGCCTCGATGGCAGATTTCGCACGTACGCACCCGCAATCCGTTTTGTCCGCGAATGCTTGCAACCACTCTTTGCAGAAATTGGGACCCGGCCGATTCCAGCGTTAGCGGGCATTTTCGGAGCTTCCGCGCCGTCTATTCAAGGCATACGCTGCGCGAGGCACAAGGGCGGATGATGTACGGGAATTCTGGGTCACGCAAATATCGACGTGACCCAGAATGTTTACGGCAAAAACTGCTGGGAAGAACGAGGGGATGCGGTCACCCGAGCTGTCGAAGCAATGACCAATACCGCTCAAAATGCCGAGAAAGAAGAGAATCAGCCTGAATCAGCCCCAGCAGGGGCTAGAATTACAAGTTGAAGCCCGGTGGTGATGGCGTTTCGCAAGAAGATGGCCAGCGGGGAAGTCCAGCAACGATACCGTCGTCGTGGACCAATCGTGGAGTTTTGTCACGCGTGGATCAAGAGCAAGCTGGGACTGCGGCAGTTCCATGTGCGGGGTCTGAAGAAAGTGCACATGGAAATGTTGTGGGCTTGCCTGACCTACAACCTGCAGTTTTGGATCCGTCTCACAAAGCTAAGCACAACACCATCCGTTACCTGAGAGAGTAAGAGAACATCGGTGAGGATCGAGACACTCGCCAGTAACAAGTCCCAAATTAAATAAACTCACGCCCAATCTTCAATTGTTTGAGGTTTTTTCACAGCTTCCAGGGCTGGACTCTACTTGGTCCGGTTTGGGCGTTAGACTTAGCAGGTTCTCTCTCTTCGTTGACTTGCCTTTAGACGCAGCCTAAGATTTCCGCGCAGAGGAAGTTCCCTCCCAAATGATCGGCAAGATACTTGGCCATTACCGCATCGTCGAGAAGATCGGCGCTGGTGGCATGGGCGAAGTGTACCGTGCACGCGATGAGCAGCTCGACCGTGATGTAGCGCTAAAAGTCCTGCCGGCCGGCACGCTCGGCGACGACGCTGCTCGAAAACAGTTCCGCAAAGAAGCTCTGGCTCTCGCAAAACTGAACTATCCCAACATTGAAACCATTTTCGAATTCGGTTCGCAGGATGGCGTGGATTTTCTGGCCATGGAGCTGATTCCCGGGCAGCCGCTTGGCGAAAAACTGAAAGACGGGCCGCTCGAGCAGCAGGAAATCGTCCGGCTCGCGACGCAGCTCGCGGACGGATTGACGGCGGCGCACGAGCAGAGCGTCATCCATCGCGATCTGAAGCCTGCCAATCTTTTCGTCACACCGGACGGGCGTCTGAAGATCCTCGATTTCGGCTTGGCGAGGCTGGTGCATCCGGAACTTGCCGGAGATGTGACGCGAAGCATCACGATGGAAACAGGGACGGTGTCGGGCACCGTGCCTTACATGCCGCCGGAACAGTTGCGCGGATTGCCGGCCGATGCACGCAGCGATATCTATGCAGCCGGCGCGGTGCTGTATGAGATGGCCACGGGGCAAAGGCCGTTCCCGCAAAAGCAGAGCGCGGAATTAATGGGCGCAATTCTGCATCAGGCGCCGCCGGCACCAAGTTCGGTGAACCCGCATGTCTCGCCCGGGCTTGAATCCGTAATCGGCAAGATGCTCGAAAAAGATCCGGGGCAACGCTATCAATCGGCGCGCGAATTGCGGATCGCCCTAGAGACCATTTCGAACGCCGGCGTGGCGTCCGGCCGGGTAGCAGCAACTTCCGTTGCGACTCAAGAATCCGGTCGCGCGCCGATCACTGTAGTGGAACGACCCAGAAGACGCTGGAGGATCGCAGCGCCGCTCATGCTCTTTGCCGTCGCGGCGGCCGCTTTCGCTGGGTGGCTCTTCTATGCGCGACACGCGCACGCATTGGGCGCGGCCGACACGGTGGTGCTGGCGGATTTTTCGAACTCGACGGGTGACCCTGTATTCGATGACACGCTGAAACAGGCGCTCTCGGTGCAACTCGCGCAGTCGCCATTTCTGAACGTCCTGGCGGATCGCAAGGTGAACTCGACGCTGAAACTGATGGACAAGAAGCCCGGCGAGCCTCTTACCGGCGAAACGGCGCGGGAATTGTGCGTGCGCTCGGGCAGTAAAGCGGTGCTGCAGGGCTCGATCGCCAGCCTGGGAAGCGAGTATGTAATCGGGTTGAAGGCGGTGAACTGTACCAGCGGCGATGTGCTGGCCCAGGAACTCGTGCAGGCCGCGAGCAAGGAACAGGTTTTGAAGGCGATGGGCGGGGCCACAACAAAATTTCGGCAGACTCTCGGCGAGTCGCTGAGCACGGTGCAGAAATACGACACGCCACTCAACCAGGCCACCACCCCTTCGTTGGACGCTCTGAAAGCCTTCACACAAGGGAAGACAATTCGCAATACGAAAGGCGATGCCGAATCGATTCCGTTTTTCAAGCATGCCATCGAACTCGATCCCAACTTCGCGATGGCCTACACGGCGCTGGGCGTCTCGTACTCCAACCTCGACGAACACGGCGCCGCGAGCGAATATCTGAGCAAGGCCTACGAATTGCGCGGCCGCGTGAGCGAGCGCGAACAATTTGCCATCGGTGGCCTGTACCACGATTACGTTACCGGGGACAGGCAGAAGGCCAACGACACTTATGCGTTGTGGGAGCAGACCTATCCGCGAGAGCTATCGCCACACGTCAACATCGGCGTGAACTACAGCTTGATGGGGCAGCAGCAGAAATTTTTGGCCGAGGGCCTGGAATGCCTGCGCCTGGATCCTGCATTCAGCGGTTGTTACGCCAATCTCATGAACAATTATATTTTTATGTATCGGCTGCAGGATGCCAAGGCCACTTACGATCAGGCAGTCGCCCGCAAGATAGATGTGCCGTTCCTGCATGAGCTCAGATTCAAGCTCGCTTTCCTCGAAGACGACAACGCAGAAATACAGCGACAGATCGCCTGGGCCGCCGACAAACCGGGCGAGCAGGAATATTTTCTGAACCAACAGGCAGTTCCACGGCGAACTACAGAACGCGCGTGCATTGATCCAACGCGCAGTGGAACTCGCCCGGCAGGGTGACCTGAAGCAAGACGCAGCGGACTACGAAGTTGGGCTGGCGTGGTCAGAAGCCGAGCTTGGGAACTTTGAGGTGGCTCGACAGCAGGTTGCCACTGCTCTCACCATGTCCACAGACCGTGATCTCCAGGTGCAGGCAGCTGTGGTTCTGGCTCGGGCCGGAGACGAGACGCAGGCCCAAAAGATTGCCGACGACCTGGCCAAGAGATTCCCGTCCGATACTCTGGTCAATTTTATTTGGCTGCCCACCATTCGCGCGGCCATCGAAATTGGCCGCAAAAATCCTGCGAAAGCGGTTGAGTATCTTCAGACCGCGCTCCCATACGATCTGAGCTTTCTCGTCGAGCTTTATCCTGCCTATCTGCGCGGAGTCGCATATCTAAAGTTGCAACGCGGGAGCGAACCCGCCGCCGAGTTTCAAAAGCTTTTCGACCATCGCGGGCTGGTGGGGTATCAGCAGCAAGGTGCGCTGGCGCATTTGGGGATTGCGCGAGCGTACGTGCTGCAAGGCGACAAAGCTAAAGCGCGGGCCGCCTACAATGACTTCTTCGCGCTTTGGAAAAACGCCGACCCCGACATACCTATCCTAATCGCAGCAAAGTATGAATACGCAAAGCTTCAATAATCACACGCATTTCACGAGTCCATTAGATTGACGGCGATTTGTCCCCGCTAATCCGCCCTAGTGCCATCTGGTAAGTCGTTTACCAGGTGTTGCGGATAAATCCTGCCTGCAAGAGCGATCCGGACGCTGGAATGCTTCGAAAGACTTCCATAAGTAGCCCCGATAGGCGGGAGGGTTTATCCTAGTTGCCGGTTGCGCAGGGAGTCTTTGTATGTCGAGAAAACTCGCGGGCCTCGCGGCCTTTTTTATTCTTAGCCTCCTCGCTCGCGGGGTGGGCCCAAACGGACAATGGCGACGCGTTGAAACTGCTCGACGAGGTCGCGAAACACTATGCGGATGCCAACAGCTATCACATCGAGTCCATCCGCGAATCGCGGATCTCCTCTGAGCTCCACTCTTCTTGGCAGAAGGAGATGCTGAGGGCTGAGCAGGCACCGGGAAACCGTTACCGCTTCGAAGGGCGATCCGCTTCAGGCTCCGGAATCGTGCTCTCGGACGGCATCACCGAATGGAATCTACACCGCAGCTATGACCAATACACCAAAAGGCCGCCAGGGAACTATGGCCACCCGTTTCCGAAGAGGCCAACCGCCCAGGATGAAGAGCCAGAGCAAGAAGCCTTTTTCTTGCAGACGAACCTCGCGACGGCGGGTGATTTCGCCAAGTCAGCGCACTTCCTACCAGAAGAAACAATCTCGGTAGAAGATCATCGCGTCGCGTGCGTGGTTGTGACCTTTGGCCCGGAGGACCTGCGACAGCCCTTTCCATCTGCTAGTACAAGTCAGACCTTCTGGATCGACAAGGTGCACCGGATCATCGTAAAGTCGCTGCGCGTAAGCGACGGCAATAGGCTGTTCGACCCGGCGCGCCCGCCCGTACACCCAATTTCTGTCCACAGCGAAGAATTGACTGTCTATCCCGTGGTGAAGCTGAACGAGCCCATTCCAGATATCGATTTTGCCTTTACTCCACCCGAAAATGCTTCCGTTGTGGAGGAGTTTCCCTCGCCTTATGGCGTCAGTACGGCGGCTGACTCCGACTCCGCAACGGTCCTGCCCAAGCAGCCCGACATGATCGGCAAGATGGAGCCAGCACTTACGTTGCATGCGGCGGACAACAGCTCGTTGCAACTGGGCGGTCTGCGCGGACATCCTGTATTGATCGACCTTTGGGCGACATGGTGCGCTCCATGCTTGGAGGAGATGCCGCTGATCGATCACATATTTCGGAAGACACGAGACACGGGACTCGTCGTGCTGGGATTGGATTACGACCGGGACCCGAAGACCGCCGCGGACTTCCTGAAACGAAAGAACTACGGCTGGGCAGACTACCATGACGACTTGAAGCGACCTGAATTCCCCCACAATGGAATTCCACTGATTGTGCTGATCGATGCGGAGGGGAAGATCGTTTACTACAACAATGGGGCATACGACGATCCTGGTCTGGTGTCGGCGGTCAGGAGACTAGGTCCGGCTTTTGCCACAGCGCTGGGTAATGATTTCAAGCAATAGCGGGGACCAAGAATTCTCCAGCTCGTGGATCGCACTACTCAGTCGTGTCAGCCACGCGCTAAGTCCCGATAAGTCCGGGTTCTAGGACTCCACTGATTTGCGCGTTGATCAGGACTTACTAAGCCCGCGGAGCCGACATGCAGAGCGCCGCTAAAATGGGATGCTCAAAGATTGTAGTGCTGATAAGGACTGGCGGACGGAAGTCAGCAGGTCACTACAAAAGTCACTACAGTGGAGCGAGTGCAATGACGGACGCCGCCGCTAAGTTATTGAGGGGATTGGTCGGGGCGTGGAGATTCGAATTCCAGACCTCCTGCGCCCAAGCCAGCCGGGCTACCTTTTAGAAGTCCTTCCTTTTCAACCTTAGTTTTGAAAATAAACGAATTAGAAAAATATTTGGTAGTGGCACGATGTACGGAAATGTGGCTGCGCATGCATCGAGTCCCCCGAATTTTCCCCATAGCGAACAAAGAGCGAAAGCAACAACGCTCGTGTCAAAACATCGAATCTGCCTGCACTATTAATTCTGTCCCCATTGGGGTAGAATAAGTGAATGAACACTACAGAATATACTCCGGCGCAGGCTTCGGCTGTTGCGAATCTGTCGCTTCCCGCCGTTCATAAGCTCATCGAACGTCGGCTCATTCGGCCGCGACGACTCCGCACTGGCCGCTCCGTCCAACGGATGCTCAGTCGCGAGCAAGTGTTGTATCTCCGCCTCGAAGCGGAGGGTGTGAGACTCCTGCCGCTCGCCGCTCGCCGAGCAATCGCCAAGGAAATTGAAGAGTCTCCCGAAGTTGACGCTGTATTTCTTACGGAGGGTTCAGCAGTGGTAATTCAAGTGAAGTCAGTGCGGCTAGAACTCGACTTGGACCTAAAGAAACTTGAGCGTGCCGAGGAAATGATTATTTCCGACGCTGAGACCATGCGCGGTGTGCCTGTTTATCGTGGCACACGCATTCCAGTCGAACTTATTGCCGATATGTTGAGCCAAGGAGCGACCCTGAACGAAATCCTAGAGGGATACCCAGCTCTGGATCGCGAGAAGGTCGAGCTCGCTCCGCTTTACGTCCAAGCTTTTCCGCGCCGCGGCCGTCCGGTTTCTCGCCCCTGGAAAAAACGAAAGCCGATTCGTGCAACGCGGCATCGTCAAGCCCATGCGGAGTGACAGTGAAGCTTTTGATCGATGAATGCCTACACACATCCTTGGTTGAATTAGCGCATGCGGCGGGTCACGTGGCGGATCATGTTAATTATCTCGGTCTCGGCAGTTCGAAAGACTGGCAACTCATGGCGACAATCCGCGCACAGGACTACACGTTTGTAACGAACAACCGCTCCGACTTTCTTGTTTTACATGGGCAGGAAGCGCTGCACGCGGGAGTCATCATTATTGTTCCCAATGTCACGCCCGTTCGTCAGCGAGAACTCTTCACTGCGGCGCTCAAACATATCGGCACGCGGGATTTGACGAATACTGGTCGATGCATTGCCGCCGCATCTGTTCGAAGCATTGATCGCATGCTTGCTGGAAAACCAAGGGCACCGAACCGTTTTGACGGTGCGATCAAATGACCACGGCGCTGATGTTCTCTCATTCCACGATGGAGAAGTATGGATAGTCCAGGTAAAGCACACTTCCCGGGACATAGTGGTCGGAAGCATCGCGATGTCGGATCTTATGGCTGCACGAATGAGCTATTCCACTCCGCTATCGTATTCCGTTCGCCTGATGGCAGTTACAAACGGGAATTTTTCCAATGAAACGCAAAAAGGAAGCTTCGCAGCACGGAATTCAGCTTCTGGATCGGCGCGAGCTAATGTCGAAGCTCAAGGCTAGTTTTCTTACTATGGGGCGCGTCTACACGCGCGAAGTTGACCGCTGCAAGTCCTTCGATGAAGGAATTAAAGCTGCAAAGCGTTGGTTTCAGGCCTAAGAAGCGCCGAAGAACTGATGTTCATATGCACTCCTATGAAAGGCGGCGAGAAGTGGGATATCAAGCTCACGATAGCGATGATCGTTGACAACCGCTCGTCTCCTACGTCGCAGACGCTGCCATGCATGCACTCATTTGAGGGAACGGTCCGCCGATGCCCACTGAACTATCTCGGAGTGAAGCTAGAGAACTATCGAGCCGTGAAGATGCAGGAAGCAGTAGTGAAAATGCAGGAAGAACAGCAAGAAGCAGAAAAGCTGGGGATGTTGCAGTAGGGTCCCCTGAATTTCCCCCATAGTGAGGGGAAGGACTTTTTAGAGATGCCTGTAACTCGCAGAAAAGATTGGTCGGGGCGTGGAGATTTGAACTCCAGACCTCCTGCGCCCAAGGCAGGCGCGCTACCAGGCTGCGCTACGCCCCGACATGAAGTGCGAGATTCATTCTAAAGCACTTTCCAACTTTACTCCTAATCCGTCCCATACTTTTTACCCCCGTGGAGTGAACCCCTAAAGTGAGACAGTTCATGATGCACATCTTGCGGAATTAACGATTACTTCCGGCTTTGTTCTAGCACGTCAACCGGGAGCAACCGCGATCAATTCCTACAAGTCGACTTTGCGAGATCAATCTGTCTGAGATCCGCAAAGACGCATATGCAAGTCAGACCGGCTACCCCGCCTACGCTTAGCGATGGGAGAACGCTGAGGACGGGCTCTGCTCAGAGTCTGCTTCGCTTCCTCCGAGGTCCATCCGTTCGATTAGACCGTCTGCGATGGTATAAGCATGCCAGACCTCACTGTCTGAAAGCACATCGCCACCAAGGCTCTTCACAAGCTGATGGACTCGGACATCGATCTTGCCCGCTCCACGGTCGATCACCTCAATCGGTTCG
>Ga0207015_1060_pt1 | contig 37247 bp, 29 predicted proteins | sample Alteio_BWMinCont_53_FD_153486 | JGI IMG/M metagenome (GOLD analysis project Ga0207015, IMG submission 153486) | Enriched cells from forest soil in Barre Woods Harvard Forest LTER site, Petersham, Massachusetts, United States -... | ecosystem: Environmental > Terrestrial > Soil > Temperate forest >...
GCTTCGTTGGGGGCTGGGCAGCAGGGGGAGATGCCGAAGGCGGCTTATGATTTTGCGCTGCCGCGGGAAGAGCGGATCAAGTTGGCGGAGAGCGCGGCGCCGGCGGAGATCTCGAGCCATGCGACGGTTTATGTGCTGGAGCAGAGCGGTTACGTGAAGGTACGCGAAGGGACGAATGGATTTTCGTGCCTGGTGGACCGGCAGACGCCGCTGAATCTGGAGCCGACGTGTTTTGATGCGGAAGGAAGCGCGACGACGCTGCCGACGCGATTGTTTGTGGAGGAACAACGGGGCAAGGGCAAGAGCGAAGAGCAGATCAAGGCGGAACTGGACGCCGGGTACAAAACCGGAAAATACAAGGCGCCGAGCAAGCCAGGGATTGTGTACATGATGTCCGACCGGGGTTTTCTGCTGATACCGGGGACGAATAAGCTGGTGGCGATTCCGCCGCACTTGATGTTTTACGCCCCGTATGCGACGGATAAGGATATCGGCTCGCCGCCGGGCGCCGTGAACATGCCGCGAGTGATTCGGGCAGGGCAGCCGGACGCGTACATTATTGTGATCCCGGGGCCGGCGGGGCATCCCAGCCACTAGGCGCTTTCGACGAATCCAACCTGGGTCCGCTACAGACGCACACAAGAAACAAGGAAAGAAGAGAGATTGCGTCCCGCCGGAGCCGCGGGATGCCGGGAAGTCTCACTATGCAGGTTGACCTTTCAAAGGACCTTTCATAGGAAATGAAGCGGGAAGAAAGAGTCGACTTACGCCGTTCGCAATGACAGCGTCGGAACCGGCCCTTCGAGGCTCAGGGTCAACAAGATGCCGGTGTTACCAGAAAAGGCTCGGATGGCGACGTAAAGTCGCCCCTACGAAGGCAACGGCGAAGGGGCATGATGTATGGCTGCGAGGCGACCGCCTTGGAGAGTGTGGTGCGGCTAGAAGCGTTTGAGGGAGCGGGCGCCGGGCTTGGAGAAGGACATGCGCCAGAAATTGGGATTTTGCGGGATGAACTCAACGCCGACGTATTTTTTGCCGTCGCGATGACGGCGGGTGGAGACGACGCGGCACTGCATGGACTGGCGGGTGTATTCGTTCATGAGGACGAGGGCCTGATCGAGAATGACTTCCTGATCGAGGATCATGAGGCAGCCGTATTGGCTGATGGTGTGAGTGGTGGTGTTGACGGTGAACTTTTCGCCGGAAAGGGATTCGCCGTCGACGCGCAAGGGCACGGACATGGTGACTCGGGCGGAACGGCGTTTTTCTCCACGTCGATAACCCGAGACGGGCATGAGGGGCGTCCTTTGTGTGCGAGAGCGGGAGAGCGCTCGTTAATTTGGTGGGCAGATTATTTCATGCAGAGGCTGAGGAACACAGAGAAATTTGTGTTGGGAAAACAGGTGGGCTGGAAAAAGTGGCGGGATTGGAGGTAGGTGAGCAGATGCAAAGCAGGTAGGATGATGCGGTGCAGAGGAAGCGAATTCGAGGCGGGAAGGATTGCTGATGAAGAGCGTGCGGACGGTAACCGTGCTAGTGGCCGGGGCGGTGGTGATAACAATGGCGCTAGCGCTGGCGGTGAGCGGGTATCGCGTGGCTGGGAGCAAGCGGGCTGCGGTGACGGCGGCGAATGGCGCGAGTGCGGACAAGGCGGATGAAGCGATGGCGTTGATCCGGCCGGAAGCGATTCGGGCGGACATGCGATTTCTGTCGGAAGATTTGCTGGAAGGGCGAGGGACGGGGACGCGCGGGCACGAGCTGGCTGCGAAATACATGGCCGCGCAGTTCGAGCAGATGGGATTGCAGCCCTGGGGCGATGCGGGGACGTATTTTCAGAATGTGCCGTTCAAAGCGTCGCGGCCGGATGCCGAGAAGACCACGCTGACACTGGTGCGGGGAGGGAAAGAAGAGAAATTCGAATTTCGCAAGGATTTTATTTCGCGCGGGGACCCGGGGAGGACGGAGAGTTCGGTGGAAGCCGAGGTGGTGTTTGTGGGCGACGGAGTGACGGCCCCGGAGCAGGGGTACGACGACTACCAGGGCGTCGAGGTGAAGGGAAAGATTGTGGCGATGCTGCCGGAGGCGCCGAATTTCGAGACGTCTCTGAAGGCGCACTATTCCTCGAGCGAAGTGAAATTGGCCAATGCGGCGGCGCATGGAGCGGTGGGAGTGATCCTGCTGAACGATCCGGTGTACGAGAAGCTGTATTCGTACGCGGAACAGGTGCGGGATTTGGCGTGGCCGCAGCTGAACTGGCTGGATGGGCAAGGACGGCCGAACGATTATTATCCGCAACTGAAGGGCGGAGTGTTCTTGAACCTGGCGGCGGTGAAGCGTTTCTTTGCGGGGACCGGACATAGCGCGGACGAGGTGTACGCGGCGATGAAGGCGGGGAAGACGCAATCGTTTGCCACGGGGATTACGGCGAAGATTCGCAACGTGACGAAACTGGAAGATGTGAAGAGCCCGAATATTGTGGCCAAGCTGGAGGGCAGCGATGCGGTGCTGAAGGATGAATATGTTGTCTATACATCGCACCTGGATCATCTGGGGATCGGCGAGCCGGTGAACGGGGACAAGATTTATAACGGGGCGCTGGATAACGCTTCGGGATCGGCTTGTTTGCTGGAAGTGGCGCGGGCATTTCAGCGAATGAGTGTGCGGCCGCGGCGGTCGATTTTGTTTGTGTCGGTGACGGCGGAAGAAGCGGGACTGCTGGGGTCGGATTATTTTGCGCACTATCCGACGGTAGCGAAGAGCGCGATTGTGGCGAACGTAAATATGGATGAGGACCAGATGCTGTGGCCGCTGAGGGACATTATTCCGTTTGGGGCAGAGCATTCCAGCCTGGATGACGTGGTGCACGAAGCGGCGCAGCGGATGCATCTGGGGATCAGCCCGGATCCGATGCCGGATGAAGTGATTTTTATCCGCAGCGATCAATATTCATTTGTGAAGCAGGGGATTCCGGCGGTGTTTCCGGTGCCGGGATTCAAGTCGGATGACCCGAAGATCGATCCGGCGAAGATTTTCGCGCAATGGGAAGCGACGCGATATCACCAGGTGGGCGACGACATGAATCAGCCGGGGCTGGATTTTGAAGAAGCCGCGCGATTCGCGCGGTTCAACTGGCTAGTGGGATATATGGTGGCGCAGAAGACGGAGCGGCCGGTGTGGAAGAAGGGGGATTTCTTCGGGGAGCATTACGGGAAGAAGTGAATCGGAGCATTCTCATCCGAGGTTGCTGACGAGCAATGCCTTGGCGTGCTGCAGAGCGGCGACGGCAGCAGCGCGAGTGACCGTGGGAAAACTGTCGAGAAATTCGTCCAGCGTTCGCCGCCTTCGAGATAGTCGAAGAGATTCTGCAGAGGTACGCGGGTGCCGCGGAAGACGGGCGTGCCGCCGAGAATATCCGGATCTTTGACGAGAATTTGGCTGAGGGACGACATATCTTGCCGCTTGACCCCGGTGTACGCGATTCCGCCATGCCAGGGTTTACGCTGCGCAGGCAGGAGTGCCTGCGCTACTTTACTTCCCAGGTGTCGCCGGCGCGGAGGAGTTTGGCCAGGTCGCCGGGGCCGCGCTTGGCGATAACGTCCTGGATTTGCTGGTTCATGACTTGTTCATAGGGCGGGACGTCGTCCCAGGCGCGCAGGACGCCGATGGGCGTGGGGAAGCCCGGGCGATGCTCCATGTGCGAGAGCAGGAAGGCGTAGGAGGGGCGCGGATGATGGGCGTCGTGGATTAGCAGGTCGGACTCAGTGACGCCGTTTCCCAGAGCCACGACTTCAATGTCGCCGTCGGACTTGCGGCGGATACCTTTGTCGCGATTCTTTCCGAAGACGAGCGGCTTGCCGTGTTCGAGTTGGATGACGTGCTCGCTACGGGCTTCCTTTTCAGTAAGGTCGAACCATGCGCCGTCGTTGAAGATGTTGCAATTCTGCAGTATCTCGACGAAAGCGGAGCCTTTGTGGGCGGCGGCTTGCCTGAGCGTGTCTTTCAAGTGTTGCTGGAAGACGTCGACGGAGCGGGCGACGAAGGTAGCTTCAGCGCCGATGGCCAGCGAGATGGGATTGAACGGGCGGTCGAGTGAGCCGAAGGGCGTAGATTTGGCTTTCTTGCCAACTTCCGAGGTTGGCGAATACTGGCCTTTGGTGAGGCCGTAGATGCGATTGTTGAAGAGCAGGACTTTGAGGCCGACGTTGCGGCGGAGCATGTGAATGGTGTGATTGCCGCCAATGGAGAGAGCGTCGCCGTCGCCGGTAGCGACCCAGACTTCGAGGTCCGGGCGAATAGCTTTCAGGCCGGTGGCTACGGCGGGAGCGCGACCGTGAATGGTGTGGAAGCCGTAGGTGTTCATGTAGTAGGGAAAACGGCTGCTGCAGCCGATGCCGGAGACGACGACGAAATTTTCGCGCTTGATGCCGAGTTCGGGAAAGACAGCTTGCACGGCGGCGAGAATGGCGTAGTCGCCGCAGCCAGGGCACCAGCGGACTTCCTGGTCGGTCTGAAAGTCTTTTCTGGTCAGCGGCGGCAGCGGTGGTGGAAGCGTTGCGGTGCTCATTGAGTCTCCAATTGGTTTGGCGGGCACGGCAATGCCGTGCCCCTACTGGTTCAGTCGTTCACTCCAAGAACTTCTTCGATTTTTTGTTCGACTTCCAGCTGTTTGAACGGGCGCCCCTGGATCTTGTTGAGGCCGATAGCGTCGACCAGGAATTTGGCGCGAATGACCCAGAGTAGTTGCCCCATGTTTAGTTCGGGAATTAGGACTTTTTTGTAGCGCTTGAGGATGTCGCCGAGATCGGGCGGCAGCGGGTTCAGATAACGCAGATGGACATGGCCGATTTTGTGGCCCTTGGCGCGCTGCGCTTTGAGCGCCGCGGTGATGGAGCCGTGCGTGGAGCCCCAGGCGAGAATCAGCAAATCTCCTTCGGGATCGCCCGCGGGAATCGAAGGCGGAATTTCCTGGGCGACGGCGGCAACTTTGGCGGCGCGGATGCGCACCATGTTTTCGTGATTGAGCGGTTCGTAGTTGATGTTGCCGGTGACGTCCTGCTTTTCGAGACCGCCGATGCGATGCTCAAGGCCCGGAGTGCCCGGGACGGCCCAGGGGCGGGCCAACGTTTTCGGATCGCGCTTGTAAGGCAAATAGCCATTCGGCCCGTTTTTCTCGGTGGCGAAATGCACTGGGAAATCAGGAATGTCCTGGAGGTCTGGAATGCGCCAGGGTTCGGCACCGTTGGCAAGATAGCCGTCAGACAGCAGGATGACCGGAACCATATATTTGACGGCGATGCGCGAGGCTTCGAGAGCAACCCAGAAACAGTCTGCCGGAGTGGAAGCGGCGATGACGGGAATGGGAGCTTCGGAATTGCGGCCGAAGAGCGCTTGCAGCAAATCGGCTTGTTCGGTTTTTGTGGGCAAGCCGGTGGAGGGGCCGCCGCGTTGAATGTCGCAGACTACCAGCGGGATTTCCACGGCGACGGCGAGGCCGAGGGCTTCAGTCTTGAGGGCCATGCCTGGACCGGAAGTGGTGGTGAGCGCGAGGGCGCCAGCATACGCGGCTCCGATGGAGCTGGTGATGGCGGCAATTTCGTCTTCGGCTTGAAAGGTCATCACGCCAAAGTCTTTGTACTGGGAAAGCTCATGGAGAATGTCGGAGGCCGGGGTGATGGGGTAGCTGCCCTGAAAGAGGCGTAGACCTGATTTTTGCGAGGCAGTGACGAAACCGAGTGCCAGAGCCTGGTTGCCGCTGAGATTGCGGTATAGGCCGGGCGCGAGGTGCGCCGGGGGAATTTCATAGCTGATCTGAAAGGCTTCGGTGGCTTCGCAGTAGGAGTAGCCGGCCTTCATGGCCAGTTTGTTGGCTTCGGCGAGGAGCGGCTTGCCTTTGAACTTGTCGTCGATCCAGCGATTAGTGGATTCCGTAGACCGGTTGTACAGCCAATAGCACATGCCCAGAGCGAAGAAATTCTTGCAGCGGCTCATGGACTTGGCATCCAGGCCGAGGTGCTCGAGGGCGGTTTTGGTGAGGCGTTCGAGCTCGACGGAAAAGAGGCGGTACTTGTCGAGCGAATGATCTTCGAGCGGATTCGAGGTGGTTTGCGCTTTGCGAAGATCGGTTTCGGTGAAGGCGTCGGAGTTGACGATGAGAATGCCGTTGGCTTTCAGATCCGCGACGTTGGTTTTGAGCGCGGCGGGATTCATGGCGATGAGCACGTCGCAAGTGTCGCCGGGCGTAAAGACGTCGTTCGAGGAAAAGTGGAGTTGGAAGCCGCTGACGCCGGGAAGGGTGCCCGCAGGGGCGCGAATCTCGGCGGGGTAATCCGGGAACGTGGCGATGTCATTGCCGTAGAGCGCGACGGTATTGGTGAACTGGCTGCCCGTAATCTGCATGCCGTCGCCGGAGTCGCCGGCGAAGCGGATGACCGCGTGGTCGATGACTTCGCGCTTGGATTTCAGCTGCGGAATTTCGGTTAGCGTCGACATCTGGAACTGTACCCCCTGGTGTAGCTCCCAACCTTCGCGTGCAAACTTGGCGAAGATCCCCGAAGGAGCGCGGCCCAGTTTCAGGTTCCGTGCCTCGGCAAGGGCCAGCCAAACCGGCAGCCGCGCAGAAGCAGACGGAAACGGGCGGAACGTTAGATAGAAAGGAAGCCGAAGCGAACCGCCGTGAGCCTACCTGTCAAGAATAACATACCGCCCAGCGGCGAAGGCACAGTGCGACGTTTCGGGCAGGCCTTAGAGATTTAGGCTTGCAGGGGAGCGCGCGGGACTCGTTCAGGAGTGGTTCGCGGGATCTGGGGACGAAACCGCGAGAAAGCGCGAGTGGTAGGAGAGCAAAATGATGAGGACAATGGCGACGAAGCCTAGTCCGAGGAAGGCAAAGGTGCGGTAGCTTTGCACGGGCACGGAATAATCCTGCGAATGAGGAAAGGGGCTGGTGGCGAGCATCTCTTTCATAAGGGAATCGTAGTTGGGACTGAGAAGGCTGACGGTGCCGTTCAGCAGTCCGAAGACTTGCCAGCTAACGATCAGCCAGAAGCCCCAGGGCTTGAGCTGCAAGAGGCCAATGCCACCGGCGAGGCAAATGGCCGCGCTGGCGAACAGGAAGACTACGCCCGAAGGACCATGATAGATGTGCCCCAGGAGGAGCAGCGGGAAGTGCTGAAAATAGAGCACTCCGATGCTGAGAGGCGCAGACACGATGAGGAACCAGGCCACGATGGCCCGCGGTGACTGCACCGGAGGTGGGAAAGCAACGGGCGACGAAAAACAGACTTGACGTTCGCCTTTGTTTCGCCTAAAGTGCCCAGTGGAAATCTGTTCCGCACGGAGGCGCAGAATATGGCCCTAACCAAACGACAAAAAGAAGTGCTGGACTACCTGGTGGCCTTTGAGACGAAGCACGGATATGCGCCGAGTTTCGAGGAAATTGGCAAAGGCTTGAAGCTGACTTCGCTGGCGACGGTGCACAAACATATCACTACGCTGGAGAAAAAAGGATTTATCCGGCGCGGCTACAACCAGAGCCGGTCGATCGAGATTTTGCAATTGCCGAAATCGGTGAAAGAGCAGGTGATCGAGCGGAAGATGCAGGAGCTGCCGCTGGTGGGCCGCATCGCAGCCGGGCGTCCGCTGGAAGCGGTGGAAGAGCGGGAGACGCTTTCCCTGGGAGATTTTGCGCGCGGCGGGAATTCATTTGTACTTCAGGTCAAAGGCACATCAATGATCGAGGACCACATCATGGACGGGGACTATGTGGTGTGCGAGCAGACGCAAGTGGCTAATGCGGGAGACATTGTGGTGGCGCTGGTGGGAGGGGAAGATGCCACGCTGAAGCGCTTCTACCGCGAAGGACAGGGCAAGGTGCGGTTGCAGCCGGCGAACTCCGATATGGCGCCGATCATGGTGGCCGCCAACGATGTGAAGATTCAAGGACGAGTGATTGGGGTGCTCCGCAAGTACTAGCTGGCCCGGCCTGTGCGCCTTTCGGGACACTTTTTCCTCAGGTAATGGGTGTATACCTGCATTGTGAGTCCGCTGGTAGGCTAGAGGTGTGCCAGTGGCAGGCATTTAGCGTCGAGAGCGACAAGGCGACATCGGAATGCAAGGAACTGCAAGGAATCGCAGCACAAAGGCCCCTGCGCTGTTTCGGGCATTGGCTTTGCTGCTGGTTGGCATGCTTATTTTGCCGTCGCCCGCGCCGGCGTATTCGGTGATGGCGCACGAGGCGATTATTGACACCGCGTGGCTTCAGGATATCCGCCCGTTATTGAGAAAGCGCTTCCCAGAAGCCACCGGGAAAGAATTGATGGCTGCGCACGCCTACGCTTACGGCGGAGCAATCATCCAGGACATGGGCTACTACCCGCACGGCAGCCATTTTTTCAGCGACCTGACGCACTACGTTAGAAGCGGCGATTTCATCCTGGCGCTGCTGCGCGATTCCAGAGATTTGAACGAGTACGCTTTTGCGTTGGGTGCGCTGGCGCACTACGCCGCGGACAACGACGGGCACCGCATTGCCACCAACCGGGCAGTGCCGATTCTGTATCCCCATTTGGGGAAGAAATACGGCGACGTGGTGACCTACGAGCAAGACCCGCTGGCGCATCTTAAGACGGAATTCAGCTTCGATGTGCTGGAAGTGGCCAAGGAACGCTACGCTCCGGACGCCTATCACGAATTTATCGGCTTTGAGGTTTCGCAACGGCTGGTGGAGCAGGCGTTTTGCGAAACCTACGGGCTGGAGCTGAAGGACATTCTGGCGGATGAAGACAAGGCGTTTGAATCCTACCGCCGCGGCGTGAGCAAGCAGATTCCGAAAGCGACGCGGATCGCCTGGACGCTGAAAAAGAGCGAGATTCAGAAGGACTACCCGGGGATGACCAAGAGGAAATTTCTCTACAATCTTTCGCGGGCGAGTTATGAGAAAAACTGGGGGAAGAAGTATCAGAAGCCGACGTTCGGCGAGGAGTTTTTGGCTTTTGTGTGGAGGCTGCTGCCGAAGATCGGCCCGCTGAAGGTGCTGGAATTCAAGACGCCTACGCCGCAGACGGAACAGATGTTCGAAGCGAGTTTCAACGCGACGCTGGATCGCTACCGCACGCTGCTGGAAGCCGCCGGCTCCGGCAAGCTGGAACTGCCAAATGACAACTTCGACGTTGGGGAGAGCACCGGACCGGGGAAATACTTCATGAACGACGACGCGCACGCGAAGTTGCTGGCAGAACTGGCGAAGAATAACTTTGCCGGGGTCTCGCGCGAGGTGCGCGACGAGCTGCTGGATTTTTATTCGCAGCCGGATGCCGGGTATTCGACCAAGAAGAAACCGAAAGAATGGGCGAAGCTGCAGGAACAAGTGCAACAGTTGAAGGCGGCTTCCGGCATGAATCCGAGTGAGGCTGCGCAGGGTTCTGGACCAGTGGTCTTCTAGACGGGCTGCGGGAGTATCGCGCCAAATTACTGTTGGGTCTTCGCGTTCATCGCAAAATAGAGAGCCGCTTCGCGGCGTTGCGGGAAACAGTGTAAGATTTCACGCAGCTCTGAATCCAACTATACGAAACGACGAGAATGGCACTGATCTTCTGTTGGCAACTTGAGTGGGCGAGAACGCCACACCATCCGGTTTTCCTGGCGCCGTGAGTTCCGGACAACTTCGCAAGCACGAACAATTTCGCTCGCGATTCCTGCGCAACCAGCGAGACGTGGTGGTGTATTTGCCGCCGGGTTACGAGGAACAACCGTGGCGGCATTTCTCCGTGCTGTACCTGCACGATGGCCAGAACTTGTTCGACGGCGCGACGGCCTTCGTTCCCGGGCAGGACTGGCACGTGGGGCAGTCCGCTGATGCGGTCATTTCCAGGGGCGAAGCGGAGCCGCTGATCATCGTGGGCATTTACAACACCGGCAAAGCGCGTATCCGCGAGTACACGCCGACGCGGGTGCCGAAACTGGGTGGCGGGCGGGCGGATCGCTATGCAAAATTTCTGATCGAGGAACTGAAGCCGTTCATCGACAGCGGATACCGGACGCTCTCCGGCCCGCAGCACACTGGAATGGGCGGTTCGTCGCTGGGTGGACTGGTTTCTCTGTATCTCGGTTTGCGGATGCCGCATATCTTTGGGAGGCTGGCGGCGCTTTCGCCTTCGGTGTGGTGGAACCAGCGCATCATGCTGCGGTTCGCGGCGAGCGCGGACGTGCATCCGCGGCCGCGCCTGTGGCTGGACATCGGCACCCGCGAAGGGCCGCGCATCGTGCAGGACGTCGAACAATTCCGCGACATTCTGCTGCGAAAGGGCTGGCAATACGATCAGGACCTGCATTACGAACGGGTCGAAGGCGCCGAACACAACGAAGCCGCCTGGGCGCTGCGCGTCGAACCGTTCCTGCGATTTTTGTTCCCGGCCCGCTAGCTCGACGTATAATCCGCGCGTCCCGTCGCCGTTTTCGTTGCACCTGAACGCGTTGAACCCAGGGAGCACCGGATGCCGGAAAATCAGCCCCTCACGATTCTTTGCATCAGTTCGTACGAAAAAGGACAGGAGTTTCTGCGCACGTGCAAGGCGATGGGCTGCGCGGTGCTGCTGCTAACCGTGGAAAAGCTGCGCAACGCGAACTGGCCGTTCGAAGCCATCGACGAAGTGTTCACCATGCCGGAGGATCTGCCGCTACAGCATCTGATCTACACAGTCAGCTATATGGCCAGGTCGCGTTCCATCGACCGAATCGCGGCGCTGGATGAGTTCGACATGGAAAACGTCTCGGCGTTGCGCGAGCACCTGCGTTTGCCGGGCATGGGGCTAACGACCGTGCGTTATTTTCGCGACAAGCTGGCTATGCGCGGCAAGGCGCGAGAGGCGGGTATTCGCGTACCGGAATTTGTGCACGTGTTGAACTACGACGCGCTGCGCGCCTACATGGCACGGGTGCAGGAGCCCTGGCTTCTGAAACCGCGTTCGCAGGCTTCCGGCATCGGGATGAAGAAAATTCACGAGCCCAACGAACTGTGGCCGTGGCTGGATCAGCTGGGCGATCAGCAATCGTTTTATCTGCTAGAGGAGTTCGTGCCTGGCACGGTGTATCACGTGGACAGCGTGGTCGCCGAACGCGAAGTCCAGTTCGCGGATGCCCACGTTTACGGGGCGCCGCCGCTCGACGTGTCGCATCACGGCGGTGTGTTCACTACCCGCACATTGCAGCGCGATTCCGCGGAGGCGCGAAAGTTGTTTGAAATCAACCGCCAATTGATTGAGGGATTGGGATTGGTTCGTGGCGTAACCCACGCGGAATTCCTGAAGGCTCACGCCGATGGCGAATTTTATTTCATCGAGATTGCCGCGCGCGTCGGGGGCGCGTACATCTCCGATGTGATCGAAGCGGCTTCGGGAGTAAACCTGTGGCGCGAGTGGGCCAAGCTGGAAGTTGGCGTTGGCAAGGTGCCCTATCAGTTGCCGCCGGTGCGCAACGATTACGCGGGCGCAATCCTCTCCCTGGCGCGGCAAGAACGCCCGGACACTTCCGCTTACATTGATGCGGAAATAATCTATCGCGTGAAGAAGTATCACCATGCGGGGTTTATCGTGAGGTCGCCGCGAGCCGAGCGAGTGCAGGAGCTTCTGGATTGGTACGCGCAACGATTCCGCGAGGACTTCATGGCGTCGCAGCCGGTTCCCGACAAACCTACCTCTTGAATTTACGGCAAATTCACGAGAGATTCATAGAGGACCACTTGAGGGACGGGGGAAAGTACTAGTTACTGTCACGCACAAAAGGCTGGCCGTTTGGTTGGCTTGGGCGTAGAACGGGCATAGAGTTTGCCTTACCCCCGGCCGGAAATCTGTTGGGGTGAGCTGTCCCTTGGGAGGTCCGATGTGGGGTAACAAGAAACCGGATACGCCGCAATCCGCGCAGCCGGAGCCAAAAAATCTACCAATGAATCAAGCGCCGAAGCCCGCTCCGGCGACTTGGGAGGGAACTAACGCGATGAGTACAGATGCGATGCGTCCACTGGGTTCGACTTCGGATCGCGCGACCGCGCGCCTCGGAGCGAGCCTGCACGTGAAAGGCGAAATATCCGGCAACGAAGATCTGCTGATCGATGGATCGGTCGAAGGACTGGTTCAGCTGGATGAGCGGAAGCTGACAGTCGGGGCCACAGCAAAAGTCACGGCGGATATCATTGCCCGTGAAGTGGTGGTCTACGGCACGGTCAAGGGCAATCTGCGCGCCAAGGACCGGATCGAAATCAAGAAAGATGGATCGGTGAACGGTGATTTGACCACCGCGCGCATTTCCATCGAAGACGGCGCGTACTTCAAGGGCTCGATCGAAATTGACAAGAGCGCCGAGAAGGAATCCAGCAGCGCGTTTGCAAAATCCAGTTCGGCTGCTGCTCCGGCAACGGCGAAGACGATTTAAGAAATTACCAGTCGGGCCAGGTAGTACCCAAGGGCGGCGTGGATGCAAATCCGCGCCGTTTTCCTTTGGGGAGGCACAGGGAGATGACGCGCCTGTAGTCTGCAAATTGGGCGGAGGCGCGTATCCAGTTGTTCTTTTATCTCCTGTGATACGTGAGTTCGCAGAGAAGTCCTTCCTATGTTTCTCATATTGACAATTGAAAATACTGTAGTACTGTGTGGCCGCGAAACGATGAAGTAGCGGCGCACCGCTGCCGGCCCAGGGTAGATGAATCGCACTGAGCCGCAGTCCGCCTGTGCCGTGCTGTCTGCGGAGATCGATCATGGGACGGTTACGACCGGGCGTCCCGGCTTTGCTGGTGTTGCCGCTCTGGCTCGCGGGTTGCGGGGGCGGTGGCGCTAGCAGCTTCGTCCAGCCTCCTCCGCCGCCGGTCGCGGATTTTTCGATTTCGATTCCCGCTGGGCCGCTGATTGTCAATCAAGGTGCTAGCAGCCCTCCGGTGGTGGTGACGGTTAATTCGTTGAATGGCTTCAGTGGTGGGGTGCAAGTGACGCTCAGCGGCTTGCCTTCCGGCGTCACTTCTAATCCGGCGAGCCCATTCAGCGTTGCGGCTGGCTCTAGTGCCTCGGTAATCTTCGGCGCCGCCGCAAACGCCACTACCGGCAATTTCACGGTGACGGCCCATGGCAGCAGTGGCGCACTGTCTCATTCCGGCAGCCTTTCGTTGACCATCCAGCCGGCCGCCGTCGCGGCCCTCCCGCGCACCATTTTCGTCCGCACCGATTCGATCGCGGCGGCGGACAATCCGGCTGGCGAACCACACCACCGGCACGCGGTGTACGACGCTGCGCGCAAGCAGCTGTTCGCGGCAAACCGAGCCATGAATCGGGTCGAAGTTCTTTCCTCCGTCGACTTGACGCGCAAAGCACAGTTTGCTGTGCCAGCGGCGAGCAGCGCAGACCTTTCCGCTGATGGAACGACGCTGTGGATTGGAACAGTGACCAATCAGGCCGTGGCGATCGATCCGCAGTCCCTTCAAATCAAAGCTCGTTACACGATTCCCGCGCTCGCGCCGCTGCCCAATTCGGCGTTTGACCGCCCTGAAGAACTGTTGGCCATGGCTAACGGGAACCTGATGGTCCGCCTTCGTCAGGCGTCGCAATCGGAGGCTCTCCTCGCGCTATGGAATCCCATTTCGAACTCAATGGTTAATCTGACCTCCGTAGAGCCGCAACTCTTTCAGAATGGACTCGGAGCGATAGCGCGCAGTGGCGATCACTCCAGGCTCGTTGTTGCGGCGAGCGACTCCAGCGGAGAACTAGCCGTGTTCGAAGCCAACGGCAACGTCGTGAGCGGACCGCGGGGCTTGGGCAACGGAAGCATTCCGCTGGTGGCGGCGAACACGGACGGCAGCCGCATCGCCGTGGTGCTCGCCGCCAACGGAGGCAGCCAGCTTTTTCTCCTCGATGGCGCGCTGAACAGTGTTGCCGGGCCGTTCTCGTCGCAAGTAGCTAGCATGGTCTTTGCTCGCGACGGTACTTCGCTATCCGTTACGCAGAACCCCCCGGGTTCCGGCGCAATTACGATTCTCGACGGGCGTGATTTGCAGGTGCTTGGGCAGGTGCCCGACGCTGCGGTCGAAGGCGATCCATCGCAACTTGAAGATGCGGATGAAACGGCGGCGCTATTCGGACTCGGAAATCGCGGCGTAGTTTTAGTGGATGCTTCCAAACCGACAAATTTGGCTGGTGCAGCGCCCATTTTTTCGGCCGCCCCCATAATGCAGCCGTCGGAAGGTCCAAGCGCGGGCGGGACGGTCACGACCCTCAGCGGGCAAAATTTCAGCGCGTTGACTGAACTTAATTTTGGCACGCAGGTGGCTACGAACCCGTCCGTCATTGGCAACACGCAAATCCAGGCTAGTTCTCCGCCGAATGTCGCTTCCGGTCCCAGCAACGTCACCGCCTATTTTTCAAATGGTTGGCTGGCTTTGGCACCCGATGCGTTCAGTTACGGCCCGCAAATTCTGCAGGTCCTGCCGAACACCGCGGCGAAAGGCGGCGGCGACACCATTCAAATCTACGGGTACGGGTTCGGCAGCGACGCGAGTAAAGTCACTGTGAAAATCGCCGGCGCATCCGCAACGGTGCAAAAGCTGGACAGCGCCGCGGCTCTCGGTCTGGCCAGTGACTATCCCTTTTCGTTGGAACGCGTAACCTTGACTGTGCCCGTGGGCACCGTGGGAAAAGCGGACGTCGTTGTGAGCACGCCAACGGGCAGCGCGACGGGAACGGGCGCATTGCAATACCTGCAAGGCATCCAGTCTTTTGCGAAGCCTGGATTCTACAGGTTCATTCTGTACGATCAGAAGCGCCAGCGGCTCTACCTCACCAACATCGATCACGTGGACGTTTTCGATCTTGCCGTCCAGCAGTTCCTCGGGACGATTGAGCCTCCCGGTGGGCCGTCGCCGACATCTGGGCTCCGCGGATTGAGCCTCACGCCAGACGCCTCGCAGCTGATAGTCGCGGATTTCGGCTCGCAGAGCGTTTACCTCATGGATCCCGATAAGCAAACCGGCTCGGCGATCGCTGTCGGCGGCGTTGCCGGCTTTGCCAATTCGGGTCCGGCGCGGGTCGCCGCCACCAGTACACAGACCGTGTTCGTCGGCTTGAGCGGCGAAGGCCGTGGCACCGGCGGTTGCTCGGCGTGCCTTGCGCAAATGAATCTGGCCGTCTCTCCGCCGGCCATTCAGCCTGCGCCGCAACCGGAAGTCACTGCGATAACGGGTGCTCCGCTGGTCCAGGGCAACGCCGCCGGCGATCATGTCTTCGTAGTCTTCGGCACCGCCCCCGGTGGGCCGCTGGCTTCCTGGTCCGCGACGGTGCCCAATCAATTCGCAACGGCCAACGCAAACTCTTCCGCCATCGATCTCGGGGTTTCCGCCGACGGCATCTCCTTCGCGATGCAAAACAATGCCACCACCGAAATCCGCGCCTCCGATCTTTCCCTGGTGGCCGTTCCCGCGCTCGCCGAGATCACGCAAATTCCAGGCCGCGTCATAGTGCCCGGTCTGGCCATGCATCCTTCCGGCGCTCTGCTCTATCAGCCGTACCTGACCGGCGCGCCCGGCGCTGCAGCAACTCGCGGCGGAGTGGACATCTTCGACGCCCGCAGCGGCGTCCTGCGCCTCCGCGTGTTCCTCCCGGAGCAATTGCTTACGGATGTTGACGCCCTGCACGGCAGCTTTCTGGCGTTGGACGAGACTGGCGCTCGCCTTTTCGCGTTGACTTCTTTCGACGGCACGGCGCAGAACGCTGCCGTAACCATCGTGCAACTGGCAAACGTCCCGCTGGCCATCGGCACTATCTCGCCGAACGTTGGTTCAGCGGCGGGCGGCACCGCGCTAACCATCCGCGGCAGCGGCTTCCAAGCAGGTGCCAGCGCCAAACTCGGCGGCAAGCCAGCCACGGTGGTGTTCAAGGATGGCAGCACTCTCACCATTACCACCCCGGCTCTACCTGGCGGCCCGCAACAGATCATTATCACCAATCCCGACGGCGAATCCGTTCAGGTGGATGCGGCTTTCGTCGCCAATTGATCGCTTTTTGCCCTACCGCTCTCTTCTAACCATTTCCTTTTCTTTTCATCCAATCGGCAGACGAACGATATTATGTCGGTCGCCCGATAGGCGCCTCCTTGGAGAGATAGATGGAAACACGCAAACTCGGGAATTCGGATTTGCAAATCACTCGAGTAGGTTTCGGCGCCTGGGCCATAGGTGGGCCCGGCTGGGAATTCGCGTGGGGCCCGCAGGACGATTCGGACTCCATCGCCGCGATCCACGCGGCTCTCGAAATCGGCGTCAACTGGATCGACACCGCTGCTGTTTACGGCATGGGCCACTCCGAAGAGATCGTTGCCAGCGCGCTAAAATCCTGGCGCGGCGCGCGTCCTTACGTTTTCACCAAGTGCGTCCTTCGCTGGGACGCGCAGGGAAAAATCACGCCCAATCATTCCGCGGCTTCCATCCGGCAGGAATGCGAAGACAGCCTGCGCCGCTTGCAGATCGATACCATCGATCTGTATCAGATGCACTGGCCTCCGCGTGATCCGGGTCCTGCACTCGAAGAGGCTTGGACCGCCATGCAGGAACTGCAAAAAGCCGGCAAAGTCCGGTGGATTGGCGTCTCCAATTTTGACGTGGCGCAAATGCGCCGCGCGCAAGGTATCGCGCCGGTCACTTCCAATCAGCCGCCCTATTCCATCGTACGTCGCGCGGTCGAAGCCGAGGTGCTCCCCTACTGCCAGCAGCAAGGCATCGGCGCAATCAGCTACGCGCCGATGGCCAGCGGCCTGCTCTCCGGCGGCATGACTCGAGAACGCGCCGCAGCTCTTCCGGTTGACGATTTTCGCAGCCGGAATCCGGAATTTCGCGACCCGCGCCTCACCAAGAACCTCGAGTTGGTCGAACGCCTGCGGCGCGTCGGCGCCCGCCACGAACGCGGCCCGGGAGAAGTCGCCATTGCCTGGGTGCTGCGCCATCCGGCAATTACTGGCGCGATCGTTGGCGCTCGCAACGCCCAGCAAGCCGAAAGTATTATGCGCGCCGGCGATTTGAAACTCTCGGCAGAAGAAATCGCCGAAATCGAAACCGCAGCGGCCACCGCGACGGCCCGCTAGATTTTGGTCAATTGTTCGCAAGAGAAGAAAACGAAAGGCTCCAATGGATCTCGGACTCAAAGGCAAATCCGCCGTGGTATCTGGCTCGACCGCCGGCATCGGCCTGGCTATCGCCAGGGCGCTGGCCGCCGAAGGTGCAAAGGTCGTGATCAATGGACGCACCGAAGCCCGCGTTACCGCTGCGCTCAAGCAGATTCACTCGCAAGTGGAAAACGCGGAGGTTCGCGGAGTGGCCGCCGATCTCGGCACCGCCGCAGGCGTCGAGAAATTCGTTAAGGAAGTTCCCCAGACCGAGATCCTCGTAAACAATCTCGGAATTTTCGAAGTGAAGCCCTTCCACGAAATCCCCGATGCCGATTGGTTCCGGTTTTTCGAGGTCAACGTCCTAAGCGGCGTTCGCCTGTCGCGCCAATATCTTCCCGGTATGCAGAAGAACAAATGGGGGCGCATCATTTTTATTTCCAGCGAATCCGGCCAGCAAATTCCCGCTGAAATGATTCACTATGGCATGACCAAGACTGCGCAAATCGCCGTAGCTCGGGGCCTGGCCGAATCGGTGGCTGGCTCCGGCGTCACGGTCAATTCCGTTCTGGTCGGCCCCACTGCTTCCGAAGGCGCCTCCGTTTTTGTCGAAGATATGGCCAAGCGCCAGGGCATTTCCACCGCCGAAGTGGAACGGCAATTCTTCGCCAGCGTCCGCCCCACCTCACTGCTCAAGCGCTTCGAAACTCCTGAGGAAATTGCCATGGTGGTGGCCTTCGTTGCCAGCACCCACGCCGTGACCATGAACGGCGCAGCCGTACCGGCCGACGGCGGCGTAATCCGCAGCATTTTGTAAATCACCGCCGCCTAGGCGCGCAAATAATCCGCCCGCCAGTTCTTGATCTGCTGTTTGATTGCTTTGCGCTGGGTCAGTTTCTCATCCAACACCTTGCGCGCCAGCCCTGGCAACTCCGCATCACCGGCAAACCGTAACGCCACCAGCTGCCCGCAACTGAACTCCCCGATCCGCGGCCACAAATCCGCCGGCAGCAGACGCTCGCACCGCAAGCGCTCTTCCAGCCGGATCACGCGGTCTTGCACCTTCAGCACCATGAGCCGCGCAGTGAACACGAACACCACCAGCGCCAGAGCCATCACCACGGACTCGAATCCGCCCAGCGAAAACTCCGATGCCCTCCAGCGGTAAATCGACCATCCAAAATTGATCACAAAAACCGGTAACACAAAGAAATGAAACGGCGCATACCACTTGGTGTGACTTTGAAAACTCTGTTCGGCCATGGGGACTCCTTTCGCTGCGGACCATTGTAGCGGAACGCAAATTTTTCGGTTATGGCCGCAGCCGGGTACAATGGACCATCGCTTGAATCGCGTCGTCCAATCGGATGAAATGCGACTTGCGGTGGAGAAACGAACATGGCCAAAGCAACCTGGAGCGGCAAAACCATCGCGGAGAGCGACGCCACCGTGGTCGTCGAAGGCAATCAATACTTCCCGCCCACCGCAGTTCGCACGGAATTTCTAAAGCCCAGCGATCACACCAGCGTCTGCCCGTGGAAAGGCACGGCGCACTATTATCATGTCGAAGTGGCAGGCATGCGCAACGACAACGCGGCCTGGTATTACCCCGACCCCAAACCCGCCGCCGCCGAAATCAAGGACCGCATCGCCTTCTGGAAAGGTATTCGCGTCGAAGCCTGACGTTGCATAACGCCGGATGCGCTATTGGGCTGGATCATTCTTGAACACATCGCCGTTGTGCATCACGAAGCGAACCTTTTTCAATTCTTCCACGCTCTTCAGCGGATCGCCGTTCACGGCTACAACATCGGCAAAGGCCCCCGGCGCCAGCACGCCGATTTCACCTCTCATATCCAGCATCTCTGCCGCGCGTGATGTCGCCGCCTGAATCGCGTCCATCGGCGGCATGCCCAGTTTCGTCATGTAGGTGAATTCTTCCGCCATCGGCTCCTGCCACGGAATCCCGCCGATATCCGTGCCAAACACAATTTTCAAATGCGCTGCCATCGCTTTGCGAAAACTGGTCTCATGCGTTTTCGCACGCGCGCGGTCGCGTTTCCCCGCTGGCGTATTCTCGTTTGCCCAGTCCGTGTAATACGGCCACAGCGTCGGGCAATACCACGTCCCTTGCCGCTGCATTTGCGCGATCTGCGCATCCGTTATTTCGAGACCGTGCTCGATCGAATCGCATGCGCCGTCCAGCGCGCGCTGTAAACCGATTCCGTTGTACGCGTGGCAGGCCACTTTCTTCTGCCATCCATGCGCTTCATCCACAATTGCGCGCAACTCATCCACTGTCAGCGTCGGCTGCGACACCAGGTTCCCCTGTTTGTCCACCCAAGAGCGATGGGTCATGTACACCTTGATCCAATCCGCGCCATGACTCAGTTGCTGGCGTGCGGCCTTGCGCGCTTCCACAGGCCCGTCGATTAGTTGCGCCCCGGTCGGCATATCCAGCTCCGGAGCGTAATCCTCCAGGTTGTATCCGCCGGTCGACGAAATCGCCCGCGTCGAGACAAATAGGCGTGGCCCAGGTATCGTGCCTTCTTCGATCGCCTGCTTGATCTCGACGTCGCCGTAGCCGGCGCCCTCGGTCTCCACATCGCGCAGCGTCGTGAACCCTTGCTCCAGCGCGCGGCGTGCCGCATACGTCGCCCGTGCCGCACGCAACGCAATTCCCGCCTTCAAAATGTTTACGTCGTATCCGCCTTTCTTGGGATCCTCACCCCACAAAAAAATATGCGTATGCGAATCAATCAGCCCAGGCAGCACCGTCGCCTTCGACAAATCGATCACCTTTGCATCCGCCGGAATCGCCGCCCCGCCGTCCGCCACTTTCTCGATCCTTTCGCCGCGGACAAAAATCAGCTGGTTACTGCGCGGTGCGTTGCTAACGCCATCGATCAGCGTTCCCGCGCGAATCACTGTAAGCGGCGCGCCAGACTGGCCGCGCACCGCTCCCGCAAGGCAAATCATCGCCGCCAACATTGCCAAAACATGTTTCTTCATCGTGTGCTCTCCGCCCCGTCCACCGAGTCTCGCGCTTATCGCTGACGTTCCTTCCGCGCCGCTGGATTATCACGGAACGCAAACGATTTGCAAAGGGCTGATTGTCGGTGCCAACGCGACAAGGCCAAGCACTGAAAGGCAGCGCCGTTTCTGCAACGATGCTTGGCGTCGCTATTCCAGCGGCGGCTCGCTTCCCGTACAATCTTTGTGTCGGACATCTCAGCCCTGGATGGCGTACCACGTGATCCATCGCCACGTCTTTCATAACGAGCAGCTTCTCCCCGTCGAGAAAGTGCGTTTGTCGCCCGGTCAAGCCGGCCTCATCAGCGGCTGGGGACTTTTCACCACGTTGCGCATCGCGCGCGGCGAAGCCTTCGCGTATGAGCGCCACTGGCGCCGCCTCGAAAAGGACGCGGCTACTATTCGCCTGCCGATGCCGTACACCGCCGCAAAGGTTCGCGTCAATCTGCACGAAGTTATTCGCGCCAACGACGTCACGCAAGGCTGCGCGCGCATCTATCTCGTCTATAACAGCTACGGCTTCTGGCACAGCGATGAGCAGATGCCCCAGGTCGATCTCATTGTTTACACCGCGTCGCTGCCGCAATACCGGGAACCCGTTCGTCTCGGTCTCCGTGAACAAGGGCGTCACGCCGCTTCGCCTCTTTCCGGGGTCAAATCGATTTCCTGGTTACAAAATGTGTGGGCCGTTGCTGAAGCGCAAAAAGAAGGGTTCGACGAAGTCGTCTTGCTCAATGAGCGCGGCGAAGTCGCCGAATGTACCGCAGCTAACATTTTCGTCGTGAAGAACGGAAAGATCCTGACGCCGCCACTCAACTCCGGCTGTCTGGAGGGCGTTACCCGAGGCATCTTGTTTGAAATCGCGCCCGAAGCCGGAGTTTCTATCGTAGAGCAAACCCTTCGCCCGGAGGACCTCTACTCCGCCGACGAGGTCTTCATCTCATCCACGAACCGCAACTTGATCAGCGTGGGCGAAATCGCCGGCCACGCCATCCCCATCGGCCCGGTCGCCAAACGCCTCGACGATCTGTTCGAAGCCTATATCGCCGAATACGTGACCCGCCGCCAAGGCGCAGCGCACCACTAAAGCCATCTCTCGATGAGCTGCGAATAGAAAACGTAAGAGCCGGAGAGGAGTTTTCGCTCGCGAATGCCGGTGGATTCGGCAGACGTGCGCGAAACCGTTGTGATTTGCGCCTCTGTGCTGGAGATTTTCTGAAGCAGCAGCAGGTCGCGGCGCGCTAACGTGTTGGAGACTTTCGGTGCGCCACTGCCACGAAGTTCCTGGCGCAGTCGGGCCACCAGCATTTGGCGGGTGAGATCGCCGGCGATTCCGGCGTTTGCCAGATTGCCGCGAGAAATTCCGACTTCGAGAACGCCATCTTCGGAGTGAGCGCGCATCACCGGACGGCCTTCGCGGTCCAGCGCCAGTTCGGCGTGCGCCACGAATTCGCGCCAAGCTGGCAGCGCAGGATCGCCTGCGGTAAGAAGCGGGTTCGTCCGCAGGTGTTCGTCGAGTGCTGCCAGATAGGATTTGCGTTCGGCGGAGTTCACGGGACGCTCAATGCCGCCCATCGGATCTAGCAACTCGGCGTTGTGAGCGGGATTGAAGCGGCCACCGGTGTAATACGCGATTGCCACGCCGGCGCCCACAAACGGAGTGAAAACGAGCAGCGGAATCTCGTATTTCTTGGCTTTAAAGATGGTGTCGGCGACGCCGTGAATCGGAGTGCTGCGCTTGATGGTTCCGGGAACCTGGGGAATGATCAGCGCGGAAAACTGCAAATCAGAATGCTTGCGGGCGTATTTCACGAAGGACTTTGCGGCGTGTTTGGGCGTGGAGACAGCCAAGTCGGAAATCCAATTGCGGCCGATGGCCCTCGGGTAATAGAAATGCACTACTTCTCGGACAAAATCGGCGCAGTTGCGGGTAACGAATTTGTAGGCGGCTTCATTGGAGCGTGAATTGAGATAGGCGATGAAGGCGTCGTCCTGTGCGGGCGAAGTTTCGAGTTGAAAGGAATACAGAGTGCGATCGTAGGCGGAGCCGGCGAGTTCGTACCAGTTGCCGGGAGGCGTTTCGCCGCCGTTTACGTCTGGCGCGATGGATTCGAGATGGCCGCGGCGATAGCGATCGCGTAACGCAGCAACGATTTTGGCGTCCGCGAACAGCGGGATGTCTTGCGGTTTTTCCACGGCGAATAGATAGGCCGTCAGCGGGATGGCGAACCAATCGTTGTTGCCGACCGCGTGATAGCGGCTGATGACAACGCCTTCCTCGCCTGGCAAACACCGGCGCAGCACAGTCGGAGAAACTGCGCAGATCCGCGAAAGATAGACGGCGGTGTGGCCGGTGCCGGCGACACGGCCGTCGAGACTGTAGGGTTCTTCCAGCAGGACGGCGACGTCAGCGCGGGCGGAAGGGATCAGGCAGAGGAGCAGAAACGCTAATCCGTATGGAAAGCGGAGCGCCAGATGGGCTTTCGCGATGCTTAGGAGCCGCTGAACCAATTGTCCTAACTCCTTATATATCAGATACATCCGGCCAACACCGTAGTATCGACGGGCACAGGCTGAAGCCTGCGCTACTGCCTCTCTGGTTTGAACACTTGGCGGGGCGCTGAGTTGCTACAGCGTATCGGGTAGGCGCGGGGAGTTGACTGGCCAAGGGGGCAGGGGATTCCGTACATGCGACGACTCGAGATTCTCGTTTTGTTTCGCGCCGGCGGAGAAAATGATTACGGGTTGTAGCGAGCCAGCCAGTTCTGAACTTCCACAAAGATGTCGCGGCGCTGCTCCGCCAGGCGCGGAAAATGCGGCGAGCCAGGGTATGTGACCATGCGCACCGTTTTTCCCCGCTCCGCCAGCAGCACGAAAAACTCCCGCCCTTGAAATGTTGGAACCCGAAGATCCGCCTCACCGTGCAGGATCAGCAACGGCGTGGTGACCTTATCCGAGTACATCACCGCGGAGAATTGTAGAAACGGCGTAACGTCCTTTTCCTGCCAGCGCATGTCGTAGTCCACTTGCGCAATATCGCTGGTGGGAATGAAACTGAGCCAATCGGTAATCCCGGCGCCTTCAATCGCCGCCTTGTAACGATGCGTTTGCGTCACGGTCCAGGAAGTCATGAAGCCACCGGCACTCCACCCGAAAATCGTCAGGCGATTGGGGTCGGCCCAGCCTTGCGCGATGGCAAAGTCAGTGGCGCTGTCCACATCGGTATAAGCGCGATCGCCAAAGTGTTGATAAATCGCTTCGAGAAATTCCGAGCCATAGCCGGTGGACCCACGATATTGCGGCTGCAATACCACGTAGCCAAGACCGGCAATCAGCCGTGAGAAAACGTCGAAGTCCAGCGTATCGTTGGCTTCGGGTCCACCGTGAGGAAGAACCAGGAACGGATATTTCTTGCCGCCTTCGTAGCTGGCGGGAAGAGTGAGAATGCCTTCGAGCTTGGCTCCGTCTTTTGCGGTCCACTTCACGATGCGAACTTCGCCGAGGCTGACGACGGAAAGCGCGTCATCTCCTTCGTGGGTGATGCGCTTGAGTTCGCCTTGGGCGACCGCCACGTTCGCGGCGTGACCCGGATCACCGACGGTGAAAGCCAGCGTATCCGTCGATGCAGCGAACGGCGAGCGCACCGGGAAGCCGTTGATAACGCCGGCCGGCCAGCGATATGCCGGCTCGAGTTTGCCTGCACGATACGCATAAGTTTCGGTGATCGTGCCTTTGTGCATTTCGGCCCAGACCGTGCCATGTGGATCGTTGGCCACGCCAACCACCGAGCCTTCGAGCTTGGGCGTGCGATCCACAGGCGCGCCGCCGCCTGCAGGAACCGTCCACAAATGATCCGGGGTCAAGACAGAAGTGGTAGTGCTGGCGAAGGCCAGGGTCTTGCCGCCATCGGTCCAGGCGATACCGGCGGTCGAATTGGCAATTTCGGCGACGCGTCGCGCGCCGGACGAACTGCAAAGGGTGATGGTCGAGCGAAAATCGTGATTGCCGATCTTCGGCGTTTGCGTAACCACCGCGAGTTGCGAACCGTCCGGCGACCACGCCGCTTCAGCGACTGACTTCAGATCGGGACACCACCAGGCGCCATCCGAGCCATTTACACCGACCACGTAGATGCTGGAAACGTCGTTCTCGATGACGTGGTGCATTTCCGCCAAAGGGTCCTTGTCACGCGAATCGGAAATGATGGCGAAGCGCGTGCCTTCCGGCGAAATAATGGCGCCACGAATTCCGTTGGGAAGAGCCAGAATCTGCGTTGGTTTGCCGGAAGAAAGCGGCACGATCGCCAATTGGCCTTTCTTCTCGACTTCGTAGATGCCAAACAGGGCCGCGCCATCCTTGGTAAATCCGGCAGGTTCGAAATTCTCTGGCAGCTCCAGTTTGCGGCCATTTTCGCCCGCGACATCCATCAATCGAAATTCGTTCTTCGCCGGACCCTTGTCGCCGTCATAGGAAACGTTGTACAGGATGACCTTGCCGTCCGGAGAAACCGATATGGCGCGTGCACGATGCAATCCTTGCCAGTCGGCAACGCTAAAAGGATGCTTATCGGCCGGCGCGGGTGAGGCGCTGTCGGCAAAACTCAATAGTGCGACTGCCGCCACGAAGGGGTAGCATCGCCGCGACACCAAACAGCATTTCATAGAGACCTCATCTGCGGGCATGGGGTTTCAATAAGAATGGACAGGAATCAGGGAAATACGCTATCACAGAATGCGTCGCTCCCAGCAGCCGGGAACTAGCGCCTCAAACCGGAAGAGACCGCAGGCGGACAACCGCCGGCGTTGTCCGACCGTCTAACGCCACGGACTAACCTCTCGCCCCGCACGTTGCAGGAGGCAGTATGCCTAGCAAACCCAGCAGGAAGGACACTCGGGCCAGATGGGATGGCCGCGGACATGGCCTTTGGCAGGACGTGCGCCTTGCCGCTCGCACCTTGTGGAACGGCCGCGGATTCGCCGTTGTGGCGATAACCACTTTGGCGCTGGGAATCGGCGCATCGACCGCGATTTTCAGCGTGATCGACAACGTGCTGCTCGAGCCGTTTCCCTACCGCGATGCCGGGCGTTACGTGGCTTTGGAAATCCACGACGCGGAGCAAAGCGGTCCCAATTTTCGCGGAGCCTTCCGCGGCCCGGAATTTCTCGACTATGCGGAACAGAATCATGTCTTCGATCGAGTGATCGGAAACCGCGAGACCGATGTCTTGTACAGCGCAGGGGCGGGCACGGAACGTTATCAAGGCTCGTTGGTAAGTCCGGGAACGTTTGAGTTTTTTGGAATGGGACCGATGCTGGGACGCGCGCTGGGTCCTGCGGACTACGAGCCCGGAGCCGAGCCGACCGTGGTACTCCGATACAAGACCTGGAAAGCGCACTTCAACGGCGATGCGAAGATCCTCGGCAAAACGCTCATCTTGAACGGTACGGCGCGCACGCTGGTGGGCATCATGCCGCCGCGCTTTGCCTGGGGCGATGCGGACTTCTGGATACCTGGCAAGCCAAGCCGGGCCGCCGCCCAACGATTTACGGGAAATGGTGGCTTCGACTATTGGTACATGCTGGGGCATCTCCGGCCCGGCATCACCATGCAACAGGCAGAATCGGATTTCGCGGTAATCGCCCAGAACATAGCAAAAACTTATCCCGACGAATACCCCAAGCGCTTCCTGGTGAAGCTGGAAACTCTGGCGGACCAGGTGGTCGGGCAATTCCGGTCGACGTTATTTATCGTGCTTGCCGCTGTGGGATTGCTGCTGCTCATCGGCTGCGGAAACGTGGCCAACCTGCTGCTGGTGCGCGCCACCACCCGGCGAAAGGAATTCGGAATTCGCGCGGCTCTCGGAGCCAGCCGTTGGCGGTTGGCTCGGCAGCTTCTCGTGGAAAGCGTTGTCCTCGCCGCGGGAGGTGCTGCGCTGGGCACTCTGATGGCTTGGGCTTTGCTGAAAGCGTTGGTGGCGGTCACTCCGCCCGACATCATTCCCGCCGAATCGGTCATTCGCCTGAACGGAGCGGTGCTCCTGTTTACGCTGGCAGTGGCTGCGGCGACCGCGCTGCTCTTTGGCTTGGCGCCTGCGCTGCAAGCTACCCGGCGCGACCTGAACGATTCTCTGCGTAACTCCGGCAAGGGCGGCGGCAGCGGAACGCGCGGAAGCAACCGGCTGCGCAACGCTGTCGTGATCGGAGAAGTTGCTCTGTCGCTGACCCTGCTGGTCGCGGCCGGGTTGCTGATGCGCAGTTTTATCGCCTTGCATAGAGTTCACCTCGGCCTGCAACCGGACCATGTGCTGGCGGTGCGCCTGCCTTTGCCGGAAGACCGCTATAAAACCGCTACGCAAGTGACCGCGTTCTTCAGGCCTTTGCTGGCTCGCCTGAAAGCGGTGCCGGGAGTAGTGGAAGCCACCGAAACGAGTACACTCCCTCCTTATGGGGGGATTGGTAGCGAAATTGACGTCTCCGGGAAAACTCATTCGGAAAAGTGGACGGCGCTCTTTCAACTTTGCAGCGAAGGATACTTTTCGGTGCTGCGCATTGAGTTCCTGCAAGGCCGGCCGTTTACCGAGGCGGAAGTCAGCGCCGCCCGCAAGCTGGTGGTCATCAACGAAAGATTTGCAAAGAAATACTTCGGCAACGAGAACCCGATTGGACAGCGAGTGCATGTGAAAGAGCTGGAGAAGTTTCCCGATCCTGTCGCGGATGCTTGGTTTGAGGTCGTCGGCGTCGTTGCCGACGTGCGTAACCAGGGATTGCAGGACAAGATCGAGCCGGAAGTCTGGGTTCCGTACGACGTCACCGGCTCGGCGGCTCGCGGCGTGTTGATTCGCACCGCCGGAGATCCGGCGGCGCTGCTGAAGACGGTCGAGCAGGAAATCTGGAACACGGATCCTGGTGTGGCGTTGACCCTGACCGGAACACTGGAAAGCTTCATCAATTCGTTTTCTTACGCGGCGCCGCGTTTCGGCTTCTTGCTCACTACGGTCTTCGCGATCTTGGGATTGATTCTGGTCAGCGTAGGCGTCTACAGCGTCATCGCCTACACTACGGCGCAGCGCACCCACGAGATTGGCATCCGCATGGCGCTGGGGGCCGCGGGCTCGGATGTACAACGGCTGGTCATACGCACGGGTTTGCAGCTAGTGCTGGCCGGAATCGTCATCGGGGTACTGGCCAGTATCGCGATTTCGCGGGTACTCGCCAGCGAGTTGACCGGCGTCTCCCCGCGTGATCCCCTGACCTTGACGCTGGTACCCCTTCTGCTCCTCTCCATTGGGCTGGTGGCGTGCTGGATTCCGGCGCTTCGTGCCACCAAGGTGACCCCGGTCGTGGCTCTGCGGTACGAATAGGCTGTCGGCAGCCATGTCCGCTGCCGGGGGTGCTACAATCCAGCCTTTGGACATCGTATGACTGAGATCGGCATCCCCCTCGCAGGCGAAGCGGTACTCGAAATTATCTCGCCAGATGGCGCGCGGCGCTACGCGCGGGTTACCCAGACTCCTTTTCTCATCGGACGCGGCGCGGAAACCGGCAATCACCTGCAGCTGTCCGACCGGCGCATTTCGCGTAATTGCGCCGCCATTGTCATCGAAGCGAACAAGTTCTATGTGGAAGACCGCGGACAGCGGCGCGGCGTTTTTGTGAACAACGAAAAAATCGAAAGCCGCGAGCTGCAGGACGGCGACACCATCACTTTCGGCCTCGATGATTCCTACGAAGTGGTGTTTCGCTCCTCGAGTGGTGCGGGTGACACCGTGCCGCAACTGCTTACGCGCTTTGAGCACATCACTAGTTCCGAGCCCATGGGTGGCGGGTTGCGCAAGTTGAACGAACTGCTCGCCGCCATCACCACCCTGCATTCGCAATTGCCCCTGGAATCGGTGCTTGGCGAGATGTTGACCTACGCGATCTCTGTTACCGATGCGGACCGCGGGGTCTTGCTGGAAGCCGACGCGGACGCGGCCCTGAAAGTGCGCCTGGCTCGGCGCAATGGCGGTTCGCGTTTGCCTCCGGAAAGTCTGGCGCCGAGCCAAACGGCTATTCAACTGGCGCTGCGCCAGCAATCGCCGGTGATCACGGAAGATTTGGCGCAGGCAGACATGGACTTGCAGGCTGCGCAAAGCATCGTGGCGCAGCGCCTGCGCGCTGTGGTAGTGATTCCGCTGTTCGCGGTGCACCGCGCCATGACGCAAGAGTCCATGGCGGATATGAAGCGTGGGCTGCTGCTCGGCGTTTTGTATCTGGACTCGCGCCGCCCGGCGGCGTTTTCCAAACTCGACCGGCAAATTCTGGATGCGCTGGCGATTGAAGCGGCGAATACCCTGGACAACGCGCGTTTGGTGGAGCGCGAACGCGAACGGCAGCGCCTGGAACAGGAAATCAACATCGCGCGCGACATTCAGCAAGCCCTGCTGCCTCGCAACGTCCGCGACTCCGCGTACATGACGGTCAACGGTTGCAACTTCCCCAGCTTGTCGGTAGGCGGCGACTACTTCGATGTTTTTCCGCTGACCGGCGATCGCACCGCTTTTGTTCTTGCCGACGTTTCCGGCAAGGGCTTGGGCGCGGCTCTCCTGACCACGATGCTGCAAGGTTTGCTTTCCGCAATGACCCTGGGCACCGAGCCCGGCAAAGTCTTTGACCACGTCAACCGCTACCTCTGCGACCATGCGGAAATCGGCCGCTACGCCACCATGTTCTTCGGCATTCTGGACAAGGACGGCAATCTCGATTTCATCAACGCCGGCCATCCGTCGCCGTTCCTGGTGCGCCGCGGCGAGGCCCTCGATGCGTTTAAGGAAGGTTCGTTTCCCGTCGGCCTGGTCCCCGAGGCCGAATACAGCACCACCAAGTTGCGGCTCGAGCCCGGCGACACTCTGGTGATGTACAGCGATGGCGTGACCGAAGCGATGGATCCGGATGACGAACTCTATGGCATGACCAGACTGCGCGAAGTTCTGACCGGCACCACCGCGGATTGCCCTCTGGAAGCTGTGAAAAAATCGGTGCTCGAATCCGTCGAAACTTTTACTCGCGGTGCGCGCCAAGCCGACGATCTGACCATGCTCATCGTGAGATACCGCGCCGCCGCTGCGGACACGCTAACGGATACCGACGTGCCCACGTCTAGTAGTGCGTCGGCTTAGCCGAAAATCTCATCAACAAGACTCTGTGGGATGAAACGAGGCTTCGTGATTACCAGAATACGATTTTCGGTGACGATTGCGTGCTTTATCGCGATGGCAGTGATTTCGCGTGGCACTCTGGCGCAGACTCATGCCGCGTCCTTGCTGGTGCTGAATAAGGGCGACAACGCGCTGGCCATCGTCGACCCCGCGACCGGAAGGGTCGGCGCGACCGTGCCCACCGGCGTCGGCCCGCACGAGATCGTCGCTTCTTCGGATGGGCAATTCGCCTTCGTGACCAATTACGGTGAACGCGAAGGCGGCACCACGTTATCGATGATTGATATTCCCGCGCGCAAGGAAACCAGGCGAGTCGCTCTCACGGGATTGCGCCGTCCGCACGGAATTATTTTTGCCGATGGCAAGGTCTATTTCACCGCCGAAGCCAACAAGCTGATCGCGCGCTACGACCCGGCGGCCGATCGCGTCGACTGGATGATGGGCACGGGGCAGGACTACACGCACATGCTGGTGGCCAGCAAAGATCTGCGCCAGATTTTTACCGCCAACATCGGATCGGACAGCGTCACGGCGATTGACCGGACCTCCGATAACAATGGATTCAAGGAAACGCTGATCGCCGTCGGCAAGGGGCCCGAGGGCATCGACATTTCGCCGGACGGCAAGGAAGTGTGGGCGGCCAATTCCAGCGACGGAACGGTTTCAATCATCGACACTGCCGCGCACAAAGTGGTGCAAACGCTGGACCTCAAGACCAAGCATTCCAACCGCCTGAAGTTTACCCTCGACGGCGCGCTGGCACTGGTGTCGGATGCCGGAAGCGACGACGTGGTGGTCGTCGACGTGGCTACGCGGAAAGAACGAAAGCGCATCAAAGTCGGCCGCGTCCCGCTGGGGATTTTGATGGAGCCCGGCGGCGCCCGCGCTTACGTCGCCGCCAGTGACGATCAGAGCGTGGCAGTGATCGACTTGAAAACGCTGGAAGTGACTAAGCACATCCCGGCGGGGAAAGACGTCGACGGGCTCGCGTGGGCCGTGGCTCGCTGAATACGCCAGGCGCTCCCTAGTTCGCTGCCGTTACAGTTCGCGCAAAGCCGTTGCCACCGGCATCGTCGCCGCGCGCAAGGCCGGCAAGAAGCCGCCTACGAGCCCCATGCTCAGCGCGAATACCAAGCCTTTCACAAGCAACTCTGGCGTAATTCTGAACGCGAAGGCCACGTGCGAAAACGTTTGTAGATTCATCGCTCCAGTCGTAAGTCCGTTAAGCGGAAGCACTGAGATGCAGCCGACCAAGCCGCCGACAAAAGCGATAAACAAAGCCTCCACGACGAACGAAAACACCACCGAGGGCCCGCCAAATCCCAGCGCCCGCATGGTGGCAATTTCGCGGCCTCGTTCGGCAACTGCTGAGTACATGGTATTCAGAGCGCCGAACACCGCGCCAATGGCCATTACCGAGGCGACCAATCCGCCGAGTACCGTGATCAACGTGGTGAGGCGGCGGGACTGTTTAGAGTAATAGTCGATTTCCCGCGTCACGTCCACGTTCAGCCGAGGATCGGTGGTCGCCGCATCCTTCAACTGCTGGAACGCCGCCGGCGACGTGAGATGCACGGTGATCGACTGAAAGAAAATGTCCGGCCGGTTAAACGCCGGACCGATCAGGTGCGCGTCGCCCCAGACGTCGGAGTCAAATGCGCTGCCGCCCGCGTCAAAAATGCCGACGATTTTCCAGCGCATGCTTCCCAGGCTAATCGTATTGCCCAGGGTCAGTCCGGCGTACGACACCGTCGCATTTTTTCCCACGACGAGTTCGGTGAGGCCCGGCGTAAACATCCGCCCTTCAACAATCTTGATATTTTTGCGAATCTCCAGAACATTCTTGGAGACGCCGCGAACTTCCACGTTGGCGTCGGTCCCGGTCGAAATAAGGGGAATCGGCGCAACCAGAACAACCTCAGCGGTCACCAACGGCCCGTCGGCACCTCGCGCAATTCCTGGCTCATCTTGAATCACTTTGAGCGTGTCGATCGTCACTCCTCCGGTCATTTCCGAAGTGGCTCCGGCGCGCATGATGATGGCATTGTCTTCCGAGCCAGACGACACCAACGTGGCCTTGAATCCGCGTGCCAGCGATAACATCGCCACGAACACGCCGACTGTTCCCCCGATGCCCACCACCGCGACGATGGCCGATGTCCACCGCGACTTGACGCTACGAAAGTTATAGATCAGCGGAATGGCCACGTCAGACCCTCCTCAACGCGTCCACCACTCGCAGCCGCATCGCGCCAATGCCGGGTAAGAGACCGCTGGCTACGCCCACGAACACCGCCAATACCACGCCCATCCCGAGCGCGGTCGCCGACAGCAGCAAGGGCGGCATCAGGCCGTTCAAGTTGGCGCCGACTACAGGAATCGCCAGAATCGCCAAGCCCAGTCCAATCAGTCCACCGAAAAGCGCAATCACCAGTGATTCCGCCAGCACGAAGAACAACACGAAACGCCCGGAGTAGCCGATCGCTTTCAGTACCGCGAGTTCGCCGGTGCGCTCGCGTATCGAAATCGCCATAGTATTTCCGGTGATGAGCAGCAACGTAAAAAACACCACGCTGCCGATGGTGGTGATCAGCAGCTGAATATTTCCCAGTTGCTTGGCGAAGCCGGCCTGGAATGCGGATTCCGTTTCCGTTTTTGTTTCCCACGACGAATTGGCAAATGTGCTATCGATGGTTCTCCCCACGCGAACGGCATCATCAGGCGAATCCATTTTCAGCACCCACCAACCGGCTTGTCCCTTCATGACCGCCGGAACATTCTCATAGAAATAGTTCCACTGCAGCCAGAACTGGCTTTCGTCGCCGCCTTCTTTGTCATTCGTATAAATTCCATCGAGATTGAATTCCCAGGTCTTGGTCGGACCGTACAGCGCGTTCTGCAGCGGAATCCGGTCGCCCACCTTCCAGTGGAACCTGTTGGCCAGATTTCGTCCGGCAATGGCGCCTTGACGGTCGCCCATAAAGGTCTTCCATTGATCGTCGGGCACGCGCATTTCCGTCATCACCTGGCGCTGATTCTCCGGGTCAATCACGAATTGCGGAAAAAAGTTCTTCTCATCCTGGTAAACGCCGCCGAACCAGTTGTTGTGCGTCGCGAACTTGACGCCCTGGATCTGCCGGATTTTATCGCCATAGGCGAGCGGCATCGTGTTAATCAGCCCCACCCGGTTGATCACCACCAGCCGGTCCGCGCCCGCCAGCTCCGTCCCCCGGCTGAACGCGCTTCGCACCACGGCAAGAAAAGTGAACAAGAACAGCGCGATCGCGAACGAACCAACCGTCAGTAACAGACGAATCTTCTTGCGAAACAGATTGGCCAAGATCAGCCGTGAGAATTTCACGCCGCACCCCCGGCCAGCACGGGCTGCTGCGCCCGCGCTCCCTCGACCAAAACGCCTTTCTCCAGGTGTAGCGTCGTATGCGCGCGCGAGGCTACGACGGGATCGTGCGTGACCATCAGCACCGTCTTCTTGTACTTGCCCACCAGCTCCTCCACCAGCGCCATCACTTCATCCGCGCTCTTGCGGTCCAGGTCGCCCGTCGGTTCGTCGCAAAGAAGAAAAGTTGGATCGGAGACGATGGCTCGCGCGATGGTCACGCGTTGTTCCTGTCCGCCAGAAAGCTGGCGCGGAAAATGATCCATACGATCGGCAAGCCCGACGATCGCCAAAGCTGTTTCTACGTGCTTGCGCCTCTCGCCCTTGGAGAGTTTCGTCAGCAACAGCGGCAGCTCCACGTTTTGAAACGCCGTCAGTACGGGAATCAGGTTGTACATCTGAAAGATGAAGCCAACGTGCCGCGCGCGCCATTCCGTCAGCTTGCCGGCGGACATGTGCGTGATTTCATCCCCATCTACCGTGATGCTGCCCGCCGACGGCACATCCAACCCGCCGAGCAAATTTAGCAGCGTGGTTTTGCCGGATCCGCTCGGCCCCATGAACGCTACGAAGTCACCTTTATCCACGTCCAGGTTCAGCCCTTGCAGCACCTGAATCGTTTCGCCGCCGCGCCGGTACGTCTTGTTCAAACCGCGTACTTTGATCAGACTCGCTGCGTCCGATCGCCCGTCCACTCGGATCATCTCCGTCTCCTACGGATGAGCTGTCTCGATTTCCTGCCCATCCTGCAAATTCTCCAAACCTTTCACCACCAGCGAATCGCCCGGCACCACCCCCGCCAGCACCGCCACATCCGTGCCTCGGTCGCTGCCCAGTTTCACCGCTCGCCGTTCCACTTTTCCGCTGCGCGCCAAGAACACGTAGGACGTGCTCGCATCCGACCGCACCGCGGTCTTCGGAATGAACGCCACCGGTTGCGGTCCCGCATCTTTGCCTTTCGCGGGTGCGGGCGCCTGCTCTTCCAGAAAGGCCACCTTCACTCCCATGTCCGGCAAAATCTTGCTGTCCAGCTTGTCGAATGTCACCCGCACTTTCACTGTGGCTTTCTGGCGGTCCGCTGTTGGGATCACCGTGCGTACCTTGGCACCGTACGGAGCATCCGGATACGCATCCAGCGTCGCCTTGCACTGTTGCCCTGGCTTCACTCGCGCGATGTATGATTCGTTCACATCCACTTCCACTTCGTTCGAGTTCATGTCCACGATGGTGGCGATGCCGGTGCGCGTAAACCCGCCGCCAGCCGAAACCGGCGACACCATCTCACCAACTTGCGCATCCTTCGACACCACGATGCCCGCGAACGGCGCCCGAATCGTGCAATTGTCCACGTTCTGCTGCGCTTCTCCGATCCGCGCTTCCGCCCCCAGCACTTGTTGTTTCGAGAGATCGATCTTGGCTCGCAAGCTGTCCGCCGCAGTGCGCGCATTATCCAGTGCTTCCTGCGTTTGCACTCCGGCTGCCTGCAAATCCTGTGCGCGCCTCAATTGAATGTTGGCGTTGCGCAGTTGCACTTCAAAATCGGCAATCGCCGCCCGCGCGGAGTTGCGGTCTGCCCTGGCGGAAGCCAGTTGGCGTTGCACATCGGAATCGTCCAGCGTCGCCAGGAGTTGCCCTTCCGCCACCCGCGTCCCTTCGTCAAAATGCACGCTGGTCACCCGCCCGGTGATTTTCGCCGCGATAGTCGCTCGCCGTCGCGGCGTAACGTATCCGCTGGCGTTGAGCGCCGTGGTCACGCCTCCGCTCTCCGGCGCTGCCGCGGTGGCCACTTCCACAACCGCCTTCCGGTTGCGCAGCGCGAATCGGGCAAACCCCACCGCCGCCAGCAACAACAGCGGCAAGGCCGCAATCAGCAGCTTCTTCCCGGTATTGCTACTCTTGCGCTGCGTATCTCCAATCCGCAGCGAGCCGAGATCCGGCTTCGATGAAATAGGCGAACTGGCCATCGTGGCCATAATTCCTCACTAGATTTGCGCGGCAAGCCGCGACACTTTTCACTACGCGAATGGCGGGCGGAAGGTTACGGGACCTGCTTCACGCTCTTAAGAAACTGGCAATATTGTACCTTGCCACGGAACTTTTGGAACCAGCCATCGGCGAACGAACGCCCGCTACCGGCCAGCGGCTTGTTCCCCGCGCAGTACCAGGCATGTCGAGTTGGCTTTCGCCACCAGCTTCCCTTTTTCGTCGGTCACGTCGCATTCCACGTAGCCAATCGTCCGCCCGCGCTGGATCACCCGGCCTTCCGCGCGCAGCGCCGCTTGCCACACCGGCCGGAAGAAATTAATTTTGAGTTCCACGGTCGTGAAGGATTCGCCCATTCCGAGTGTGCTCGCGAACGCAATCCCCATGGCTGCATCCGCGATATCGCACAGGATTCCACCATGCATCGTTCCCATGGGATTGGCGTGCTGCGGTCCGCCTTGTAACGTAACTACGGCTCGCCCGTCAGCCGCTTCGGGAACTTCAAAACCGATCAGTTCGGCGACCGGGGGGCGCCTGGACATCAGCTTTTGCAGCAGCGTCAGGCCCGCAGCGGGAACCGCTGTGGCGTCGCTCATAGAGTCCTCCGAGGTATTAGATTTCGATGCGCTCGCGTGCTCCACAGCTACATGAAAAAGTGCCGTAATTCGATCATTCGTCCAGCCGAATAACGGACAGTTCGATACGCCTTTGACTTGACTTTGTATTGCCATCGCGATATTAACGACCTCTGCGCGGGGTTCCTTCGTCGATGGGGAAAGCGAGGAAGCATGCAAGCTACTCGTCGTGATTTCCTGAAACTCACAACTATTGGGGGTGCCGCCGCGGCCGTTTTTGGCTTCGATGTGCAGCCGGCCTACGCTGAACTGCGCCAGCTCAAGATCGCTCGCGCCAGCGAGACTCGCTCCACCTGTCCGTACTGCTCCGTGAGTTGCGGCGTCATCATCTACACCATCGGCGACCGCGCCAAGAACGTCACCCCGCAAGTTGTCCACGTCGAGGGCGATCCCGATCATCCCATCAATCGTGGCACCCTCTGCCCCAAGGGCGCTTCTCTCGAACAGGACATTATGAACGAGCGCCGGATCCTCAAGCCGCAGGTCCGCCGCCCCGGTGGCACGGATTGGGAAGATATCTCCTGGGACAACGCTCTCAATGAGATCGCCGCCAAGATCAAGAAGACCCGCGACGACACCTTTATCGAGAAGGACGCGAAGGGCAACACTGTCAACCGCCTCGAATCCATCGCTTTCACCGGTGGCTGCACCGACACCAACGAATTCAACTATTTGGCCGTAAAAACGATGCGCGCCCTGGGGGTCGTGCATCTCGAAAACCAGGCCAGAGTTTGACACGGCCCCACGGTCTCAAGTTTGGGACCAACGTTCGGCCGGGGCGCAATGACCAATGGCTGGGTAGACATCAAGAATACCGACATGATGCTCATCATGGGCGGCAACCCGGCGGAGAATCACCCTTGCGGCTTCAAGTGGGCCGTCGAAGCCAAGCGCACTCGCAACGCCAAAATGATCGTCATCGATCCGCGGTTCACTCGCACCGCCTCGGTTGCTGACCTCTTCGCGCAAATCCGCGCTGGCTCGGACATCGCCTGCCTCGGCGGCCTCATTCGCTACGCCATCGAAAACAATCGCGTCGCCAAAGATTACCTGCTCAATTACACCAATGCTTCCTTCATCGTCGACCCCAAGTTCAAGCTCCCGGAAAACGAGGGAGTCTTTTCCGGTTTCGATACTGAGAAGAAATCCTACGACCGCGCCACCTGGAACTATGCTGGCGCTGTCGCGCCTCCGGCCAAGCCCGGACAGCCGCCGGCATTGCCTCCACTGCCCGAGAAGGTCGAGCACGATCCGACCTTGCAGAATCCCAATTGCGTCTACCAGCTCCTGCGGAAACACTATTCCACCTATACGCCGGAAATGGTCGAGCGCGTCACGGGTATTCCCAAAGAGCAGTTCCTCAAAATCGCCGACTTGTTCACTTCCATCCGCAAAGATGGCGACACCAAGAAAGTCGCTACCATCATTTACGCCGTTGGCTGGACTCAGCACAGCTTCGGCACCCAAATCATTCGCACCGCTGCCATGCTCCAGTTGCTTCTAGGCAACGTGGGGCGCGCCGGAGGCGGCGTTAACGCCCTGCGCGGCCACTCCAACATTCAGGGCGCCACGGATATGGCTGGCGTTTTTGATACTTTGCCTGGTTATCTCAAGGTGCCCACTCCCGCCGACACCGACTTTGCGGCCTGGAGCAAGCGCATCACTCCGACGGCCTCCAAGCCCGCGCACGGCAACCGATAAACCGTGGTTTGGATTTTCTTCATGTCGTCCTGGGTAATCCCGGGCGACTTCCAGAACTCGCTAGTCTCGTCGGGGTAGATTTCGCCGACGACGAGCCAATCGGCTTTCTTGAGGGCATCAATATTTTTCTGGGAGTCCGGCCCGATAGCCACGCCGTTCATGCCAATGGCGAATA
>Ga0207015_1061_pt1 | contig 37241 bp, 31 predicted proteins | sample Alteio_BWMinCont_53_FD_153486 | JGI IMG/M metagenome (GOLD analysis project Ga0207015, IMG submission 153486) | Enriched cells from forest soil in Barre Woods Harvard Forest LTER site, Petersham, Massachusetts, United States -... | ecosystem: Environmental > Terrestrial > Soil > Temperate forest >...
GCCTTTGAGGTCGGCTAGCTTGCCGAGGAGGGCTGCACCGACTCCACCCATGCCGAAAGCGAAGCCGAAGAACAGGCCGGAGACTACGCCGACGCGGCCGGGAATCAGATCCTGGGCGTAGACCAGAATTGCGGCAAAGGCGGAGGCGAGAATCAGGCCGATCACTACGCTGAGGATGGTGGTCCAGAAAAGATTAACGTGGGGCAAGAGCAAGCTGAAGGGCAGGACGCCGAGAATCGAGACCCAGATCACGTAGCGGCGGCCGATGCGGTCGCCAACCGGGCCGCCGATGATGGTTCCGGCAGCTACGGCGCCGAGAAAAATGAATAGATGAATTTGTGCGCTTTGCGTGGAGAGATGGAATTTGCTGATCAAATAAAAGGTGTAGTAGCTGATGAGGCTGGCGAGATAGAAGTACTTCGAGAACATCAGGGCGATCAGGATGGACATGTACAAAGCGACTTTTCGCGGGGGAAATGTGGAATGCGCTTCACCATGCGTCGCGGTCTGCGTTGTAGTCGCCGCCGACGCGTTGGCATTGGTGAGTTTGGGCTTGCCGAGGCCGTTGTGCTTGGCCCAGGTGCCGATGTTCGCGAGCAACACGATACCCAGCAACGCCACCAGGGAAAACCAGGCGATGCTGGACTGGCCTTTGGTGAGCACAAACGCAGCGAGCAGCGGGCCGAGCGCGGTTCCGGCATTGCCGCCCACCTGAAACAGCGATTGCGCGGTGCCGTGGCGTCCCCCGGAAGCCATGCGGGCGATGCGCGAAGACTCCGGATGAAATACCGAGGAGCCCATGCCGACCAGGGCGGCGGCGACGAGTACGGCGCCGAATTTCGGTGCCATCGAGAGCGCCAATAGGCCTACCAGCGTGAAACCCATGCCTACGGCGAGGGAATAAGGCAGCGGACGGCGGTCCGTGTAGAGGCCGACTAGCGGCTGGAGCAGCGAGGCCGTGAGCTGGAGAGTCAGAGCGATCAGGCCGACCTGGCTGAAGGTCAGATGGAAGGAGTTTTTGAGCAGGGGGTAAACGGCCGGGATCAGCGATTGCACGGTGTCGTTTAAGAGATGGCAGAAGCTGATGGCCAGCAGGATTTTGAACGCGGCAGTCTGGCCGATTCCGGTGCGGGCGGTGGCTGGGAGAGCGTTGAGGTTGGTGGCTTCGGACATTAAGGAGTTAGCGCGCGGTTAGCGGTCACGGAGGGCGGGCCGCGGTTCGGCACAACTACTTTACCTGAAGTTGTTGGATGGTGCGGTGTCCCCGGACGGTTACGCGGCGGAGTGGGAACGCGGGCGAATCCGCGAGCGGCGAATAACAAAACTTACACTTGACATAAGGCGAAGATAAGGCGAATATGCGAGCTCGGAAAACCGCGCTGGCGTGCACGGCCAGCGGAGGGCACGCGATGGCTGCGAGCACAACGACAGCTACAATGGCATCCATGAATTCGGGTACGGCTACGGGGCTGGCGGGAGCACCGCGCGAAGATCGCTTTTTTGAGGCGCTGCGCCGCTATTGGGGCTACGAGACGTTTCGGCCGCGGCAGGAAGAGATTGTGCGCAGCATCGCGGCGGGGCGGGATGCCTGCGTGGTGATGCCGACGGGCGGCGGCAAATCGTTGTGCTACCAGTTGCCGGCAGCGTTGGCGGCGGGGCGTACGGCAGTGGTGATTTCACCGTTGATTGCGCTGATGCAAGACCAGGTGGCGCACTTGACGCAGATAGGCATTCCGGCGGTGTTTTTGAACAGCGCTACGGTGGCGGGGGACCGCAGCGACGTGAAGCGGCGAGCAGCAGCGGGCGAGTACCGGTTGCTGTATTTATCTCCAGAGCGCGTGTTGCTGGACGGTACGGAAGACTGGCTGAAACGCGTGCCGGTGTCTTTTTTTGCCATTGACGAAGCGCATTGCATTTCCGAGTGGGGGCATGATTTTCGCCCGGAGTACCGGCAGCTGAGCCGGTTGCGCGAAATGTTCCCGGATTCGCCGATCGCGGCGTTCACGGCGAGCGCTACGCAGCATGTTCGGCACGACATTATCAAGCAGCTGGGACTGCGCGATCCTTTCAGGCATATCGCCAGCTTCCGGCGGGCGAATTTGCGCTACGTGATCCGGCAATGCGATTTGCAAACGCAGGAAGAACTGATGCTGCGAGCGGTGCGGCAGGTGCGCGAAGGGAACGTGATCGTTTATACCGGGACGGTGGCGCGGGTCGGCGAAGTGGTGGATTTGCTGGAAGAGAATGGAATTGCCGCGGTTGGGTACCACGGGCAGATGGAAGCGAAGCCGCGACGCGAAAATCAAGAGAAGTGGATGGCCGACGAAGTGCGCGTGATGGTCGGGACCAACGCTTTTGGCTTGGGGATTAACAAGGCGGCTGTGCGGGCGGTGGTACATCTTTCGCTGCCGAAATCGATCGAGCAGTTTTATCAGGAAAGCGGGCGAGCCGGACGCGACGGATTGCCGGCTGACTGTTACCTGTTCTGGCAAAAGAGGGATTCCGGGCTGCACGCGTACTTCATCGGGCAGATCGGCGATGCGGCGGAGAAAGAGCGCGCCTGGCAGCGCTATCACGAGGTGCGCGATTTTGTAGATTCCAGCGAATGCCGCCAGCTGAGTATCTGCCGGCACTTCGGAGAATCGCCCAAGTGGGAAAAATGCGGGGAATGCGATTGTTGCGTTGCACCACCCGACTGGCTGACTGTTCCATCCCGCGAAGGCCGTGGGAAACGGCAGAAATCGCGGTCCGCCGCGCTTCCCAGCGGGACGAGCGTGGCTGGGTTTGTGCAGGAACGCTTCGCTGCGGACGCGGATGCGGAGTTGATCGAATACTTGCGCGAATGGCGACGTAACATCGCGCGAGACAAAGGGATTGCGGCGTTTATCGTGATGCACGATTCGACGCTGGAAAACCTGGCGCGTGCGAAGCCGGCGAACCTGGGGGCACTACTGCACGTTTCCGGAATGGGCGAGAAGAAGGTGGAAGTCTACGGCGCCGAGATTCTTGCAGCGCTGCGGCGGTTCCGGGAAGGGGAACGGGCATCGAGCGAATGGCATGCCAAGGCGTCGCGGCCGGGCGAAGAAACCCTGGAATTGCTGGAGAAGGGCCACACGTTCGAGGAAATCGCGCAGATCCGGGGACGCAAAGTGCAAACGGTGGTGGCGATGGTCGCGGGGATGATTGAGAGCGGCGAAGCAAAGTTTCGCGAAGAATGGTTTGCGGCGGCGAAATACGCCGCTATCGCGGAGGCGTGTTCGCGGCTGGGGACGGATTTGCTGAAACCGATTAAGGAAGCGCTGCCGGAAGAGACTTCGTACGACGAGATCCGGTTGGTGGTGGCGCATTTGCGTGCACGGGAAAGAGCGGCGAACGCGAAGCCGCGTGGATCAGGCCGAGGCTAGGCCTTCGAGCAGCTTGAGGTGGGCGTCCGAACCGATGACGATGAGGCAATCGCCGGGATGAATGAGGGCTTCCGGGGCGGGATTGAAGACCAGGGTGCCGTCGGCGGGCTTGATGCCGAGAACGATGACGCCGGCTTGCTGACGAAATAGCGGATCGCCGAGGGATTTGCCTACGAGTCCGGAGCCGGCCTGAATGCGCACTTCGCCGATTTCCACGTCGAGCCGCTCGGTGCCGAAGGCCGTGTCAATAAAGTCCAAAACATTGGGGCGCAGCAAGAGCTGGACAATGCGATTGCCGACGAAAGTGTAAGGCGAGAGCACCTGGGAAGCGCCGGCGCGGAGCAGTTTGGAGGTGGCTTCTTCTTCGCTGGCGCGGGCGATGATTTTCAGGTCGGAACGAAAGCCGCGGGCGGTCAAGATAATGTAGATGTTTTCCGCATCGCTGCCAACGGCGGAGACAAAACCTTTGGCGCGCTCGATGCGCGCTTGCTTGAGGTTCTCCTCGCTGGAGCCGCTGCCGATAACGACCGGAAATTTCTGGTCGATGGCCCACTGTGCGCGCTGCGGATCGCGCTCAATGAAAACGCAATGCTGCCCGCGGGTTTGCAGTTCGCGAGCCACGGTGCGGCCCACGCGGCCTGCGCCGCAAATGATGTAGTGATCGTTGAGTTGCGCGAGTTCGCGTTCCATGCGGCGGCGGCCGAAGACCTGTGTGAACTCGAACTGTAGCAAAGCCTGGCTGAAGGTGGCAATCGTGAAGCCGCCGCTGAGCACGGCGACGACGATGAGAAAGCTGTTGAACACGCGGCCAGCATGGGAGAGCGGGTGAATTTCGCCGTAGCCGATGGTGGTCATGGTGGTCAGGGTCATGTAAAAGCCGTCGAACCAGTTCCAGCCTTCGATGAAATGAAAACCGGCGGTGCCGCCGACAACCACGGAGCCGAGCAAAATGGAGACGAGGTAAATGCGATGGCGAAGGTTCATACGAAATGCGGTTGCGTGGCATGGTCAGATGAGAGGAGCGGAATGTCAAGGCTGGCGTGGTGCCTGAAACGCAATGTGGGAGGCGGGTTTGCGATACAATCCGGCGCAATGTGAGCCTGCTGGATTTCATTGCACACAGCTGCGGATGGTTGCGTTGAGCGATCTGCCGGCCGCCGCGAACCAATCGGCCCGCGCGGTGGCGCGCAAGGCGGGACTGTTCTCGTTGGTGTTCGTGATGTACGCATACACCACTGCGGGGCCGTTTGGCCTGGAAGATCAGGTGACCACCAGCGGGCCGGGACTGACGCTGCTCTACCATTTGCTGATTCCCTTTTTCTGGTGCATTCCGGTGTCGCTGGCGGCCGCGGAGCTGACCACCGCGATTCCCGTGGAAGGCGGATTTTATCGCTGGGTGCGCTCGGGTTTCGGTGATTTCTGGGGGTTTCTGGCGGGGTGGTGGAACTGGTGCGCGTCGTTTGTGCTGGGCGGCGTGTATGCCGTGCTGTTCAGCGACTACCTGCTGTTCTTTTTCCCGTCGTGGACTGGGTGGAAGCATTTCGCCGTTTCGCTGGCGCTGATCGCGGTGATTGCGTGGGTGAACGTGCGGGGAATTCAAATGGTTGGGGCGGTAGCTACGGTGCTGGAGATTTTTATTCTGCTGCCGATCGTGGTGATGTGCGTGATTGCGGCGGTGCACTGGCAGCACCATCCGTTTGTGCCGCTGACTCCGCCGCATGTGCCGAAATTTCAAGTGTTGGGCGTGGGGCTGGCACTGGGTATCTGGCTGTATTCGGGATATGAACAAATGTCCAGCGTGGCGGAAGAAGTGGAGAATCCGCAACGCAGTTATCCGCGGGCGCTGGCGCTGGTAGTGCCGCTTTCCATTGCTACTTATTTTCTGCCGACGATGCTGGCGTTGGCAGCTCTGGGAAATTGGCAGGATTGGAAAACTGGCTATTTTTCCGAGGCGGCGCGGTTGATTGGCGGAAGCTGGCTGGGGTTCTGGATGGCGCTGGCCGCGGGAGTAACCAATATTTCGATTCTCAACGCCACGATGCTGACCGGAACACGGATGCCTTCGGCGATGGCGGAGGACGGCTATCTGTCGCCGGTGCTGACGAGCAAGCATGCGCGATTCGGAACACCGTGGATCGCTATCGTGGCGTCCTGCGCGGTTTACGGAGCGCTGGCGGCATTGAACCTGGCGCAACTGATTAAGGTGTACGCGTGGCTGCGGATCGCGGTGACGATTCTGACGGTGCTGGCGGCGTGGAAGCTGCGGCAAACGAAACCGGAAATGGCGCGGCCGTTTCGTATTCCGTGGGGCCGGGCCGGGATGGCGTACGTGGTGATCGCGCCGCTGGTGATGAGCGTGGTGGCGATGCTGGGCAGCGATCGATTCTCGTTGAAGTGGGGGCCGACGGTGTTGGCGCTCGGGCCGCTGGCGTATTTTATGTTCGGCCGCAGAAAGGCTCTCGCGGTGACGGACGAACCTTAAACTTAGGTGAGCCAGTCCAGGACTTTGTAGTACGCGCCGGCCAGCGGGAGCGCCCAGGTATTGCCGCTGCGCAAACCGATCGGCGGTGTGGGAAACGGAATGTCCGCGAAGGGTAGGTCCGGCTTTTCACCGCAAATTATGCTGGCCAGTTTCGTGCCCATCCAGGTGGCGGCGGCAACGCCATGCCCGGCGTAACCCAGGGCGAAGTGCATGCCGTCGACGGCGCCGGCGTGGGGCATGACGTCGAATGCAAAATCGAGCGTACCGCCCCAGACGTATTCCACTTTGCTTTCGCGCAGTTGCGGAAATACGCTGATCATGCCGCGGCGCAAAATCTGGGCGCTTTGCCGCACGGTGCTTTCCGTTTCCGGGAAGAAGGCGGCGCGTCCGCCGAAGAGCATGCGGTTGTCTGGCGTGAGCCGGTAGTAATACAGAAAATGTTTGGAGTCGTAGATCATGCGGTTGCGCGGGCTGAGTTCGCGGGCCAGCGCATCCGGCAACACTCCCGTTGTGATGATGTACGAGCCGATCGGAATGATTTTGCGGCGAAGCTCGGGCGCGACATCGGCGGTGTAAGCGCCGGTGGCCAGCAGCACTTCGCGAGCGGTCAACGCGCCGCGAGAAGTGCAGACCAGGTACTGCTGAGAACCATTCTTGGTTTCGCCGACGACCGCCGTGACCTCCGCGCGATCGTGCAGGGAAGCGCCGGCGCGATGCGCAGCGTGCGCCAGGCCGGCGACGTAGCGGGCGGGATTTACTCCCGCGCTGGATTCATCGACCATGCCGCCAAAATAAAGATCCGAGCCAATTTCCTGCCGCAACTCACTTCTGGGAATGATGCGCAGGTCGTGACCGAATTCGCGTTTGATGCGCGCTGCGGATTCGGCATAGCCGGTGAAATGGCTCTGCTTGCAGGCGACTTCCAGATGGCCGCAGCGCAAAAAATCGCAATCGATCTTCTCCTCGCCCACGATGCTTTCGACGAGATCGATGGAATCCAGCGAAGCTGCATACATGGCGCGAACTTTTTCGAGGCCGTAGCGCTGGATCAAGGTCGGAACCGGCAGCTTCAGCCCAGTGAGGACCATTCCGCCGTTGCGCGAACTGGCGCCCCAGCCAATCGTGCGCGCCTCCAGGACAGCAACGCGCAAGCCGCGCCGCGCCAGGGCTAACGCCGCGGACAATCCCGTGAATCCGGCGCCGATGATGGCAACGTCCACGGAATCGGGCAATGCGCGATGAGGATCGGCCGCCGGAATCTCGGTGGTGGTGAGCCAATAGTTGGTTTCCTGAATCGCGGTCATGTACGGCGCCGTGCGGCGCATATTAGCACTGCCTGGAGTTCCCACGTAAACGCCGCGCCCAGGCGAAATTAGTGAGCTTGGCCGGAGCGCACCGACAGACGAGGTAGCCCGGCACAAATGAAAAGGCGGCAGAGGTTTCCTGCCGCCACTTCGTCTGTTTACAGTTATCGAGGGAAGAAAACAACCAAGCAGAGACTATTCGATGCTGCCATCTTCCTCGGAGGGGACCGGCGTGAGCGTGCCGAAGAGGCCGTCCTGCTCGCCGTTAAGGCCGGCGGTGAAGAACAGCGTGTTTGAGGAGCCGGCGTTGCCATTGTTGCCGAACGTCAGGGACCACAGGCCATCAATGAACACCAGGGAGTTATCCGGATTGCGCACGAAGCCTTCAAACTTGTGAGTGAAGCCGTTGAAAGCGGCGATCCAGCCGCTGCGGAAATTACCGACCAGGATGGAGTTGCTGAAGGCGCCGAAGTCGCGCGGCGTCCACACCACGCCCCACGGCGCGTTCATCCACGGCCCGTGTTGCAGGTGACCGATATGCTTGCCGTCGGGAGTAAAGATCTCGACGAAGCCGAGGCCCTCGCCGCCGACGGGATCGTGCCTCAGAGCATCTTGCTTGGCGTAAGTCACGAACAGGCTGCCGCCAATGTTCTGGATATTGAAGGGAGCAAATCCGCGCGGCACGCTTTCGGAGTCGCGGTCGTCACGGTCGCCGTGGTCATCGTCGGCATCGAAGGCATCCTCGCCGAAGTGAACGGGCTTGAAGTTGGTGTCGTAGACTTCGACGCGGGCGGTGCGGAAGTTCGTGACGTACAGGAATTTCTTGCCGTTGAACTCCGCCGAGGTAGCACCCTTATAGACCGCGCCTTTGGCCGAACCGTTGTCGGAATTGTCGACTTCCAGCACGGCGTGGATCGAAGGAGGTTTCGCGCCAGCGGCAACGTTGGCCACGGGATTCCAACCGGAAATGGTTCCGTCTTCCGTGGAGAAAATGAAAATGGCCGGTTGGTTTGCGGGAGTGCCCTTATCGAGCAGGAAGTCGGTGGGGCTGCCGTTAAAGACGACACCGGTTGGGGCCGATTGCGTGCCTGCTGGGGCAAAGCCGGGAGGCGGAACGAAAATAAAATTGTCGAAAACGCTACCGGCGGGATCGGGGAAATTGCTGGTCGGGATTCCGTTTGCGTACAGCGAGGAAGTGCCCGAGTTGTTGTTGGCGATCCAGAAAGGACTGGTGGCGGAGCGAGTCAGGCCCCAAGGGTTCTTGAGATTGGGATCGAGAACGACTTTGCTGCCGTCGGAGTTGACCGGCTGAGCAAGGTCGGAGACCAGATTCTTTTGGGTGTAGTGTTGCGCGAAGGTTACATAAGGAACTACCGCGAGTGCCACTGCAGCCACGGAGAGCAATCTCGCGGCCTTGAACAAAGCATACATGCGTCTTTCCTCCAGTTCGGATTCCACACGAAACACGCCCCACGTGATCGCGAAGACACAACCCCTCAGACTGGACCCGGCGAAAGAAGCAACTGAAGGTCCGCGCCGCGTGTCTACCGAAAATTAGAACCGGTCTAAGAACCAGGAACTTACAAGCTGATACGAGAGCGAGGATCGGCTCGAGTTCCCGAAATCCATAGAACGAGTCTGCTGTGGATACCAGACTTGGGAGGGATCTATTCCCGGGAATGTATTACTGGCGAGTGAATTTTAAGCGCGGCGCAGAGTCAGCAGGGTGATCTCCGGCGGAACGCCGAGACGCACCGGAGCGCCGACGGTGCCGAGGCCACGGTTGACGTAGAGTACGGCACGGCCGTGTGTGGCGTCAAAATCTGTCAGCCGCAGGTCGACTCGCTTGGGCGAGCCTTGCCAGGCACGATAGTCGAGGGCGGGAGCGAAGAGCGGCCGTTGGTATTGGCCGGCGATGTAGTCGGTGATGAAGCGCGCCGGGCTCAAACGATGATCCAGGATTTCGACCTGCACCTGGCCACCGTGCGTGTGTCCGGCGAGAGAAAGCTCAATGCCCAGTTCGGCGGCGCGATTGAAGGAGTTGGGATTGTGCGAAAGCAGAATATTGGGCATGTCGCGGCGAACCAACGATTGCGTTCCGGAAAGCAGTTGCACGCGGCGTCCGCCGGGTGCGCGTTCGCGCTGGTAATCGACGCCGATGAGATTGAACTGCGCTCCGCGGAAAGTAAGCTGTGCGTTTTCACCGCGCAGCAGCTTCATGCCGCGCTCGCGGAAAAGCACCTGCGCCGTGTATTCGGCCTTGGCGTAAATCTCGTGATTGCCGTTGCAACCCCAGATGCCGAGCGGCGCCTGCAAGCGGCGCACTTCGTCGATGCAATCGGCGATGGGATCGCCCGCTCCGGTAATGAAATCGCCGGTCACCACGGCTAGATCAGCGCCGAGATCGTTAGCCATGTCAACGGCGCGGCGAACTTGCGACCGCGGCATGTAGCCGCTGAGATGAATATCGCTGAGCTGTACGATTTTCAAGCCGTCGAGCGGGTCCGGCAAATTCGGAATGGGGATTTCGACGCGGCGCACTTGATAATTCAAACGTTCGGCAGCAAAGCCATACATCGCGCCGAGAAAAGGCGCGGCGCCTGCGGCAATCGAGGCAGTACGGAAGAAGTACCGCCGCGAAGGATCCGCCAGAGTCTCCAGCGCCGCGTAAGGAGCCGAGGAATCCGAGGGAGAATTAGCCGAAGCCGCGCGTGCCTTGGCCTGGTTGGCGCGATGGAGCCAGTGCCACAACCGCTCAATGCCGCGAACCACTTTGACCGCGAGATAGGCAAACAGCGCGCTGGAAAACCACAATCCCGCGAGCACGGTAATCATGGTGCCGCGCGGAATGATGTGGCCGTGTCCCATGCGGAAGCCGTCCGCCGTGGCCAGAATAACCAGGAACAGGGCCGTGATGTACAGCAGCCGGACGCTCACGCGAAGCAACCGCGATCCCCAGTTGGCAGTGAAGCGCCACAGGGTGACGTACCAGAAACGCTGCGAGAAAAAGAGCAGCGAGAAAACCCCCAGCAAAATCAGGATACGCAGTAGAAGGAATCCCCAGTTCACGGGTTGCCTGTGGCCCCCAGCCCAAAATACTAGCTTACCATGCGCGGCGCGGTCGGCGGCGTGGCGCAAGGCTGCTTTCGTGCGTAAGATGGACCGCCAGGGAGGCCGGACTAAGAGGGAGATCGGGCCTCGAGTTGGGCAATTCTGCTGGAAACGCCTTTGCGGACGATGCGTCTGAGAGTAGGGACATGCTATGTCCGAGGACTGGCAAAAAACGGAGGAGAGAAAAAATGAGCAATTGGAGCAAGTTGGCGGGTCTGGTATTGGGTTCAGCGTTGGCTTTGGGAGTGGCAGCGGTACCGGCTATGGCTCAGGAGGCGGCCAAGAAAGAGCCGCCAAAACCGCCGCTCAGCGCTTCGGCAGAAGTGCTGGAGCAATGGAACGAAATCGGCAGGAAACTGATTGCCATTGCCGAAGACCTGCCGGAAGACAAGTACGAGTACAAACCGAATGCGGATTCGCGGACGTTCCGGGGAGTGCTCCTACACGTCTGCGCATCGATGTACTACTTTACGGACCCGGTACTGAACAAAAAGCCGCGCTATGCGGATGATCCCAAGCCCGCGGACGTGAAAGTCAACAGCAAGGCCGACTTGGTGGCGTTCGTGAAGCAGTGCGTGAAAGACGGCGCGGACGCAATCAAGGCCAAGGGCGACAAAGGAATGACCGATGTGGTTTACGTCGGCGGACCGCGGCAAAACCACGTGAGCGATCTGGCTTACGGGTTGATCGAACACTCCGGGGAGCACTACGGCAACCTGGTGGTGTATTACCGGGTGAACGGATTGGTGCCGCCAGAGTCGCGCCCCAAGAAGTAAAGCATTACCACAAATCTGAAATCGCGACGGGCGCGGGTGGTTGCCGCGCCCGTCTTAATTCCTTCTGGTTCTAAGCGGTCTTGTCCCGGCTAGCCAATCCGGCGGAGCACAATACTTCAGGTAAAGAGTTGCTCGACTAACTCTTCACGTGTGAGGTCGAGGTATTTCGCGACGTCGCCGAGAATCTCCGCGAGGGTGCCCACTTTCAGGGGTTTGTGCGCAGGAATAGTGACGTGATGTTCCGAAGATCGGAGCTTTGAGGTGACCCGTATGTGGCTGCCAGTCTGACGCGTCACCTGATAACCGAACCGACGCAGCGCTCGAACCAGTTCTTCGCCGCTGAGGTCGCGGGGAATCTTCAAGCCGGAATTACCTCATCCTTAACCATGTGCAAGCGAATTACGCTGGGCTTGTCGGAAGCGTCGAAGTGGCAGGAAACCGCCTCGCGGATCATCGACTTCAATTCGTCCAGGGAGTCCGCCTCCGTAAAGATGGAGAATCCCAGAGCGCGAGCCTGATAGCCCCCCTCTGGCGATTCCTGAACGGAGAATATGATTTCGCTCTCGGCCATGTTTTTTCGTTTCTCATAGCCATTATACACCCCGATTCCGGGAACGAAGTGCTCCTGTGAAGTGGCCTACGTTTGCTTAAACCGAGGCCGTCCCCGTAGCACCATTTTTCAGGATGGCGATGAGGTGCGCAGCGTCGTCGGTGGGCGGGAGGCAGGTGTTGCCGGAGCAGACCAGGGCGAGTGGCTTGTTGGCTGGGAGATGCGGGAGTGTTTCGCGCAGGGCTAGCGGGAGATGCTCGAGTTGCGTGCCGGGTGTTACCCGCAGGACGGACTTGCCAAAGCGGTAGACACGGTTAGCGGAATCTTCCAGAGCTGTCGCGGCGGGATCGCCGGCGGCGCCGGTGATTACGACTTGGATTGGGCGATGAGCGAAGAGCGTGGCGGCCAGGCCATAAGTCGCGGCGAAGAGGCCGTACTGGGGTGCGATGCCAGCGAAGGCTTCGAGTGTTTTTTGCGCGAGGGAATGATAGCGGACACCGCCCGTGAACGCGTGCATGCGGATTAACGCGATGACCGCAATGGAATTTGCTCCAGGCGTGGGCGAATCCTGGAACGGTTTGCGGCGCACGTCGAGGCCGCCCATCGGCGCAGCGTCCGAGGAGCGGTCGAAAAAGCCGCCGCCTTCGGCATCGCCGTATTTTTCGATGGCGATGTCCATGGTGCGCTGCGCTGCGCGGAAGTAACGCGCGTCGAGTGTGGCTTCGTAGGCATCGAGTAGTGCCAGCACACTGAAGACTTGATCGTCGAGTGATCCCGGCAGCGCGGGCCCGCCGATGCGGTGGCTGAAACCGCTATCCTCGGACCATATTTCTCTCAGCATCCGGTCCATCGTCTTGAGAGCTAGTCCACGGCACATTTCGGCGATTGAAGGCTGAAGGACACGCGACGCGTCAAGGAAGGCAGATACAAACATGGCGTTCCATGACGCATACATAGTTTTGTCGATGAAAGGAACAGGGCGCTTACGGCGCGCCTGCATCATTTTTTGCTCGGCCTTCAGTTTGATGGCGGGGACATCGTGCGGATCGAGTTGCAAGGACTGCGCGATTTCGCGGAAACCGCGAGCAATCCATAGAACATTCTTGGCGGGATTGTGATGCATCTCGCCGTGGGCCTCCACATCGTAGTACAGCTCGATGACTCGAGATTCTTCGGCAGTCAGAACGGCACGGACCTCGTCGAGGGTCCAGGTGAAAAAATCGCCATCGTCATCGAGAGAATAGTCGGCGTCCTGACTCGCGTAGAACCCGCCATGCTCCTGATCAGCGAGATCCTTGGCAACCCAGATGACGATGCTGTCCGCAGTGTCTGAAAATGACGCCTCCCAATCGTGTTTGTCACTGACCAGTGAGGCGTGGACATAGTTCTTCAGCAGCTCGGAGTTGTCGTAGGACATTTTCTCGAAGTGGGGGACCAGCCACTTTTCGTCCACGGAATAGCGGTGGAAGCCGCCGGCGAGCTGATCGTAGACGCCGCCGCGAGCCATTTTTTCGAGCGTGGTTTCGGCAATGGCCAGCAGGTGCTTTTCTTTGGTTTGCTGATAGCGCTCGAGGACCAGATCGATGGCCGAAGAGTGCGGAAATTTTGGCGAACGGCCGAACCCGCCGTTCTTGATGTCGAATTGTTGTGTAATCGACGTGATTTGCCCATCCACGACACCGGCGTCAAATTCGGCGCGCGCGCCATTGAACATTTCGGCTTGCGCTACGGCTTCGGAAATAGAATTGGCGGCGCGTTCGAGATCGGGGCGCTTGTTTTTGTAGGAGTCGGCGACAGCGAGCAGTATGCGGCGAAAGCCGGGCCGGCCGAATTGATCTTCCGGCGGGTAGTAGGTGCCACCGAAAAAGGGTTTGCCGTCGGGAAGAAGAAATCCGGTGAGCGGCCAGCCGCCTTGGCCGGAGATGGCGCTGATCGCGGATTGATAGCGGGAATCGACATCCGGGCGTTCATCGCGATCTACTTTTACAGCGATGAAATTTTCATTGATGATTTTGGCGATGTCCGGATTTTCGTAGCTTTCGCGGTCGATGACGTGGCACCAGTGGCACCACACCGCGCCGATGTCCAGCAGGATGGGCTTGTCTTCCGATTTCGCGCGGGCGAAAGCAGCGTCGCTCCATTCGTGCCAGTCGATGGGCTGGTGTGCGGCGGAACGCAGGTACGGGCTGGCGGAGTTTTTCAGTTTGTTTTCGGCGGAGGACAAGCGAGAACCTTTCGAGAGATCAGAGAGTGTTCAGATTCAGCTCATCAAATCAGCGGCGGCGATAAGCACGCCGGCACAGGCTGAAGCCCGGCTACTGGACCGTGCCGCCGGTGCCGAGGTCGCGCGGATCCAGCGGTTTGCGGCCGGCGAAACCTTCGTTCTGGCGATGATAGAAGCGGATGCGGTCTTCGCCGACTTTCCAGCACAAATAGACTTCTTCGTTGTTGATGAGCGCGGGAAAATCGAGCAAGCCGACGTCGAGATCCTTGATCACGCAGCCGGTTTCCAGAATGCGATCCAGCGCGGACTTCAGCGTGTCCGCCAGATGCGTATGTTCGAAACGCAGCTTGGCCAGCTTTTCGTACGGAACGATAACGCCGCCCATCATCATGATCCGCGCGGAAACGGCATTGAGGTCTTTGTCCAGGCCGGAAAGCTTCTTGCGGCAATCCATGGCTTCTAGAAGAACGGGTTCGAGTTCGCGCCGCGCACGTTCCGCTTCGGTCAGCGTAAACAGCCGTTGCGGTTCCGGGGTTTCGTCCTGCGATTGTTCGTCGTCTTGGTCAGCCATGTGCCATCCACGGGGCGCGGGGACTACCCTCAAATGCTAACGTAATGCACCTGCGCGGTCGAGAGTTATCCGTTAGACGCGGCCCGTAACGATGTTCCGAGGCCATCGAGAAACTCGAGCACACGCTCCCACATCACGTTAGACGCGGCCGCGTCATAGGCGGGCAAGTCGGGGTCCGCGAAAAGGTGGCCTGAGCAGGCGTAGTCGTATTGCTGAAGGCTAGCACTGGACTTGCGAACGCGGGCGGCGAACGCGTCAATCACTTGCTGGTTTCGCAAGGGATCTCCTTGTGCAAAGTGCACTTGGACGGGAACGCTCGCGGGCCAAACCTTCCAGCCAAGATCGCGGATCAGCAAAGGCGCATGGAGGAGAATCGCGCCCCGCGCGCCGCGGCGAGTGGCCGCCAGCAACTCGGCAAACGCGCCGCCACTCGAAAAGCCCGCGTAGACCAAATGCTCGGGTAGACGCGAAACAGCGCCCTGGCTGCGCTCGATCAGCCGGTCAAACCCGATAGCCCGGAGGCTCATGGCCGCCGTCGCGTTGTCGCTAAAGACTTGGCCGTCGAAGAGGTCCGGCGTGTGAACGATGTGTCCAGCTTCGCGCAGCCGGTCCGCGCTTTGCAGAACTCCGGGCCTGAGTCCAAGAACAGAGTGAAAAAGAACAATTTCCTGAGGCTTCGCCATCGTCTTTGTAGCTAGCCGCCAATGAAGACCATGGTGCGGTTGGGGGGGATGAAGTCTGGCGAGTTGATGCGATGCCCGGCTTCTTTTTCCATGACGATGGAGCGGATGTAGGTGACTACATCTTCGTCGCTGGCGCCTTCGCGGAGCAGGGACCGCAGGTCGTGATCGTCCTTGCTGAAGAGGCAGGTGCGCAGCTTGCCGTCGGCGGTCAAGCGGATGCGCGAGCAGTGTCCGCAGAAAGGCTGCGTGACCGGCGCAATCAGGCCGATTTCACCGGGAGCGCCGTCGGCGAATTTGTATTTGCGCGCGGTTTCGCTTTGCTCGTGCGGAATTTGCTCCAGTGGCCAGCGCGCGTGGATGCGTTCGTAAACTTCGGCGGCCGGAACGACCGAAGCACGGGTCCAGTGACGGTCCGCGTCGAGCGGCATGAATTCGATGAAACGCATGATGACGCCGCGTTCGCGCGCGAAGCCGGCGAACGATTCGACTTCGTCGTCGTTGAGGCCGCGAACCAGGACCGCGTTGACTTTGGCCGGAGCGAGCAGCGAATTTTGCGCGGCATCGATGCCGCGCATCACGGTGTCGAAGGATTTGGTGCGGGTAATACGTTCGAATTTTTCACGGTCCAGAGAATCGAGGCTGATATTGATGCGGTCGAGCCCAGCGGCGACGAGGCGGTCGCAGCGTTCGGTAAGAAGATGGCCGTTGGTGGTCATCGAAATATCGGGGAAGCCCATGGCATCGAGCTTGGCGATGTAATCTTCGACTCCGGCGCGGACCAGCGGCTCGCCGCCGGTGATGCGAACTTTGCGAATGCCCAAGCTTGCGAAGATTTTGGCGAGGCGCTCGAGTTCGGGCCAGGAGAGAATTTCGTCGTGCTCGCGGTAGTTTTCCGGATCGGCCGAGCGGCAGTACACGCAACGGAAATTGCAGCGATCGGTGATTGAGATGCGCAGGTCGGTGATGTGGCGGCCGAATTTGTCGTGAAGAGTCATGGTCGATATCGACGGTTGCCAGGCTGAAGTTTGACGCTAAGTAGCCGTGCCATCACCAGAAACAAAATCGCCCGATTTGTCGCTGTGTTGGCAGCAGGAATCGGGCGTTCACGGAAATACGCATATTTCCGCGGAGGCGCTCCTTTCCAAGCTGCGAGTTCGCCTTACGGCGAACCCAGCGGGAGGCCCGGGCGTTTCCACCCGAACCCTCCGCCCGCGAAAGCGGCGGGCGTCGCCCTGCAGCCGTTGGATGTCTCCCGGCAGGCCGGCAGGGTCGGAACGCCCTTAGTGTATGCCTATGCCAAGGGAACCGCAATTCGGTAGAATCTGCGGGTGCCGACCGTCCTGAGAACCGGCCCCTATCGGTTTTATTTCTATAGCCACGAGCCTAACGAACCCCGGCACATCCATGTCGATAGAGACGACGTGAGCGCCAAGTTCTGGCTGGAGCCGGTTACGCTTGCTCGCTGGCGAGCTTCGTAGAGTAGAATCCTTGGTGGAAGTGAATCAGACCAGATTCATTGAGGAATGGAATGGGCATTTTGGCGTTGAAGGCTGATGAGCGCGTGTCGAGCGTGGATTTCACCGCGGACTCGCTCAGTGTGGCGTTGATGGATGGGCGCGCCATCAGTGTCCCTCTGGCCTGGTATCCACGGCTGCTGCATGCCTCGAAGGAACAGCTGAAGAATTGGAAGATAGCGGGCGGCGGATACGGCATCCACTGGCCGGACTTGGATGAAGACTTGAGCACGGAAGGCCTATTGCGCGGAGCTCCGGCCCCGCGCCATCCCGGCAAAGCTTAATCGATCAACCGTGCCTACCCGTACTCTGTGATAGAGTTTGGCGCACGCCATGCGGATCTTCGTTCTGGGCGCCGGCGCCACCGGCTCTCTTCTCGCACAATTGCTGGAGCGGCAGGGGCACACCGTGTGGTGCGGCGATCGCGACCCGGAGCGCGCGCGCCGCTTCCTGGGCAAACGCGGCACGATTCCCATCGCTACTGTGAATGCGCGCAACCTGCGTGGGATTATCCGTGCGGCGCGCGACTGCCAGTTGATCGTCAACGCTTCGGCTTCCGTCTTCAACCTCATCGTGATGCGCGCGGCGCTGCACTTACGCGCGCACTACCTGGACTTGAGCTCCCATCTGACGCGCAATCCTTTCAAGGCCGAGCAATTTGCGCTAGCAAAACGCTTTGCGGAAAAAAGCCGCGCCGCGGTGATCAACGCTGGAGCAGCGCCTGGGTTAACCAACCTTCTGGTGAAGCGCGCGGCGGAATCCATGGATGAAGTGGATTCGGTCAGGATCCGACTCTACGAAAGCACTGAAAGCCGCGATCCGATTTCGCAATGGTCCCCCGAAGTTTCGTTCGACGAAGCGATTTCCAGCCCGCGGGTGTACCGCAACCGGCGATTCCGCATGGAAAAGCGCTTCGCGGAGCTGGAGAAATTTTCGTTCCCGCCACCGATTGGACCAGCAGCAGTGGTGCTGGCAGCGCAGGACGAAGTCGTCACGCTGCCGAACAATATTCCCATGCGCAACATGGACGTGAAAATCGGCGGCAACGAATTCGACCGCCTGCGCCGCTGGTACAAGCAGGGCAAGCTGACCAAATCGCGCGGACTGGTCCGCGAGCGTTTTCCGCAGACCTCTTCGCCGCGGGCCATCGCCAAGCTGATTCGCGGCGGCGTGCTGCACAACGCTCGGTTCGCGGCTGCGGTGCTGGTGGACGGCGTCGACCATGATCCAAAAGACGAATACAAATTAGCCGTGCGCATTGACTGTCTGTTCCCCACGATGTACCAGATCCGGCGGCAGGGACTGTTCACGACTCCGGTAGCCTATGCCACAGCACACGTGGCGGCGCAGTTCGTGAAGTTTTTCCCTAAGGAGACGCCCGGAGTGTTTGCGCCGGAAATGCTGGAGCCAGAAGCGCGGCGCGGGATTATCGCCGGAGCGCGCGCCAGCGGAGTGAAGATCACCAGCAAAACGAAAAAGCTGTGGGTTGGCGACGAGGACGGCTCATAAGAGCATCTGCCGCCCGAAGCGCGAACATTGAGAAATTTGCAATCGCCGCATCTACTTCGCAGCCAGCAGCGACCAATCGAGCTCGGCGTGATGGAGCAGGGCCGGCCGGTCTTCCGGGAGAATCCAGTGTTGGCGGACCAGTTCGTCCAGGGCCTTGGTGAACCGGGCGAGATAATCTTCACGCCCGGCGTAACGCTCCGCGATGGATTTTCGCGGGTCGCCTGACTCTTCGCGCTCGGCGGCCGTCTTGCGAAATGGCAAAAACGAAGCTTCAAAGGAAACGCGCTGGTTCGCCGCACCAATGGACGGATCGCGCAAATTCCAACTGATGTAGCTGGCCAGTGGAACGCTAATCTCCGGCAAGCGAACGCCGTCCCGCTCATTCCCATCGCCATCCACCTGCGGAACCAGCACGGGAAAAGCCTCGCCAACTTTGGGCGGTTCGAGCGAGAGAATGCCGTCCGTCCAATGGGGGCCAAAATCGAGGTGGAAGGCCTCGTTCGCTTCGTTCGGGTTCCCCACGCCCGGAAGGGTGGGCAGCGCGTAATTCTTGAACGGGATCAACGTGCCATCGGAAAGCTTCGGATAACTGCTCTCCGGAGGAGCGCTGCCGCTGCGAACCCATGCGTCCATGTTGGCCAGCATGGCTCGCCAAAAATAGCGCACGGGAAGCGGCGATTCCGGCTGCTGACCGAGGAGGTCGCCAGCGCCTCTGGCCGGCGGGAAAGGTCCTGTGAAGTGTTGCAAGCCGGTGAAGTGATAAACGCGAACGTTGGGGGAAAGCGGCGCGTCTTGTTTGCCGTCTGCCGTGACGTGAATGAGGGCAGCCGCGCGTCCCCAGTATTCATACGACGTGTTCGAAAAGAAAATCTTCGGGACGACTTTTTCCGCGGCGGCGCGGTCCAGCAGGCCGCCCGTTTGTCCGGTGACGGGATCGGTTTCCGGCAAATCCGTGAAAGGGAAAATGTCCGTCGGAAAAAATACCGAAGAAGTCGGCTGCGCGTCGCGGGAAGGCTGTGCGAAACGGTAATTGAAGCTGCCGCGGCCCGCGCCCGCAACGTGAGCCAGCACGCCATCCAGCGCCATCTTGCCTTGTTCGTCGGCGTTGAATCCTTCGTAGAGAAAATCGCGGAGGTAACGCCCGTTCTGCGAGATGCCCTCTCCGTAGACGCGGCTTGCCGGAGTGACAGCATCCTTGGCGTTCTTGGCATAGGAAGCGAAATCGCGGACGGCGGCAAAACCGAGACCCGCAACGACGGGGTCTGCGACAACGTAAACATATTCATAAATTTGGCCAGGCTGAAAACCAAAATTCAGATGAATGTGGCGGTTGCTGGGAACCAGCTTCCCGTCCACCGTTTGTGCGAACTGCCAGTCCGAACGCGGAAGGATCGTTCGCGGCGCGTTGCGTGAAGCGCGCACCGAGAGTGTGTTGCGCGGATCCTCCGGCGCCGCGACCGGATATTCCGTGCCTCCAATATTGCCGATGATCAAGTGCCCCAGCGGAATCTCCACCATAGGCCTCGAAAGCATCAGGTCGCCGCGCAGCAGCCCGGTGATGGTCCGGCCGTGATCCTTCGCAATCGGCGCATACAAGCCTAGAGCATCGGCGCCGGATGCGTCCCACTGCCAACCGAGAGTCACCAGCGTGAAACCATTGCGCAAGAACCAGGAATCTCCGGCGTCTTTCGCGAGATCTCCGTCGCCACCATCAAACATGCGCAGAATGCCGCCGTGGCCGCGGTTCGGGACCTCCAGCAGCAGGGAGCCGTTGCCTTTCTGGGCATTCTTTGGGCGAACGGCGATGAAGTCCGCGGAAAACTCCACTTCACCATTCTGCAGATTGACGGCGTTCGAGAGATCGACAATGCGGGCGTTGTGCGGGTTGCCGGTCGCTACGGAAAAATAGATTTTGCCCACGATACGCTCGTACGGACCAGCGTTGCCGAACGCTTGACCGGCCAGAACGTCAGTCCGAGTTGTGATTTCGACGCGGAGGACTCGCGCACGGAGCGGCAGCGCAGCGCAAGAAAGGATGAGAAGGAGAAAGACTAGATTTCGACGGAGCGGCATGCGGCGAAGGATAACACGGGTAGAGGGAGGAGAAAGAGAACCTCTTCGCTGGTGGTAAGGTCGAGTAGGAAGCGGGAACGTCTGTCCGGCGGAGCCTATGTGGCCTGCTCGCCGGCTCCGCCGTCATTGCCAGATTGCGTGCGCGTGGGGAAGAGATTGAGGCAGGGAACAAATATCGCGAGCCCGTCAACGAAAGACCAGCCACAACCCAGCACAAGAATGTGCATCAGCATGGCACCGACCATCCAGACGGCAATCAGGGCGGCAGCCCACGATCACGTGCGATGTGTCGATACGTATGAAGAGAACGCACTAAGTGCGTTCGTCTATTTCGCGGGCGGAACCGGCTTGGCGTCTCCTGAGAAGTGGATGGTGATCAAGAAGCCGTTCGTGCCGCTGTAGTCGAAGTTCTGACCAAAACCCTGGAAGTATTCGCGCTTGGACTTCCACATGCGGAAGCCATTGTTCGACGGCGCGTTCCAGTAGTGCAAATTCTTGACCACGACTTCCTCGCCGGGAGCGTCGCTCTTCACGCGTTCCAGAGTGACTCCCGCTTTGCCGTCGTTGCGTTTGGCTTCCGCGACGCCGGTCTTGGTGTCGATGTTCCAGGAAAACGGGGTGGTCTCGCGCTTCACCGAAGTCCACTTGAAGGGATAAAGCTGGGCGACGATGTCTTCAAGAGCTGCCCGTTGCTCGGGCGTGACCGAGGGGTCGTAGGTCTCGACGGACCAGGAGTCCTTGCCGGTACTCCAGTCGCTGCCCAAGTCGGTGGCCAGCCACACTTTTGCGCCGTCGAGCTTGACGTTCTTGTAGTGGCCCTTATCGACTTTGAAAACCAGATTGGCGCGGCAGAAATGCGCCGGCATATTGTGCTCATCGGTGTGTTTGGTGGCGTGTGTGTTGAAGTAGCAGGGGCAAAACATGTCGCAACTGCACGCTTCGATATAGGTGGAGGTGATCTCAAAATCGGGTTTGGCGGATTTTTCCTGTGCGAAGGATCCCTGAAAAACAAGTCCGAATGCCGCCGCAAAGGCGGGAATTGCCAGCAAACGAGAACGATGGCGCATGGTTGCCTCCGTAGAATTGGAAATGGGCCCCGCTGGAATTGCCCGCAGTCTACCGCCGGGCTCTGCCGGAGGCAAGGCAAGTTTGCCGCGGTTCAGCAGCAGCGGCTGGGGCGGGAATAGCGCCGATTAAGCTGCTCGACGTAAAAATCCTTGGGCGAGAGGACGGATTTTGTGCCGGCGGTTTTGCTGGCGGCTCGGGCGTAACGTTCATAGGCAGAGTCGCCGCACCAGTCGCGGAGCCCACGCCAGAACTGGCGGGCCAGGCGCGACGATTTTTTCAACAGGCGCGGCATTGGCTAATCGTCTCCATGCGCGGTGCCGGTGAAGCTGGCGGCCCAGCGTGTTTGCACGTAGGGAATTTCGTGCAGCGGATGCTCGCCTCGGTGCGCTAGCAGCCTGTACCACTGGAAAAGAGCCTCAACGATAAGGACGAGAATCATCACAGCGAGGGCAGCAGTCACACCGGCGTCCATACGCTGATTGAAAATGAGGCGTTGCGTGTCGGCCAGTTTGTCGGCAGGAATTTTCCCGGCGGCGATTTGCCCGGCCAGGATGTTGGCGTAAGAGAGAAAACCGATGCGCGGGTTGGCACTGAAGATTTTCTGGTAGCTCGCGGTCATGGTGATGATGACCAGCCCAGCCGTAGGAAGCAACGTAACCCAGATCCACCGCAGTCGCCCCATCTTCATGAGGATAGTGGTGGCCACAACCAGCGCGACCGCAGCCAACAGTTGATTGGAGATGCCGAAGAGCGGCCACAACGAATTGATGCCGCCGAGCGGATCGACCACGCCTTGATAGAGGAAGTAGCCCCAGGCGCCAACGATGGCGGCGCTGGAGATGAGAATTCCCGGCATCCAGCCGGTGCGGGCGAACGGTTTCCAGACCCGGCCACCGAGCTCCTGGATCATGAAGCGGCCTACCCGCGTGCCGGCATCGAGCACAGTCAGTATGAACAGCGCTTCGAACATGATCGCGAAGTGATACCAGATGCTCAGCAGGCGCTCGCCGCCGATCGTGCTGGAGAAAATTTGCGCCATGCCCACCGCGAGAGACGGAGCCCCACCGGCGCGATTGAGCAGAGTTTGTTCGCCTACGGAGTGTGCGAGATTGCTCATGGTCTGTGCGGCGAGCGGATAGCCCCAGGCGCTGATGGTCGCGGAGGCGGCTTCGGGCGTTGCGCCGACAATGCTCGCCGGGCTGTTGATGGCGAAATAAACGCCCGGAGGCATGGCGCACGCTGCCACCATGGCCATCACGCCGACGAACGATTCAAGAAGCATCGCGCCGTACCCGATGAAACGGGCATGCCCTTCGCGGAGAATCATTTTCGGCGTCGTGCCGGAAGAGATCAGCGAATGGAACCCGCTGATTGCCCCGCAGGCAATGGTAATAAAGCAGAACGGGAAAATCTTGCCGGCGAAGACCGGGCCGCTGCCGTCGATGAAGCGGGTAAGCGGCGGCATCAGCACGTACGGGCGAACAAAGAGAATTCCCGCGGCCAGGGAAAAAATGGCGCCGGCTTTGATGAATGCGGAAAGATAATCGCGCGGCGCGAGCAGCAGCCAGACCGGAAGCGCTGAAGCCGCAAAACCATAAGCCATCAGGGAAAACGCCAGAGTCACGCCGCCCAGCGTAAAGATTTTGGCCAGCGCTGGCGCGTCGGCAACCCACTGCCCGGCGACCACCGCGAAGAGCACTAGCGATACACCAATGAACGAGGCCTCCAATACACGGCCGGGGCGGAGGTAGCGAAGATACAGCCCAAGCAGAATGGCGATGGGAATGGTCATCGCCAAAGTGAAAGTAGCCCAAGGCGAAGACTTCAGCGCGTTAACGACAACGAGCGCCACTACGCCGAGGAGAATGACGAGTATCGCGAGAACCGCGAGTTGCGCAATAAAGCCACCGCGCCGGCTCACTTCCTCGCGGGCCATTTCGCCGAGCGACTTTCCGTCGCGCCGGATGGAGCAGAAAAGAATGATGAAATCCTGCACGCATCCGGCGAAGGCTGCTCCGGCGATGAGCCAGAGCGTGCCAGGGAGATAACCGAACTGCGCGGCGAGCGTCGGGCCGACCAGCGGACCTGGTCCCGCAATGGCGGCAAAGTGATGGCCGAAGAGCACCCACTTGTTGGTGGGAACAAAATCGCGGCCGTCATCGTGGCGTTCGGCGGGCGTGGCGCGCGTGTCGTCAAGCGCCAGGAGTTTGGCGCTGACGAAAGCGGAGTACAGACGATAGGCGACCAGATAGCAGCACACCGCCGCCACGACGAACCAGGTGGAGTTCAGCTTTTCGCCGCGGTCTAGCGCGATCTTGGCCAGCGCGCCTGCGCCCAGCAGCGCTACGGCGAGCCAGACCACGCCTTTCAGCAGGGTGCGCATGAAATCTCGCAGAGGCGGAAATAGATGTTTGGCATCGCGGCATCGTAAGCGACCTCTGGCACATCGTCAAATCGTTGTGGACGCGTTGGTCACGTACTCGGCAGGATTGAATTTGAGGAATCGCTTGTACTTGAGCGCCGGACCGCTACAATGCTGCGCAATTCTTCCTGCATCGAGGGATCAACCATGAACATGCCTCGCATTGCGCGGACACTGGCGGGTTTGCTGTGGCTGGCCGCGGCGTGGAACACGGCGCTTGCCCAAACGCCGAAGGATGAACTGCCTCATCCGAAGACGCTCGACGAGCTGCAGAAAGCGATGGCCGGCGTCGTGGAAAAGAATCACATTCCCGGCGCGGGCGTCGCTCTGGTGTCGCACGGAGAGGTCCTGTGGTGCGGCGGCATTGGCAAAGCGGATGTTGCCGCGGCGCGGGACATTAATTGCGACACCGAATTTCGCGTGGGCTCGGTGAGCAAAAGCTTCGTTGCGCTCGCGCTGTTGAAGCTCGAAGAGGAGGGAAAGATCAACCTACAGGCGCGCGTGCAGGATCTCGCTCCTGAAGTGCCCATCGAAAATAAGTGGGTCGAGACAAACCCAGTGCGCGTCGTAAATCTGCTCGAGCACACCGCGGGATTCGACGACATGAGCCCCACCGAGGTTTACAACACCAAAGACCGCGCGGATATTTCGCTATTGCAGGTTTTTCAGGCGCATCCCGCCCAGCAAAATCCGCGCTGGCCTCCGAGCACCCGGTTTGCGTATTCGAATCCGGGATTCGGACTCGCCGGATATTTGATCCAGAAGGCCAGCCGGCAGCCATTCGATGCGTATATCAAGCGGACGATTCTTGCGCCGCTGGGCATCGAGACCGGCGAGTTCCGGTTGACCGGCGCGAATCACGCTTTGCTGGCGCAGGGTTACCAAACTGGACCAAAGGCCGTACCGTACAAGGAAATCTATTTGCGGCCCGCTGGCGATATGAAAGCGTCGCCCGGCGAATTGGCCAAGCTGGTGCAGTTTTTCCTGCGCCGCGGAAATGCCGGTGGCGTGCAACTCGTGAAGCCAGAAACGATCGCGCGAATGGAATATCCGACGACTCCGGCTTCAGCGCGCAACGGAATTCGCCTGGGTTATGGCCTTGCGAATTACACCGAAGTGGATGGCGGTGTGGTCACGCACGGGCATGACGGCGGCATCGATGGATTTATTTCCACCTATCGCTACATGCCCGAGCAAAACTGGGGCTACGTGGTGCTGCTGAACAGCGATTTCTCCGGCAAAGCGTTGCACGATCTGAATCTTCTCGCCACCCACTTTCTGTCCAAGGATTTTCCCAAAGCGCAGCAGCCGTTGATCAACTTGACGCAGGCCGAGCTCGAGAACTTCGCCGGCTATTACGCTCCTCGCGCTCCACGCAACCAGATGCTTTCGTTTGCAGAAGACTTGGCCGGAGGGACGCGGATTCGCGCGGACCACGGGCATTTGCTGCTGTCGGGGCTGTTCGGCAAGCCGGAAGCACTTCTGCCGGTCGGCAAAAATCTGTTTCGTCGGGAGAATGAGCCGGAGGCAACTGCGGTTTTCTTTTCCGACTCCTCAGGTTCGCGCGTATTCGTGTCGGTCGGCATGGACAGCGTGCCCTACGGTGTGCGCGAAAGCGTTTTCTGGCCTTATGCGCGGCTGGCCGTTCTGGGCTTGTGTCTGGTGCTGCTCGGGTCTTCACTGCTGTTTGCCGTCGTGTGGGTACTGCTATGGCTGCTGGGCAAAATGAAAAATGTACAGCATCTTTCCGTGCGAGCGGTGCCGCTGGCCGCGACCATGGTCTTGCTGGCCGTATGTTTCAGCATGACCAAGATCCTCGAGGATCTTGGGGCAGTCAACTTCTGGTCGGTGACTATCTACGCGGGAACAATTCTCTTTGCGCTTCTCTCGCTCTTCGGGCTGTGGCTGGCGGTGCGCGTCCCGCGCGGCGAAATCAACCGCGGCGTGCGCATTCATTCGTTGCTGGTCTCGCTGGCTTGCTCCGTGCTCACGGCGTTTATGGCCTCGTGGCACGTGCTCGGATTGCGGATATGGGCGCCCTGAGCGCTGCTACTTCGCCGGGGCCATGCTCGCTTTCAGGAATGCCGCTACGTCCTGCTTCAGCTTGGCCAGCGACGGCTGGTGCACGTACATCATGTGCCCGGCTTCGTAATATTGGCCGGTGATGTGTCCTCGCAGCGACGGATCGAGTCCGAGATGATTGATGGTGTACTCGGCGGCGAAAAACGGCGTGGCGCAATCGTAGTAGCCCTTGGCGACAAACACCCGCAGGAACTGATTCTGCGTCATGGCGCTGCGCAGCGTTTCCGCAACATCCACGTAGCGGTTCTCGAACGGCTGGAAGCTCCACGGGCTGACCTTGCCGGTTAGAAACTCGTAGAACAGATCGCTCTCGAATTTCAAATCGCCGCGTACGTACTCGTGAAACGCGGAAGTGTACGGACCAACGATCGCCGCCAGGCTGGGATCGTAGTCCGGGCCCGCTCCTCCGGAATCGGAATCGATGCCGACGAAGCGGCCGTCGAGGCGGCCCACGGTGCGGCCTTCGCTGCGCAGCAATTCCTTGTCGAAGCGCGAGAGTTCGATGCGCAGATTGTTGCGCTCGATGAATTCGGCGGAGAGCCCGGTCAGCCGCGAGAGTTTCTGCGCGATCTCCGCCCGGCGTTCGGTGGACAGCGAATCACCGTTCAGTAGCGCGTCGCTATACTCGCCCAGGGCAAATTTCTTCGATTCTTCCACCGCCTTTGGCAAATCGGCCTGCAAATCCGCGGCCAGTTTTTTGTGATACCAGGCAATTGCCGTGTAGCTGGGCAAGTACAGCGGGTACGGCAAGTCGTTGCCGGTGTTGAAATCGGCCGTCTGGAAATTGAGGATCGTGGAAATCAGAATGATCCCGTTCAAATACATGCCGTAGCGTTGTTGCAGATAGCCGGAAAGCCCGGCAGCGCGCGTCGTGCCGTAGCTCTCGCCGGCCAGGAACTTGGGCGAAGTCCAGCGCCGGTTGCGTGTGGCGTAGAGCCGAATGAAGTCGGCGACCGACTGCACGTCTTCCTGAATGCCGTGAAATTGCTTCGGCGTTTCGCCGGGAACGGCGCGGCTGTACCCGGTGGAAACCGGATCGATGAAAACGAGATCAGTAATATCCAGAATCGAAGATTCGTTGTCGACCAGTTTATACGGCGGTGGCAGCAGCGCTCCAGCGTCGCCCATCTGCACACGCCGCGGACCGAACGCGCCAAGATGCAGCCAGATCGATGCCGAACCAGGACCGCCGTTGAACGTAAATGTAATGGGCCGTTGCGTGAGATCGCTGACGTCATCTTTGGTGTACGCCACATAGAAAACGCTGGCTTTGGGAGTGCCGTCCTCCAGCTTGAGCAGCATGGTGCCCGCGGTCGCGGTGTACCGCACTTCCTGCCCGCCGATGCGCACGGTGTGCTTGGTTTGCACTGACTTCTCTTCCGGCGCCGGCTTCTTTTCGTCTTTGGGCTTTTCCTGGCTGGATGGTTCCTGCGGCTTGGCTTGTCGCGCGAGCGTGGTATGCGGCGCGGTGAGTAGAAAAAAGCACGCACTGGAAATCAGGATTCTCAGTTGCATACGAAGGAGGGCTCCTTAACGCCTGAATCGTAGGTGTAATCGCGGTCCGCATCGTATGCGAGGCGGCTGGTGTCGTCAATCGGCCGGGCCGAAGCAGATGGCCAATCGCTCGAATCGCGGGCTGGACTAGTCAGAAAACGACGTGAACCGCAGCAGCGGATAGACATCGCGAAACATCTTGCCAATCTCGCGGGTGAAGTTGGCGCTCGTCGCAGCCGCCGGTTTCAGTTTTCGGCGTACGATCCAGCCGCGCAGGCTTTTCCAGTCTTCCGGCGTGAGCGGCCAGCCTTGGCGGTCGGTCCATTGGCCTTTTTCGACGCGATACCAGTAGCTTTCATATTTGCGGCCGAGCCGGGATTTCTGTTTTGCGGGCCAGCGAGGATCCGCTTGCACGTGCGGCGCGGCGATCTGACCCAGCGCCGACTCTTTCACTTTGGATCCGGCATAAATGCGGAAGCCAACGGTCACGGTGTTCGCCGACAATCCGACATACATCTCGCCGGGCTCGCCCTGGCCAGAGAAAAGCGCTGCGAACTTCAGGTACATGTGTGGGCGATATGGCGTTTTGTCTTTCGCAAAGCGAATGTCGCGGTTGATTCGCGAGAAACTGGCCGCTCCGCCGCGTCCCACGGTGCCCAGCCGCATATCCAGGCGGACCACGGCAGGCGACAACTCTTCCAGCAAGTGGCGAAACGGCTGTACCACCGCGGATTGATAACGATCGCGGTTGGCGTCCATCCAGTCTTTATGATTGTTGCGGGCCAGATCCTTGAAAAAGCGGAACGTCTCGTTCGTGAATACCGGTTTGCTGGGACTCATACTCCTCACCTGTTTCGATCCGGCGTGAACTTTAGCCTACACGATTCCAAACTCGCGTCAATTCCACTATGCTGTCTGCTCTCTCGAAACGCACGCGGCTAGCGCGCGTTCGGAAACTTACTCCGGGGATGAACCGAATGCGCCGTAAACCGCTAATAGACGCTATTCTTCTGGCTGGAATCTGCTTCTGCATCGCAGGGATGTTCCGGCTTCCTGTGATGTCCGCAGACGAAACCAAAAGCTCCGTCAAGACCGAGCCATGGAAGCCGGAAGACTTCATCTACGGCGAAACCGCGCAGCAATATCGCATTTCGCCGGACGGCAAGTGGCTGGTCTGGGTCAAGTCCGTCGGCGACAAAGAGAAAGACTTGCGAATCTCCAATCTCTTTCTTTCGAGCCTTACCGAAAATCGCGAGATTCAGCTGACCCGCGGCTCCGATAACGTCAGCCAGCCGGTTTGGTCGCCGGACGGTGAGTCGATCGCCTTCCTGAGCAATCGCGCTCGGCCGCAAGGCAAACCGGAATCAGCCAAGAATCAGCTCTGGCTGCTGAATCCGCATGGTGGCGAACCTTGGCCGGTCACCGAACTCGCTCGCGCGCCGCGGCAAATCGAATGGCTCGACAAAGAAACGGTCATCTACAGCGCGGAAGAAGATCCTTCCTTGTACGAGCAGGAAGCCAAGAAAAAGAAAGACGATTCCGAAGTGGTCGAGGACATGGAGCACACCGCCCCGGTGCGGCTTTACAAAATCAACGTCAAGAACAAGAAAATCACCCGCCTCACCACCAACACCGATTGGATCGAGCGCTGGAGCGTCTCGCGCGACGGCAAGTACGCGGCGGCCTCTCATGCAAAAAGCTTGCGCTTCGCGTTCGACCAGAAGACCCCGCCGGTGACCATTCTGCATGACCTGACCAACGGCACGGAAAAGCAAATCCTGACCGAAGGCCGCATTCGCGCGGAAAGCTTTGACTGGGATCTCGATAGCTCTGGCTTTTACGTGCCCACGGCGTTTTCAACCCATCCGGTGTTCATTACGGCGAGCATCAACGTCGTCTATTACTACGACATCGCCGGCGGCAAGAGCCAGCAAGTGAATCTCGATTGGCCGAACGAAGTCGGCTTCCAGGTCCAGGGAGTACGGGGTGGATTCGTGGCCATGCTGGCTGCTGGCAGCCACGCCGAACCGGCGCTGTTCGCGAAAAGTGGCGACGCAGGAAGTTGGACGTGGAAGCGCCGAATGCTCGAAGGCGAGCACACCAAGAATCTGGAGAATTTCTTTGTCAGCGACGACGGCAAGTCCATTGTGTACGGCCAATCGACCGCCAGCAAACCTTCACAACTGTATCGCGCGCAACTGGACGGCACACGAATCACTTCCCCGGTGCAAGTCACCAAGTTGAATGAAGGTCTGACCTCCGGCCGCGTCGCAGCGAAGACCGAAGTGATTCGCTGGAAAGGCGCGAACGACGAAGAAGTTGAAGGCATCCTCTACTATCCGGCGAACTACCAAGCCGGCAAAAAATATCCAATCGTCACCGCGATTCACGGCGGACCCACCAGCGCGGATCACGATCTCTGGAGCGAAAGCTGGGCCTATCCAATTCAATTGTTCACGGATCGCGGCGCCTTCGTCCTGCGCCCGAACTATCACGGCAGCAGCGGCTATGGTCTCAAGTTTGTGGAATCGATTTGCTGCGGCAAGTATTACGATCTCGAAACGCCGGACATCAACGCCGGCGTCGACTATCTCATCTCCAAAGGCATGGGTGATCCCGATCGCGTCGCCACCATGGGCTGGTCCAACGGCTCGATTCTTTCCACCAGTTTGCTCATCACCTATCCCGACCGCTACAAAGTCGCCAGCGTCGGTGCCGGCGACGTCGAATGGATCAGCGACTGGGCCAACGTGGACTTCGGACAGTCCTTCGACGCCTACTATTTCGGCAAATCTCCGTTCGAGGATCCCGAGCTGTACATTCGCAAATCGCCGTTCTTCAAGATGGACAAAATCAAGGCGCCGGTACTCATTTTCCACGGCAGCGCCGACCGCAACGTTCCGCCCGCGCAAAGCTGGTCTTACTTCCGCGCCCTGCAATATTTCGGCAAGCCCGTAAAATACGTCATTTTTCCCGACGAACCGCACGGCCCCCGCAAACTCACCCACCAACTCCGCAAAGTAGAAGAAGAAATCGCCTGGTTCGACAAATACTTCTTCAAATCCGCCAAACCCGAAAACGAAGCCCTCAAGAAAGGCTCGCCATTGGAGACCGAAATCCGGCGCCTAAGCGTCGCCAACTCACAAGGAATGTACGGAGTGAAGGTTCGCACCAAAGATGGAGGCGAAATCCTGGCCCCCGAACTTGTAAAACGTGGGGACCTCGAGATCGGTCGGTTTGAGGTTACGGCGACGCAATACATGGGCTTCGTCAGAAATCTGGGGGCGCAAAAGACAGATGGTCAGCGCAAACCATACACGCTCATCGAGCCAAGGCCGCTGCCGCCGCTTTCAAGAAGTGAGTTCAATATTCCGGTGAGCGGAGTTTCGATCGAGCAGGCAAAAACGTATGTTTCCTGGTTGAGCCAACTCACTGGTGAGGCTTGGCGGTTGCCATACGAAGACGAGATAAAAGATCTCTATGAGCATCGCGACGGCGAGAATACACTCGACTATTGGGCAGGTTACGCACCGAATCCCGAGGACGCGCGTCGTCTCCAGGAAAAGGCCAAGGAACTGACCGGCAAGGCCCCGTTGCTCAAGCTGGCGGGCAGCTTCCGCGGCCAAGGCAAAGACGACGAAGAGCCCATCTACGATCTAGGCGGCAACGTAGCCGAATGGGTGCTCACCCGCGACGGCAAAGGCAAAGTAATCGGCGGCAGCGCCGATTGCCCCGCCGATCCAAAATCAAACTGCACGCCCGCACCCGAATACATCGGGTTCCGCGTAGTCCGCGGCGCCGCAAAGCCGCCCCAGTAGCACAGGCACTCCTGCCTGTGCGGCGTAAGACACATCGCGGTCCCGAATCGGCGCCGAGGTCTCAGCAACACCTTCGCTACGCAGAATCAGTCCCCACGCTCAAGCGCGCCATCCAGATTGGCGCTTGCCGCCGCCCGCCACCGGCGTTAGCCTCGCGATATGAGCGCAACCAAACCCAACGACTTCCCCCGCACCGAACGCACCGCCGTTCGCCGCAAACCCGACCGCGGCTCCTACGACCGCGATCTCATCTACTCCATTCTCGACGAAGCCTTCGTCTGCCATCTCGGCCTCATCCACGACGGCCAGCCCTTCGTCATGCCCACCAACTACGTCCGCGACGGCGATCGCCTGCTGCTGCACGGTTCGACCGCCAGCCGCCTGATGCGCACGCTGGCCAGCGGCGCTCCGCTCTGCCTCACGGTGACGCTGCTCGATGGCATCGTCTTCGCCCCAACCGCAACCGGCCACTCGGTGAACTATCGCAGCGTAGTAGTCCTCGGCAAAGCCGAGCCCATCGAAGGCGAATCCGCAAAACGCGCCGCGATGCGCGCATTCGTGAATCACGTGATTCGCGGCCGCTGGGAACAAGTCACTCCGCCGACCGAGCAGGAACTGAAAGGCACCATGGTGCTGCAAGTTCCCCTGCTAGAAGCCTCCGCCAAAGTCCGCACCGGCTTTGCCGTCGATGACGCAAAAGACTACGGCGCAGCCTGGACCGGCGTAGTCCCCATGAAATGGACCGCGCAAACCCCGCTGCCCGACCCCCGCGGCAATCCCGCCATCGCCGTCCCCGAAAACGCGAGCAATTATTCCCGCACCCGCTGAACTGCAGCATAGCCGCCGCAGTTGGACGGGCACGGTAATGCCGTGCCCGTCCGCGAATCGCAAACGAAAGCCAGCCTCACTGGCCCTCGACCCGCGCAACTCACTTCTTCTTGCCACGTGAACCAGCAGATCCCTCCGGGCGCAAACCGCTCGTTCGGGATGACATCTTCCTTGTGCTTTTCGTTTTCTTCTTAGTCTTTTTGGCGGCGCGATCCAGCATACGTCGTACGATCAGCAGCACCCGCTTCTCCCGCGTCTTCGCCTGCTTCGCCTTCTCGAGAAAAATAATAATTTGCCGCCGAAACGCGGACGTCTGGGCTTGAAATGCGCCAAGCGCCCGCGGCTCGTCCGCTAGCCCGGCCGCCAGGTCCGCCGGAACCGGCGTTTCGCGCCGTTCGCGTTCAATGATCAGCGCCACATCCACCGCCGCACCCGCGTCAATCTTCAGTTTCCGCCAGATGTTGCTATGGATGTGCAGTCGATAGCGTCCACCGCCTGCGGGAACCAGCGTGCTCTGCATCCCGAGGCCTTCGATCCAGCCGCGCACGGGAACGCGCTGCGCGTTCTCGCCCGCGGCGTTGCGAATCTGCTTGGAAATATCGTGCGGCACGTCAACGCAGCGCATGATCCAGATTTTCTGAATACGCGCAGCGAACGTGAACGTCTGGTCCGCGGTGTCCATTTTTTGACCTACGCCGCAGTGATCAGAAACGGCTGGCCGCGGGTGATAACCACGGTGTGTTCGTAGTGCGCGGCAAGGCCGCCGTCGCGCGTGCGCACAGTCCAACCATCGTCTGCCAGCCAGACTTTGCCGCTGCGTTCGGCGATGATCGGTTCGATGGTGATGACCAGGCCTTCGGTCAGGATGTCGCGCGCTTCTGGGTCCGACCAGTTCGGCACGGAAGGATCTTCGTGAATGGTGCGGCCGACGCCGTGGCCGCCGAGTTCGCGGACTACGCTGAAGCCGCGGCGACGCACTTCGCGCTCGACGGCGCGGCCGATTTCCTTGGTGCGATTGCCAACGCGCGCCGCATCGAGAGCTTGGCGGAAAGCGCGCTCGGCGCAATGCGCCAGTTCGCGAGCTTTGCCCGCGGAATTGCGAGGTTCGACCTCGATGCTAACCGCGGAATCGGTGTGATAGCCGTCTTTCTCCGCGGTCAGGTCGAGTTTGACGAGGTCGCCCGCGCGAAGCACGCGTCCGCCCGGAATGCCATGTACCACTTCGTCGTTCACACTGATGCACACATCGCCGGGAAAACCGTAAACCATCGGCGGCGAAGATCGCGCTCCGTGCGCCGCGAGCACTTTCGCGCCAATTTCAGAAAGCTCCGCCGTCGTGACGCCTGCGCGGACTTCCGCAGCCATCGCGCGCAGCGCCTTGGCGACGATCAGGCCGCAAGCTTTCAACTTCTCAAATTGTTCCGCGCTGGTAATCGACATGCGCTTGTCTCCACGAATTCGATTCCGCTACTTCGCTCGTGCTCCGGAAAAAGCGGAGGCTACGCCGAGTGCGATCAATGCGCCGCCGGAGACATTTCTCTGGGCGCGGCGGAGCTTGGCACTGGCACGGAATCGTTCGGCTACAGTGCCGGCCGCCAGCGCCCAGATGGAATCGCTGCACCAGCCCATCAGCGCGAAGAGTACGCCCAACTCGAAGATTTGCAAGGTGGCGTGGCCGCGCGCAGTGTCCACGAATTGCGGCAGGAATGCCAGAAAGAAGAGCGCGGTCTTGGGATTCAGCAGATTCACCAGCACGCCTTGGGCAAAAATACGCGCCAGCCGGCGTTCGCCTTTCGCGGCTTCCAGCATTTGCGCGTCGCCGCTGCGCAGCACGCGGATCCCGAGATAAATCAGGTACGCCGCGCCCAGGTATTTCACGAATTGAAACGCCAGCGCTGACGACGCCAACAACGCAGAAAGGCCAACCGTCGCTGCAGCCACGTGAACCAGCGTCCCCACCGTGATACCGGCTGCGGACACCAGCCCGGCAGCGCGGCCTTGGCCGATGCTGCGGCTCACGATGTACATGATCGCGGGACCGGGAATCGCCAACAGGATGGCAGCACCGGTGACAAAGAGCAGCAGCGAGCTTTGGCTGATCAGCATGGGCTGGTTAGACGGGTTCCTTTCAGGCGGACTCCATCGCGACTCGTTTCTCGAAGTGGGCCGCTCTAGTGGCAGCCGCAACCGCCGCCGCAGCAACTGCCCCCGCCCCCGGAGGAGGGCGCTGAGGACTTGGCGGAGCCGCCGTTGGCGGTGGCGAAGACGGATAGCTGGATGGTGGCCTTTTCGCCGGCGCACTTGGGGCAAGCAATCTCCTGCTGTTTGTTGATGACAATCTTCTCGAAGCGGGTGTCGCAAGTGTCGCAGAGGTACTCGTAGATCGGCATGGCGCTAACTCGCTTTCAGAGTTCCGAGCGAAGGACAGCGCTCAGTATGCAAGAAGCCCTTTGTATTCAACAAGAGGCGGTCGGTGGGCATAGCCCTCCCCCTCCTCCATGGTTTTTGTAAGTGTTGCGGATAAAGGAGTTACAGGCGCGAAGTCTGTAAGTGTTGCATCTAAACGACTTACTGGCGGACAACTTCGGCTAATTTCGGCTAAAACGCGGAGTTCGTCCACAAGTGTTGCGTCTAAAGGACTTAGCGCGGTCATTTTTGCACTCCGAGCCCCTGAAAAACGAAAACGCCCCAATCAACTCGGGGCGCGAAGGAACGGGACTCGCCGCTACCAAAACATAAGTATAGCACGAATTACGGTTTTGTCAAGGGGTGTCCGAAAACTTGATAGTGGGTCAGTTTCCGATTGCGACTTATCAGGCACCAGGGAGACGGCCCGCATAATTGGAAGACTAAGGATTGAAGATTCGCACCGCCACGCCTATTGCTTCTCGTAGACGTAAATCTCTTTGTGGTCGTATGCGTCGTGGGTGAGAGTTCGACCGTCAGCCGCCAGTGTCCACGTATCGATGATAGGCTTAAGCCCCGTGACGACGACCGTAGCATTAGGGACCTTTATGTCTAGCGTGGATTCGATGACCAGCACCGAGTCGTGCCAGCTCGCGCTCGAAGTCAGTTGACCTGACGACATGTTCAGCGAGACGCGCTTCTTCCCATCCGGCGTGTAGGTCTCCGTCAATTTCTTGCCGTCTGTTTTGTAATGGAAAACGATCGCCGACTTCTTGTTATCAATGACGATTGTTTGGGATTTGATTGTGCTGTCCTTCGGGAGGGTGCTCTTTGTGGCGTTGAGAACCCAAGTACCAGAGAAGTCGGGTGCCGCCGTAGTTTGCGCGAGCGCCGAGAACACAACGGCAAGGACCAGCGTAATCGTGACCGGAAGCTGACGCATGACAGTGGCTCGTCCCTTTTGCATGGATTGTAATACATTTCTCCCAATGAATTTTTCGCAACTCCCGATAAACGCGCTACCGGAAACTGACCCACTAGCCGAAACTTCGTCTGGGTAGGTCACAGGAACTCGAAGAATTCTTCGAGGCTCATCTCCGCCTGGCGGAGAATGCTCTTCAGCACAGGTTGGGGGAGATCGAACCTGGCATGGCGGGGCACCGTGACTCGAAGATGGGGCTTAGCCGCATGACGCAGTTGAGCGTGGCTTCCCGTCTGATGGTGAACTACAAATCCCGCCCGCAGCAGGGCTGCTAACACTTCACGAGGCTTCAGAACCGGGAGGCGCGGCGACATCTAGGCACTGATCGCTACGCGCAGCTTTTCCTTGATGGCGGTTTTTTCGTTGGGGATCGGCTCGCCATCTTTTTGCAGGCCTTCGAGGTGGCAGCGGATGGCGTCACGGGCCATTTCGCGTGCCTCGGCTAGCGTCCGCCCGTATGTAGTCAAGCCCGGCAAAAGAGGAACTGTTACCTGATAGCCGGATACGGACGTGTTTCGGCTGCTGCGGACCTTGCGGCCGTTCTGGGGCGCCGCAGATCCCGGCGCCAGCGGCTCGAACACGACTGTGAAGCTGTAATCGCGAGCGGCAGCCTTGCCGCGAGCCTTTTCCGAGATTACGACCCTAGCCATGTTTGGAGTTTATTCCTGGGAATCTGCGGCGTCAAACCAGCCGAGTGGATGGGGAGTGGCAACGATCGATTCGAGCGTTGTATTGCGGATGGGGCGGGGTCAGGCTCGGTGAGCGGTCGGCCTCAGAAGGCCGACCCTACAACTGCTAAAAGCAGATTCCCCGGGCAAACGGCGCCCGGGGAATGAGAATGGTTTGTTTTTTTGCGGCGCTGTTAGTCGCCGGCTACGGCTTCGGCGGCTTGTTCGGATTTGTGGGCGTCGCCATTCGCGGCGCCGTTGCCATTGGCTGGGGCGATACTGACTGGCTTGTTGGCGTTGGCGAAGTTTGCGGGAACCGCTTTCGCGATGTCGGTTAGCGAGCCGATTTGGACTACCGTGGGCTGAGGCTTTTTCAGGACTAGCTCTTCGTAGATGGCGCGGACTTTGGCTTGTTCTTCGTAGGCCTTTTTGCGGCGGGTACGGTCTTCTTCGGCGGCGGTCAGGGGAACGTCGTGTTCGAGGTGGCGCACACGGGCGGCGTCTTCGGAGTCAATCTTCAGTGAGTGTTCGAAGCTCTGGAGATTGACGCTCTTGCCCTTGGCATAAATCTCGTGCTTGCCGTGGTTCTTGTACCACTCGGCGACGGTCGCGTTCTTGTGCATGTTTTCGATGATTTGCCGCCAGCCTACGCCGGTGTTATAGGCGCAGAAGCTGATTTCGCCCTGCTGGGTGGCATAAGGAATGATGCACATTTCGGTGCGGCGGAAATCGTAGTTGAACAAATCCTGGAACCACATTCCGGCGATGAACAGGAAATTCCAAGGATCCTGGCGGCGCTTCATGGCGTCGTCGATTTTGCGGTCCGGCGAAGTGCGGCCGTACTTGACGGTGGACTTCTTGGTGAGCGCCCAGGTCTTGTCAAACTTCTTGAAGAGAGCGGCCAGCGTGAGGCCCTTGGGTCCGCGGAACGGGTGATAGTTCTTCAGAAGAGCCATGGCCATCATGAAGTTGGAGAAGCCCTTACCGCGAGCCGCGTCGGTGATGGCGGTAACGTCCTTGGTCAACTGCACCGCATCGAGGAAGCGCGGCACCGGAGCCCATTCCTTGGTCTCCTTGTTGATCATCATGGCCGTGCCTACGCCGCAATTCGGGTGGCAGCCGCAGGAGAGCGAACCCCACTGCGATTCGGTGCCCTTGACCATGTCCGCGAAGCCGGCGAAGGTGCTGATGAAAGAGATGGGGAACCAGTCGCGGGTCGGTTCTACTTTGCCAACTTGTGCGCTGACGTCTTGCGCCAAATGCGAAAGCGTA
>Ga0207015_1062_pt1 | contig 37030 bp, 28 predicted proteins | sample Alteio_BWMinCont_53_FD_153486 | JGI IMG/M metagenome (GOLD analysis project Ga0207015, IMG submission 153486) | Enriched cells from forest soil in Barre Woods Harvard Forest LTER site, Petersham, Massachusetts, United States -... | ecosystem: Environmental > Terrestrial > Soil > Temperate forest >...
GAAAGACCCGGTCCAAATAAGCCTTCGCCGCGGCCGCCACTGGTACGAACTCACTCTGGTGATTGGAGGCAGCTATGTAAAGCTGCCAGATATTTTCTGCTTTCCAGGGAGTAAGCGCTTCGGGATTAACGGCTTTAATATCCGCGTAGGTCAGCAAGCAAAGCATTTTCAGGCGCTCGGGAGTTTCCACCCTTTCGGAGAACGCGCGAACGGTTTCGGGATCAAAAATGTCGCGGCGCAATGCGGCGCTCATCTCCAGATGGCGCCCGATGAGAAAAAGCACAGTTTCGCGGTCAGGCTCGTCGAGATCGAGGCGAGCAATAGAACTTTCTGCAATTTCCACGCTGGCGCGAACATGATCGGTTGATTTCGCGCCTTTTCCCACGTCGTGCAATAGCAGCGCCAGGTAAAGCAAGTCGGGTTGTTCGAGCTCTTCAAGCAACTCGGCGTAGCGCTGGTCCCATTTCGATTGAGACTGGCGGAGAGCGTGCAGATTGTCGATAGCCACAAAGGTGTGCTCGTCAACCGTGAAGCGATGCGAATAATCGCGCACGACCAAAGCATCGATACGCGCAAATTCCGGCAACAACACATCGAGCAGGCCCAACGAGTGCATGGCACGCAAAGCATCGGCGGCATGCGGCGCAACCAGGATTTCCTGCAGCGGATGCCAAAGTTCCGCGCCAACCGGGGGATTCGCAGACGAAGCTGGTAGAGCGCGTTCCATTTGAAGTTCGGTGTTGTAGCTGAGCGGCAGCCCGTGGCGCGCCAGAAAATGGAACGCGCGGAGGATTAGATGAAGATCATCCAGAGCGGCAGGCTGGCGAAGGGCCAGCATTCCGTCCACGACCAGGAATTCCGCGTTCGAAAGCCGTGCGCGCAATTGCTGGAACTGATCGTGAATTGACAACCTTGCGGCGGGAACTTCCTCTAGCAAGCGATTGCAAACATGGTGAACCGTCCGCGCGTGGCCGAAATAGATGCGCATCCAGTCCGGAGTGGTAAAAAGGCCTGCGTTGCGCTCGTGGTTTCCAACCACTGCGGGCGGTGAAGTTGTGACTCCAATCTTTCGCGCGGCGGACGCATCCTGGGATTCCCAGGTGAGGGTATTGTCGTCACGATTTCGCCGGAAGTGCAGGAAGCAGCGAACGGAAACGAGAAATTTCAACGCCGCTTCGAATTGCGGCTGGATCGTGACCGGGAGTACAGCATTTTCATTAGGCCAGATGTGATATCTCTCGATAGCCGCGAGAAGTGAAAGCCAGCTCACCACGTTGTAATCCCGCAGACCGCCAGGGCCGTCTTTTATATTGGGCTCCAGATGAAAGACGGTCTCTCCAAATTTGGTATGGCGGGCACGCGTAAGCTCCGATAAACCTTTTACGATCTGGCGTGACTCGTTCGCGATCAACTTCGGAATCACTTCATCGTGGAGGCGCGCGAAAAGCTTTCGATCGCCAATCAAATAACGGCAATCCAGCATCGAGATGGCGAACTCAGGATTGGCAGGATCCAATTGGGCGCATTCAGCGAGGGTACGTATGGCGGGGCTGAGCTTTAGCTGCAAGTCCCATAACTCTTGCGAGAATTTTCGGATGGGTTCTTTGAACTTGTCATCCGCGCGATTTCCGCCGTGTAGAAAAAGCAGATCAACGTCAGAGAAAGGGAAGAGCCAACGTCGGCCGTAACCTCCCAGCGCCACAAGTGCTACGTTTGCGGGGCCGTCGGGGTCGGCTGAAACGAATTCCTTCCAGAGACGCTCGATGATGCAATCGATAAGAGCGCTGCGGCCCAAAAGAAATTCGCGACCGTCACCGGAGACTGCAAATTGGTCTTGAATTCGTGCGGATTCCTTCGCGGAAAAATCGCGAAGCTCGGCGGCTAGCGGTGGGTTGGTGGACATGGAGACTTAAGTCTGCTCCTGACGCTACACCGCTCGTTGCGGCGATTGTGATCCGGCGCTCAACATTTGAACTGCGTCTTCGGGATAGCCCAACATGCCAAACTCCGGTACGTCGAGTCCTTCCAGTTCCACTTCTTTGCTGACGCGCATTGAGCGCCACGCGTTCACGGCCTTAAACACAACATACGTTGCGCCGAAAGCATAAATCGCGAGCAAAGTGGCGCCGCCGAGTTGAACGACAAATTGCGACCAATCCCCGTGAAGCAGACCGGTTACGCCTTGACCTGTCTTTCCGAGATAGGCTGTCGCACCTACACCATTCCAACCGGCGCCGTAGGTGCCATCCGCGAAAACGCCAAGAGCGACCGCGCCGAGCCAGCCGCAATATCCGTGAACTGAAATTGCGCCGCAGGGATCATCGATCTTGAGAACCCGTTCGTTGAAAAGTACGCCCAAACAAACTAGAACGCCTGCAACCACGCCGATGATTACCGATGCCGTGGGTGAAACGAACGCGCAGGGAGCGGTGATGGCGACGAGACCTGCGAGCATTCCGTTACACGCCATGGTGATATCAGGCTTTCCGAAAAGCCGGTACCACAGCAGCATCGCTGCGGCCGAACCCGCTACGGCGGCTAGGTTTGTGTTTACCGCAACCACGGCAATTCGTAGGTCCGTTGCGCCCAGAGTTGATCCGGGATTGAAGCCCATCCATCCGAAGAGAAGAACGAACGTTCCGGTGACGACGAAAACGATGTTGGAAGCAGGGAACGCGCGCGGTTTTCCGTCCGGACCATATTTAAACAGTCGCGGACCGAGGATCAACGCCAGCGCCATGGCGCAGAATCCTCCAACAGAGTGAACGACTGATGAGCCGGCGAAATCCACATAACCGTGACCGAGGTGCATGCTCGAACCCAATTGCGAAAGCCAGCCACCGCCCCAAACCCAACATCCGGACATGGGGTAGAGCAGGCCGCCGACAAATAGTTCGCAAAGGAGGAAGGCCCAAAAAGTGATGCGCTCGCAAATTGCGCCGACGATGATGTATCCGGCGGTTTCCATGAATACGACTTCGAAGAGCGTGAGGCAATTGCTGCTCGCGTCATAGGCGGGGCCGGTGAGAAAAAATCCTTTGCCGCCCAGGAAACCCCATTGACCGCTGCCGATCAGAAAATGATTCAGAGTTTGCGCACCGCCAATATTTGCGGGAGATGCGTTGACGGCGACAGCGCCGAATTGGAAGGCGTAGCCGATAGCGTAATAAGCGAGGAACGCAAAAACATACGCGGCGAAATTCAGCATCATTAGATGCGCGGCATTTTTCTTGCGCACAAGTCCGCAGGTAAGCAGAGCGAAGCCGGCTTGCATGAACAGCACCAAATAGCCGGTGAGCAGAGTCCAGGAGAAGTTCGTGCCGATGCGGTCGTGGCCCACACCGTCGGCGAGCTTCAGCGCGAGCGGCTCGCGCGCAGCCTGGGCTTGAAATTCGTCGAAGGCCTTTTTGTTCTTGGCGTAATCGGGCGAAGTGGGGTCTGTCGGCTCGGGCACCACGAAGGGGTTGCCGGCCGCGTCGACGACTGAATTTTTGTCGCCGGTCGCGGCGCCGGCGGGATCGGGCTGCGGCGCCTGGTCTGCGAAAGCGGCGCACATCGATCCGCAAAGTATTTGCGCCAGAAGCAAAACCAGGAGTGCCCTGGAAATGGCGACTGAACCGCCTCTGCGTTGGAAAAATAAAAAGCGCATCTGGTAGCTCCTTTTGCGACCGTCGAATAATTTGCGATTCTTCGCCATTCGATAATTAAATTGCGCCGGGACCGCGCTCCCCGGTGCGAATGCGAATCACATCGTCCAAAGACGACACGAAAATCTTGCCATCGCCGATTACACCTGTTCGGGCGCCTTCGATGATGGCTTCTACCACCGGATCGACGAGATCTTCCGCGACCGCGATGGTCACAAAGATTTTTGGCAGGAAGTCCACGGTATATTCCGAGCCGCGATAAGTTTCGGTATGGCCTTTTTGGCGGCCAAACCCGCGGACTTCGGAAACCGTCAAGCCGGTTATACCCAGTGCGTTCACGCGCTGCTTTACTTCGTCAAGCTGCGAAGGCCTGATTACGGCATCAATACGTTTCATTTTGTGGCGCTCCTTATTGCACCTTGTGCGGAAATGGCTGCATTTACAAACGCGTTGCACCCGCGAATATAGCCGAGGTTTATTTTTGGTCGAATCGGAATTTCTTTGTTGGCGAGAGAAATTTCAAACTGTGAGTTCAGCCGGAGTCCGGGAGCGTGCGTCATCGCTCGAGCTGTTTGGCGAGTGGCTTGAAGCGAAAGGTTATGCATTCCTGGTCTGGCTCGAGTTGGCATATCGATTGTGCGGCCGTCCGCTCGCGGCGACGGTCAGCTCTTGCTAGGTATCCTCCACACATCCATCTGTAATCGCGCCAATACTGCTGCTTGAGACCAAGCGAACATATTTTCCCAAGACGCCGCTGTTGCAGCGTGATTTTGGCTTGACCCATGCAGCTTGGCGGCGCGCAAATTCGTCGGGCGAAATATTCAACTGCAGGAGTCGCGCGTTCGCATCCATGGTGATGGAGTCGCCTTCGTGTACCAGCGCGATGCCACCTCCTACTGCGGCTTCCGGAGCGACGTGACCCACAACCATCCCGTGGGTGCCACCGGAAAAGCGTCCGTCGGTCATCAGCCCGACGGAATCGCCGAGACCGGCGCCAACGAGCGCTGCGGTGGGGGCGAGCATCTCGCGCATTCCTGGGCCGCCCTTGGGGCCTTCGTAGCGAATCACGATCACGTCGCCGGGCTTTATACGGTTTGCGAGAATGGCCGCTAGGCATTCTTCTTCGGAGTCGAAAACACGCGCCGGCCCGCTGATTTTCGGATTCTTGACGCCGGAGATTTTGGCAACCGCGCCTTCGCTTGCGAGATTTCCTTTGAGAATAGTCAGATGTCCTGTCGGATATACTGGTTTGTTCCACGCGTGTATCACGTCCTGGTTCCTCGCCGGCTCGGTGGGAACTTTTTCGAGACGTTCAGCAATTGTTTTGCCCTCGATCGTTAGCGCGTCGCCGTGGATTACCCCGTGGTCCAGCAGAATCTTCATCACTTGTGGAATTCCACCGGCGGCGTGGAAATCCGTAATCACGTACTTCCCGGAGGGTTTTAAATCGCACAGGACTGGAATGAGTGGCCGTATGCGTTCGAAATCATCGATCGATAGTGGAACGCGCGCGGCTTGCGCGATGGCCAAAAAATGCAGGACCGCATTCGTCGATCCGCCGGTCGCCATCACCACTGCGATTGCGTTCTCGAAGGCTTTGCGCGTTAAGAGATGTTGGGGAAGAATCTGTTGGCGGACGGCATCAGCGAGGACACGCGCGGACTCGGCGGTGCTTTGCGTCTTCTCATCTTCTCCCGCGGTCATCGTTGAAGAGTAGGGCAGGCTAAGTCCCATGGCTTCGATTGCGGACGACATAGTGTTGGCCGTGTACATTCCGCCGCAGGAACCTACGCCGGGGCACGAATGTTTTTCGACTTCGTGCAATTCGCGGTCACTCATTTTTCCGGCGCTATGCTGTCCAACGGCTTCAAACGCGCTGACGACCGTGAGGTCTTTACCTTCGAAGTGCCCGGGCTTCGTGGTGCCGCCGTAAACGAAGATTGCGGGAATGTTCAACCGCGCGATGGCTATCATCGCACCGGGCATATTTTTGTCGCAGCCGCCAATGGCGAGCACGCCGTCCATGCGTTGTGCGTTGCATACCGTTTCAATGGAATCGGCGATTACCTCCCGCGAAACCAGGGAATATTTCATTCCTTCCGTTCCCATGGAAATGCCGTCGCTCACCGTGATGGTTCCGAACACCTGCGGCATGGTTTCTTGTTCTCGAAGGACTTCTGCGGCGCGTATGGCGAGATCGTTCAGACTGGCGTTGCAAGGAGTGATGTTGCTATAAGCATTCGCAATTCCGATGATTGGCTTTTCAAAATCGCCGTCGCGAAAACCGACAGCGCGAAGCATGGCGCGGTTGGGAGTGCGCTCGATACCGTTCGTTATCGCGCTGCTTCTGCTGTTCGAACGATTCATTTGCTGCTGGTAGTCACGGCCGTTGCGGCAATTTCCTCGGACACAGGCTGTTCTGTGGATACCGTGACTGGGTCTAGGAACGGCATTTTCGAACGGAGCTCGGCGCCGACTTGTTCGATCAGTTGCTGCTGCTCTTTCTGCCTGTCCGCGTTAAAGTTCTTGCGTCCCGATTCGTTCTCGCTGATCCACTTTCGAGCGAACTCGCCATTCTGGATTTGTTTCAACATCTCTCGCATGGTGTCGCGCGTTTTGCTGGTGATGATCTGCGGCCCGCCCGTGTAATCGCCGTACTCGGCCGTGTCGCTGACCGAATAACGCATGTAATTGAGCCCTCCGCGGTACATCAGGTCAACGATTAATTTCAGTTCGTGGAGGCACTCGAAATAGGCGATCTCCGGTTGGTAACCAGCTTCCACTAACGTTTCGAATCCAGCTTTCACCAGCGCGCTCACGCCGCCGCATAGAACAGCTTGCTCTCCGAACAGATCGGTTTCCGTTTCTTCGGTGAATGTCGTCTCGATGACGCCAGCTCGCGTAGCGCCGATGGCCTTTGCGTAAGACAAAGCGAGTTGCTTGACCGTTCCAGTCGCGTCCTGATGAACGGCCAACAACGCAGGCGTGCCGCCGCCTTCGAGAAATACTTCGCGGACGCGGTGTCCGGGCGCCTTGGGCGCCACCATGGCCACGTCAATGTCAGTGGGAATATCGATCGTTCCGTATCGGATATTGAATCCGTGCGCGAACATCAACATTTTCCCGGCCGAAAGATGCGGAGCGATTTCGCGTTTGTGTATTCCCGGCTGCGCGGTATCGGGCGCCAGGATCATGATCACGTCGCTTGCCGCGGCTGCTTGCGCTACGGAAAGAAGCGGCAGGCCAGCCTTTTTTACTTTCTCCCAGGACTGGCTTGTCGCATGCAGGCCAACGCACACGTCACAGCCGCTGTCGCGCAAATTCAGCGCATGGGCGTGACCTTGCGAGCCGTAACCAATAATTGCAATTTTCTTTGCCTGAATCAGTGCTAGATCCGCATCGTTGTCGTGATAAATCTTCGCCATTTTTATCTCCTAGGGTCGTTCGATATGGTTCATTAAACCGACTGCGATGCTTCCTCTTCCAACAGCAAATCGCTTCGCCCAGCAGGATGGCCATTCGCCGGAGGTTTCGTTCCACGCGACATCACGACTTGTCCGGTTCTGGCCATTTCCTGGATTCCAAACGGACGAAGAACTCCGACGAGTGCATCCACTTTGTCTTCTGTGCCGGTGATTTCGATCACGAGAGATTCGTTGGCCAAGTCCACTACACGCGCTCGGAAAACACGTGCGATCTCCATCAGGCGATAACGCGATTCGTCGTTCGCGGCAACCTTGATGAAGGCCAGGCTTCGCGCAATTATGGGCACGTGCGTGACATCTTCGACGGATAACACCGGGGCCAACTTGTAAAGATTTGCTTCCACGCGGTGTGCCGCACCTTCGCTGATCCCAGCGACGATGGTCATGCGCGAGATGCCAGGGCGTTCCGTGTGGCCCACAGTGAGCGACTCGATGTTGTAAGCGCGGCGGCGAAACAAAGACGCAACGCGATTCAACACGCCCGGTTGGTTTTCCACGTAGAGCACGAAAGAGTGGAGTTTCTGTTGATCAGACATCGGTTGCCCTCTCGACCAGCGGGTTCGGCCGGCGAATCATGGCGTGCAAGTCCGCTCCGGCCGGAACCATCGGAAAAACGGAATCTTCCTGTTCAACTTGAAAATCAATTAAAGCCGGTCCGCGCTGTCGCCGGGCTGCGCGCAATGTGGGAATCACGTCGGGCCGCGTATTCACAGTAAAGCCAGGGATACCGAAAGCTTCCGCTAGCTTCTGGAAATTAGGACTCCACAACGGAGTGGAAGAATAACGGCCGTCGTAGAAGAATTCCTGCCACTGCCGGACCATGCCCAGGTATCCGTTATTCACAATGGCGATTTTGATTTCGATTTTTTCCTGGACGATGGTTGCAAGCTCCGCCATGGTCATCTGGAAACCGCCGTCGCCGGCTACAACCCAAACTTCGGCCTTCGGATTCGCAAACTTGGCGCCGATAGCCGCGGGAAGCGCGAAGCCCATCGTGCCCAGTCCACCTGAAGTAATCAGCGTCCGCGGCTTTTCGTGCCGGTAATATTGGGCTTCCCACATCTGGTGCTGGCCCACGTCGGTGACGATAATGGCGTCGCCGTTCGTCTCGCGCCACAATTCGTGGATTACGTGTGCGGCATAAAGGTGCCCATCGTCCGGTAGACTCTGTATGTCTCGCACCGCGGAGTCTTGCTTCGATTTGTCGATACTGGACAGCCAATCCGAACGGTCCATTCTTTTCACGCCGGGCACTAGTTGTGGCAGCAACTCGCGAAGATCGCCGATCAAGGGAACGTCCACGTGGACGTTTTTATTTATTTCAGCCCGGTCAATCTCGATATGGATTTTCTTCGCGGTGGGAGCATACGTTTTCAAATTTCCGGTAACGCGGTCATCAAAGCGCATGCCCAGCGCAATCAGCAAGTCGGACTCTTGAATGGCTTTGTTCACCCAGGCTTCGCCGTGCATACCCATCATTCCCAGACACAGCGGATGCGAAGCGGGGAAGGCGCCAATTCCGAGAAGGGTGAGCGCGACGGGAGTGCAGGCAGCCTCCGCGAACGCCAGAACTTCCTGCTCGGAGCCAGAAAGAATAATTCCGTGGCCCGCGAGGATTACCGGCCGCTTGGCCTGGTTGATTAGTTCCAGAGCTTCGGCCAATTGCGTTTTGTTGTAAAAAGGGCCACGCACAAAATGCTGGCGTTGGGGTGCAGCCGCTTCCCAGTCAAATTCGCAAGAGCCATTTTGCGCATCTTTGGTGATGTCCACCAGAACGGGACCCGGGCGGCTGGAACTCGCAATTTGAAAGGCCTCGCGTAGGCTCGGCGCGACATCCTGCGCGCGCGTGACCAGGTAATTGTGCTTCGTAATCGGCAAAGTAATGCCGGTAATGTCTGTTTCCTGGAAAGCGTCGCTGCCGATGAGTTTGCTTCCCACCTGACCCGTGATGCAGACGATGGGAGATGAATCCATCATCGCGGTGGCAATTCCAGTGACCATATTCGTGGCGCCGGGGCCTGACGTCGCCAGAGCCACGCCCACGCGTCCGCTCGCGCGCGCGTAGCCATCAGCCATATGCGTGGCGCCCTGCTCATGCCGGACCAGGACGTGATGGACGCCGTAGCGCGTCATGGCGTCGTACGCCGGCAAGATCGCTCCGCCGGGATAGCCGAAAACATATTCAACGCCCAGGCGTTCCAGGCATTCCCAGATAATTTCCGCGCCGCTCTTTTTAGTTTTCGGCATCGCGATCCCCTAAACTCCCCACAGATACTGGTCCGCGTCATATGGAACAGCCCGCGCTTCAGCGGCGGCATGGTCGTGCTGCGGCGCGGCGCAAATATCCATGGCCAGGGTGTCCTCCAAGGCGAGAGCGGAGTGCTCCACGTGCGCAGGAATCGAAAGCATCTGGTTTGCACGCACGGTAAATTCCTGGCCTTTCATTTGGAAACGCCAGGCGCCGCGAAGAACCAGAATGGCTTGCTCGTGGTCGTGGCTGTGAGGAAGCTCGGAGGTGCCCTTCTGCGCTTCGACCATGTCGACATTCAAGTTCTTGTTGGTGAGCAATTTTTCCCGGCTGTAGCGCGATACATTTTTCGCTGCACTGAAATCGGAAAACTTCATTTTGAGCTCCCTTGGCCTTGAACTTTCGCTCCAAAAACCAAGAGGCCGTTAACCCTTTCGGGTAACGGCCTCTTGGGGTTCGAACTTTTTTTCCGCCCCGGCCGCTACCCGCTCCTAAGCAGAATATTTACTCGTACAAGTACTACTCCTACTAAGATTACGAGCTGCACTAGACGGGACACACTAAATGGGAACCTTAGAGAATTGGACGGCACAAACGGGCTCTCCTCAGAGACCCCCAGCCTTCGCGTTTGATTATTTCGTCCCATTGTGAATGGATTAAGTATCACGTTGCTTAGAGCGCGGTCAAATAAGATTTATTTATCGATGCTATTCGTTCTGGCTATTCATCGCCGGTGAAAAGGAAGGAGTTGCGGCCGCGCGTTCGACTAAGGCGCTGACTTTTCGCGAGAATTTCTACGGCTTGGGCCGCGGAAATTCTTCAATGTGGATCTCGCCTTTGGGGCCGAAGTAAATAACCCGCTTTCCTGTAAGAAAAGCCCAATAAGCGATTACGCCAGCCTCGACGGAGCGCTTTACGAACTCGGGATAGCGAATGGTATCTGCCTGCGCGCCGCGGATGGCCGCTACGACTTCAGAAGGCGAGAATTCCTCTGCAATAGTCGCGGGCGGGAGCGCCATTTTTTCGGAATGGGTCCTGCCATCTGACATGTAGAAGGTTTCTTGTCGAACTGCAAGATCGCAAAAGTAAGATTCGACGCCTGCATCGAGAAGTCTGCGGACAACCTCGGGGAAGGTGAGCTTAGCTGCTTGCGATTCTGCCAGGACTTCCCGTACTACGTCTGCATTCATGATGCTTTCCTTTGGTGCATGCGGAACTCTGACGTGATTCTATTCTGACAAAGGCGTTTGACCATCCGGCCCGTCAGGAAATCTCAGCGAATTTCAATCAAGAATAATGATTTAGGAGGCAGTGTGAGGTCAATCGTCCCGTTCTTGATTTTTTCGATATGCGCAGGGGGCAACGCCGCCGCCTTCTTCAGTTCAGCGTATTGTCGAAGAGTTGGAAATGCGGGATCGCCCATTGCGTGATACGCAGGAAGCGGCGAACCTATTTCGGCATCAACTTCACTGATCTCCGCTTGGCGACCTGATTTCAATTGCTTGAGATGAATCGTCATATTCACGGTGCGGTCGGGATCGTCAGGCAGTGAGAAGTTCCAGACCGCCAACGCAAGCGAGCCGTCGGCACGGCGCGTAACCAGCATGGAATCGGAAGCTACGTCGACTCTTTGATCGCCGAGGTGATGCATCAATTTGAAGGCGTTAAAAACCGGCTTGGGAACACCTCCCTCCGCCAACAATCCGAACCCGCCGTAGAAAGGTTTTTTAATTACGCCCTGCTCCTCGAATACATCTGAAAATGTCCAGTAGCTCATTATGTCGACGAGCCCATCGCACTGGCGAATGGTATCGCCCAGCCAGGGGCCCATGAAGGCGGAATCTTCCACCTTGGGATTGTTATCGTAAACCGCGTTCACTTCAGACCAGATCAAAGGAAGATCGGGCTTCGCGGAAGACTTGATCTGGTTGTGGACTTTGTCCACAGCACTACAAATCATTTTGTTTAGCGGGATGGGTTTATCGGTGCCGAAAACGTCGTGCGAAGTGTCATTGCCGTAAACGTGGGTGGAGACAAAATCCACCGGAATTTTGTTATCGGCGCAGTGGCGGATGAAGCGATCTACCCAGGCAGCTTGAGCCGTTGCTGGTCCTCCCACGCGGAGGCCAGGGCTTACACTTTTCAATGCAGCAGCAGTGACGTCGTACAAATGGTAGTACGTGGCTTCTTTAGGATCGCCTGTCCAGAAATCGATATTGGGTTCGTTCCAAACTTCAAAATACCACTTAGAGACTTCGTCAATTCCGTAGCGATCTACCAAGTGTTTTGCGAAGGCTGAAATCATCGCGCCCCAGCGATCGTAATCCTTGGGCGGCGAGACATTTTGCTTGTACCAGAAGGGATGAAGATTGTTTGCCGCCGCAAGTTTCTTGGGCATGAAACTTAGCTCCACAAAAGGCCGCAGGTGGTTTTGCAGCAGGCCATCGTAGATCTGATCGACGTAGGAGAAGTTGTAAACCGGACTTCCTGCGGCGTCTTCGTCGTAAAAACCCACTTCATCGTGGAAAATTGCATGAAAGCGAACATACTGAAAATCGGTGATGGATTTAACTTCGCGTAAATCATCGCGGTAGCTCTGGCGCAAACTGAGGATGGCGCGACCGGAGCCGAACATTTGCTCCCAAAAATGGGGGAAGGGATGAGAAGGACCCTGTGTGTCCACCTCGACCACTTCGGGTGCAGGAGCGGCTTGCGCCTTCACCCCACGCACATCGGCGCATAGAAGTGAAACGCTCAGCAGACACGCGTAGCAGAATGTTTTTTTCACGGAAGTTTTCCCCAGGATAAAGCTCCGCTGGCGTGAGAGAAATTGTACCATCTCTCGCCCACGCCCGCAGTCCTAGCGACTCAGTTAGAAAACGAACCGGCCTTCGAGCTCAATCACGCGTCCGGCGAGTCCGCTTGTCGCGATTCCGAAGTTCGGATTGGCGATGGGCTGGCACAGCGGCGGATTTCCAACGCAATTGTTGCCGTAGGAGATCGTTGTGGAGTTGCTTTGAAACGTAAACGGCGCGAGATTCAGTTTGTTGAACGCATTGTAGATATTCATACGCAACTGAATCTTGGATGTTTCGCCCACGAACTTCATCGGAGGCAAGCCGAAGTTCTTCACGAAGCTGAAATCGAATTGGCTGAAACGCGGACCGCGCTCGTTGTTGCGTTTAAAGGCGGGGAAGCCGGATGTCGCCACGTCGTAGTAGTAGGTCGAGCCGTTCGGGAAATTAGAACCCGAAGGCGGCGGGAGAAAGGCGTTCGTGTCCGAGTTGTTCTTTGGTTCGTGGAGCACCGCAACCGGGCGAAGCGGGCAGATCGTCGCGGACCCAAGCGTGATGTTGCAATTATTGGTGGCTACCGGCGTCCACGGGAATCCGGAATGGAATTGGAAGTCTCCGTTTACTTCCCAGCCGCCTAAAATTCTTCCCTGCCAGTCGTCGCGATTTCTGAAGATCGGGAGATCCCAGAGACCGACAACACGCAGGTTGTGGGTAGCGTCGTAGTCGGAGGGACCTCGCTCGGTAGAGAGAACGGTCGGATAGGTCTGGTTGGTACCGTAGCCAGGGCCCTCCGAGGAGACTTCGTCGATCGACTTGCTATAGGTGTACAGGAAGTCCACCAACACGCCGTTACGGAAGTTGTGTTTAACTTCCGTGTTGAGCGCATTGAAATTTGCATTGGTGTCGGGGGTGTATTGAAAGACGGCTCCGATTAACGGGCTTGGCTCTTGGTAGAAGTACTGCAAATTCTTGATTCGAAGCAAGCCATGGCTGCTGCTGCCTTGGTAGCCCACGGTCGCAACCCAGTTTGCCGGCAACGCGTACTGGACATCCAACGAATACAAGTAAACGTACGGGTTAGTGAAGTTTGCCGGGTTGGCGTAAACATTTGGCGCGCCGCCGCCCGGCCCGATGATCGGCAAATTGGTTGCAGGATTAAGACCAAGGGCTAGAGCCGTATTATTCGGGAAACTCAGCGGGTTCCGCGGATTCGTTCCCAGCGCGTATAGGAAGTCCGAATTGATCGCAGCTCCGGGACCTCCGCAACACAGTCCGTAGCTGGCCACGAATGGCGGATTGTCGCGGGTGTTATCGAATGAGACGTTGTCGTAGGCGTCGTAAGCGATTCCGAAACCGCCGCGCACGACCGCGTTATTGTGGAAGCGTTCTGGGCTCCACGCGAAGCCGATCCGGGGCGCGAAGTTGTTGTAGTCGGGGTTATACATGCGGCGCGGGTTTACTGCTACCGCGTTCAAAAGACCGGTGATCGGGCTAGCTCCGGGCACGATATTCGCCAAACGATTGTCGGCATCCGTCGGTGGGGAATCGAAATCCCATCGCAGACCCACGTTGATGGTCAGGTTCGGCCGGAATTTCCAATCATCCTGGACGAAGAGGCCATAGTCTGTTCTGCGATACGCTCGTTGCGAGCTTGGTGGGCCCCCGGTAAGCGGATTGACTTCGACTGCTTGGAAGACCGGTGTGCCGTTCGCAAAATTCCAAGGTTGCTGGAATACGACGTCGGGGCGGCCGCCGCCCAGTAGGTCATCGTTGTCCTGCAAGCGGGCGACTTCAAAGCCGAAGTGAAAGGAGTGCTGGTTGTAAACATGCGACAGCACGTCACGGAATGCGAACGTATTCTCAGCGTAGATACCAGGAGTATTGTCACCTTGCGCCGCGCCGTAAACGATTCGTTGCCCCAACGGTAGAGCGTTTTGTATTTCAGTTCTCGGAATCGCCCAGTTGATCTGCGGATTCGCAGCGATATCGTTGAATGCCCAGCGAGTAAAGTTGAAGCGGGCTTCATTGACGGTGGTCGGAGAAAAATTGAATACCCATCCGAGGAATCCCGAAGGAGTAAAGCGATCGGAATTATAGTCAGCCATCGGCCGGCCCTGTGCGCTAGCGTCTGCAGCCAGTTGGGTGTATTTGGTGAAGAACGTGTTTACTGAGAAAACGCTGCGGCCCATATTGTAGTCGACGCGGGCATTGTATTGATTCCCCGTGGTGTTCTGAGGCAAGAAAATCTCTGCGAATTCAAACTCCGGAACGGTTGTAAGCCCGCCTCCGCATTGTATGTTGTTCATGCAAGTACCCGTGGTCGTGCCAGGGAGGTACGTCCCGTAGGTGCCGGTGGGAGATCCGATATTCACTGCGTTGCCAACCAATTGACAGGGCACCGGGAAATTTGCGCAACTCGCCGGCAACACTTCTTTAACCCGTGGAGCCGTGCCGGGGTCGGTCAAAGTTACGTCCACCGGAGAGCCAGCCGGGCTGTAAGAAGCGATCAGCGAGCGGAACTGCGGCGTATCGACCCACTGGTCCTGGAAAATCGAGTTGTTATCGCGTAATCCTTCATAGTTGAAAAAGAAAAACAGTTTGTTCTTGATGATCGCGCCGCCCAGGTTTCCACCGAACTGACGGTAGGCGTTATCGTCCCGGACCTTGGGATTGTCTGTATTGGCTCCAAAATTGAATCCGTTGTACTTGTTGTAGGCGTTTAGGCCAGGATCCTGATACTGGAAGAAACCTGCGCCGTGAAACTGGTTCGTTCCGGATTTTGTTACCGTCTTTATGTGCGCGCCCGAGGAACGGCCGTCAGCCGCATCGTAATCATTGGCGAGAACCGTGATTTCCTGAACTGACTCAATGCTCGGCGTAATCACGGCGGCGCCGCCCCACTGCAAGCTGTTCACGCTCACGCCGTCGATGGTGTAATCGTTCGCGGTAATGCGCTGGCCGTTCGCACTAATAGGAATCTGATTTTCCGTTTGAAAGATCGCCGTATTGGATCCGCCAGGTCCGCCAGTTCCGCCATTCGAGCCAGGGCCGTTGGGAAAGCCGGCGGATCTGCCGTCGCCGCCCCGTGCGCCGTCGCCGAAGATGCCCGGAGCTAGACGGAGAAGTTCATAAGGATCGCGGCTAAAAGACGGTAGCCGTTGAACCTCTTGGTTGGTCAAAGTGCTTTCGATATTTGCTTCTTCTGTTTGAAGGTCGGGTAAGTTAGCCGCGTTCACAGTCACCGACTGATTGACCTGGCCGACGGTCAGCGCTACATCCACGGTTTTTGGAAGTTCGCCGGTCACTTGCACGTGGGTTGAAATGTTCTTTTCGAATCCCTTGGCCTCAACCGTCAGCGTGTAGGTCGCGGGGGCCACTTCATTGAATTGATAGAAGCCTTCCGCACTTGTGGTAGTGCTCTTCGAAACTTGCGTGGCCTCGTCGGTGAGCGCAACGTTCGCGCCCTGAACCGTCGCACCCTTGGCGTCGGTTACTGTCCCCTGGACCTTCGCTTCGAACTGCGCTTGGGCGTTCGAGGCCAAGAAAACCAGCAGCAGCGCCGGGATCGCCAACCGCAGTAGAGCAAACGCACACTTCGATCGTGCGTACTTGCACGAAAATGCGACAAAGTTCAAATCTCTCATTTGCGATTACCTCGGCGAGTTAGGTTGGTGAAGCTGGGAATCCAAATCGTAACTAGATGAACGGGTTTTGGTGAACTGGGAGATGGGAACTTTGGGCCGAAATCCGAACTGGGCAGCCTGTCTGAGTAGGCCAAGAACCACACCCCGTTTCATTTACTTAATCGATTTATCTAGGACTGGGCGAATTTGTAGCACCCCGTTCACGGCCCTGTCAACAAGAATTGTTAATGCGATGTATCAGAATTATGAATATGAACTTCTTGCGACCCTGCCGCTCGCTGTGCCACACTCCCGCATGCCTCGGAAGAAGTTTGAGCCCTCCGCCAACTCCAGCGAGCGCCCGGCCGTCAGCCTGAAGACTTTAGCCCGTCACCTGGACCTTTCCACCGCGACGGTTTCAGTAGTTTTAAACGGCGCCCGGGGATCGGCGGCAATACCTCAATCCACGAAAGACAGAGTGTTTGCAGCCGCCGAGAAGCTGAAATACCGGCCACACTTCGTAGCGCGCTCTTTGCGCAAGCAACGCACATTCACTATCGGAGTGGTTGTGCCGGAAGTGAGTGAAGGCTATGCCGCCCTGGTAATGAGTGGAATCGAAAATCAACTGCTTCAAAGCGGCTATTTTTATTTTGTAGCAAGCCATCGGCACAAAGCCGACTTGCTGCGCGAGTGCGCGACCTCTCTGCTGGGCCGTTCAGTGGATGGTCTGATTGCCGTGGACACTCAGTGGAAGCATAGGATCTCCATACCGGTCGTCTCTGTCTCGGGACACGAGGAAGTTGAGGGCGTAACAAACATTCTCTTGGATCACTCCGCAGCGACCTCCATTGCGATCGAACACCTGGTAGGGCTTGGGCACCGAAACATCGCATGCATCAAAGGACAAGCTTTCAGCTCTGATACCGAAGTGCGTTGGCAGTCGGTGAAAAAGGCGTGTAACAAGTGGAACGCTCCGTTTGATCATGATTTAACAGCCCAATTGACTGGCGATTCTTCGTCTCCTGAGATGGGATATGCGGCCACTCGCTCGATTATCTCTAAGGGCAAACCCTTCACAGCTCTGTTCGCATTTAACGATATTTCAGCTATCGGAGCGATTCGAGCTTTGAGAGAGGCCGGACTGCAGGTGCCGCAAGATGTCTCGGTCGTGGGGTTCGACGACATTCTTAGCGCTGCGTTTCAAAATCCTTCCCTAACCACCGTGCGACAACCTCTTCTGAAAATGGGAGAAATCGCGGCAGAACTCGTGGTGCGCCAGATTGAAGATGCGAGCAGGAAGGATCCAACCGAGGCCATTGTTCTTCAACCAGAATTAGTGATACGCGAATCCACCGGCCCAGCGCGATTGAAGTTGTAAACCTGCGATTGCGGGTGTGCCTATCGGCGCATTCGTTCCTGTGATACAAATTCCAGACGTACACCAAGCAGATCGGCGGGTGATGCACAAAAACCCTAAGCTCGCGGCTTCTCGATATTTGGTGTTGCTCGTACATCTCGGATTCATTCTCACCGGGATCGTAACCACCTTATTGGGGCCTTTGCTCCCGACGCTGGCAACTCAGTGGAGCTTGAAGGACGCTCGCTCGGGTGACTTTTTCCTGGCTCAGTTTCTTGGCTCGCTTATCTGCGTGATTATATGCGGGCGTTTGCTGCGGGTTCGAGGCTTTCGGTTCTGTTTTACTGCGAGCTTTGCGCTTATGGCTATCGGTCTCGCGTGCCTGGGCCGCGGTTCGTGGATCGCGGGACTCGTCTCGGTTTTCGTTTACGGTTGCGGGCAAGGCTTTAGCATTGGCGCGACCAACTTATGGGTCGGTGAGTCCAATCCGTCGCGTCGCGCTAGCGCCCTAAGCCTGGTGAACTTTTCGTGGACGATCGGTGCGCTCGTGTCCCCTTCGCTGGTGGCCTTAGGCGATAAGACTCATCGCATTCGGCTGGTCGTTTTCGCGCTGTCGCTGGTCGCCGGACTTCTGACTCTCGCATTTTCAGTTTCGAACTTCGAGACCGCGCGAATGCCTGAAAAAGATGAGCTGAAATTCGATCCGGTATTGAAGATTTCGAAAATGTTCGCGAATCAAACCGCCATTGTTTTCGGTCTAGTCTTCTTTTTGTATGTAGGCACAGAAAATTCAGTTTCAGGCTGGGTCGCCACCTATGCCCGGCGGATTCAAGTCTCGCAAGACGATGTGTGGGCCTTGATGCCTTCGTTCTTCTGGGCTGCTTTGCTGGCGGGACGCCTCTTAGTGCCGCTTATTCTGCGGCGCTTGCATGATTTGAAACTGCTTCGCGCGTCTTTGGCCGTCGCAGTTGTCGGTTGTGTGTTGCTGCTTTATGCCGCAAAACTCCAGGTTGTCGCGGCAGCGTGTGTGCTATGTGGCGCAGGTTTTGCTGGAGTTTTTCCGATTGCCATGTCGTACCTTTCAGCTCACTGCGGGACTGAAAATCGGGAACTTGCGGGGGTCGTTCTAGCTTGCGGAGGATTAGGAGGCGGTGTACTGCCTTGGCTCATTGGCATCGTTTCCAGTTCGTTTGGGAGCTTAAGAGCCGGACTCCTAATCCCTTTGCTCGGAACGATTTTCTTGATTCTGATCAGTCTGATTCCGTCGTCGGCGCTAAACGCTCGGTTCGGCGGTGCCAAACTGCGAACGGAACCGCTTCGCAAATGAGTTAGCCCGGCTGGAACACTCGATCCATGGCGCGTCGTACGTCTGGTGAGCGGCCAAACCATCGCCATACATTGCCGGACCGTAAATTTTCAGCGCTTAAGAGCGTAATGCCTTGGTCTATGCCGATCACGTCCGAATTAACCCATAGCGTCTGCGGATTGAAAGCGTCTGCGAAACCGTATCGGCCATAAATATATTCCCCAAACTGTTCGCGCATGTAACGCAGTGCGGGCAAACAAATTTCAGGAGCGAACATGAGGGAACCACCCGCCGCGCAGGGAACTATGCTGCCGTCCAAGTCACGTCGGGAAATGGGATTTCCCCATACTACATAGCCGATATTGCTGTCAGAAACGGTGATGCCCCACAGATCGGGGGAATAGTTCGGGTATAGGCTGCGGAGATCGAGACAGTAGGCGCGATGCGCGTAAGTCGCTGTCACGGAATTTTGGAAGTAATCGATATGGAAGGGTGGGCCGTCGCGTAGGCCCGCGAAAGAAAACCAGGCTTGCGAATATTGGTGGGTGAAAAGTGGTCCGCGGCCGTAGAACTTGTAGCCGGCATATTCGATCGGCTGGCGATCGAAACGATACCAGGAAGACACCGGAATCGGAGAGGTGGGTGAACCGATTCCCAGAAGATACAAAATGTTCTCCTCATCGTAGGCGGCCCACTCAGAACGTATGGGGCCCCTTTCCGGATACCAGCCCATGTGCAACAAGCCCGTGCGCTCGTCCATCATCCACGCAAAATCCACTCGCTCATAAAGCCCGGACGTCAAATCGGAAATCTCGGCATCCTCCCGATAGTATCGCTGCGCGGTCAAAACACCGCCGAGCATCAGGGCCGTATCCATGGTGGAAAGCTCAGAGTTCCACACACGGTCACCGCTCTTGCGATTTACGAAATGGTAGTACCAGCCGCGTACGTGCTCTTGCTGGTATGCCAAATGGCGTAGGCAAGAGCGTACTCGTTCGCGAACCTCATCGGGATTCTTCCAGCGCCTTTCTGCGGCAATGCAGAATGCCGTGAGAGCAAAGCCCGTCAGCGCGGTGCTTGCTACATCCAGATGCCGCCCTGCGATAGCAGTGCCGTTGGCTCGTGCGCGGTCCAGGACAAGTCCCGTATGCGGATCTCCTTGTTCCCAGAAGTAAAGAAATGCGCGGCGAGACAAATCTTCCAGGAAGGCGTCATCGGACTCGGATCGTCCGTTTCTTAAGGGGGATAAAGCTGGAATAGCCGCTGCGGCCAATGAAAGAAAATTCCTGCGCGAGAGGGTTTTCATTAGCTCAACGACACCCGGTGATATGTACAGATATGCATTCCGTCAGGTTCGTCCCAATTAAAAATGCGAGCGCAGTTTCGTACTTCTCTTGGAGTTTTTCAAGATACAAGGTTATATTGATGACCTGTGCGCTCGTCGAGCATAAGAAACTGAATGATGCAATATGTCTTAACTTAACCGATTAACCTGAGCGAAAGGTGTCTATGCGATCGATCAGCATTCTTCTAGTTTACATGGCAATGCTGCACGGGCAACAAAGTCTCCCGGTAACGGAGCGTCCCTCGCTACGCGTGCATGGTCAATCGACCATTTCAGTCGAGCCGGACCAATTGCAATTTGATATTGGAGTTGTGACGCAAGCGAATACAGCGAAGGAAGCGGCCGACCAGAATGATAGCCAGTCCAAGGCGCTCATTCAGCAATTGCAAATGGCGTTTCCTTCAGCAAGTGTGAAGAGCATCAACTTCTCGGTGAATCCCAACTATCACTATCCCGCGCAGGGGGGGCCGACTATTGTCGGCTACACGGGCAGCAATACCGTGCGTCTGCTTTTGAACGACATCTCCAAACTTCAAAGTGTGATCGATATCGCCATTAAGTCCGGCGCGAAAAGCATCAATCGTCTTACCTTTACGTTGCAAAACGAAAATCCTGTAAGGGCCGATGCATTCGCCAAGGCTGCGGAGCAGGCGCAGGCCGGAGCGCAAGCTCTGGCAGCTTCGCTAAAGGTCCACCTCGGAAGATTAATAAATGTTGAGGAAGGGCAGCCGGTGATCGTTTCGGCTCCGCGCCAAATCACTTTCGAGAATCTTGGTTCCACCAATCTTGCCCCTATTTCGCTAGGGACGATTGATGTGCACGCCGACGTGAATTTGACGTACGAGATACTGCAAGATACAGATCATCCGTGCGAAAACAGTACTTCTCCCGCGAACGCTCCGGCGCCGCAGTGAAATTCCGCTGTTCGCTCGTTCTTGTTTTTTATCTTTTCCTTATAACTTTTTCGACGGCGGCGCAAGAGCGACCCGCTCCTGGCGCCCCCGGAACAATTCCCACCTGGATGCCGGGGAATAAAGAAGCCGTCGGCACGTCCACTTCAACTGAATCGCGCGTCTGGTTCACGCTGCAAGGTGGGGTCTTGAGCGAAGTGCTTTATCCGCGGCTTGATACGGCAGCTGTTCGCTCTTTGGAATTTGCTGTGAGTGATGGCAGATCCGTCTGGCTCGAATCCAAAGACATGCAGCATTCTATCGAGAGGATGGATGACAACGCTCTGCTGTATCGGCAGACCAGTCGCGATCCCGCCGGCCATTTTGAAATTTCCAAAATTTACGCTACCGACCCGGCACACGACACTTTGTTAATTGATGTCACGTTCAAAGCCAGCCAAGAGTTCGCGTTATACATTCTCTATAATCCGGCGCTAAAAAATTCCGGAGTTGGCGACACGGGTTACGACCAGGATGGTGCATTGATAACCGAGAAACCTGGAATTGCGTCGGCATTACTGTCGAGCAACCGGTTTCAGCAGATGACCAGCGGCTTTGTAGGTGCGAGCGATGCTTACACCGACCTTTTGCTGCATCACGAACTCGAGTGGTTGTATGACCGCGCAAACAACGGAAACATAATGCAAGCCGCGAAGTTGGCCGGCTCGCATTTCACCTTGGCTCTAGCCTTCGGTGTAACGGCTCAACTGGCGATCGAAAATGCAAAAGCCAGTTTGCAGCGCGGTTTTCCTTCTGTGAGCGCGCAGTACGCGGAAGGCTGGCACGCATACGCAGAAACTTTGCGGCGCGTGAACGCGAAATACGAACGCGAATTCCGCCTCGCCGCGATGGTGCTGAAGGGGCACGAAGATAAAACGTTTAGAGGCGCGATGGTAGCGTCCATGGGCGTCCCTTGGGGATTTAGCGTGAAAGCCGATACTCCGAATGTGGCCGGCTATCGTCTAGTTTGGGCGCGAGACCTTTATGAAATTGCTACTGGCTTGCTCGCCGCGGGTGATCGTGAGGCGGCGGAGCGGGCGCTTAATTATCTTTTCACCTTGCAGCAAAAATCGGATGGCAGTTTCCCTCAAAATACTTGGGTTGACGGAAAGCCTTTTGGCACCGCGCTTCAAATGGACGAAGTGTCTTACCCCATTATTCTGGCCTGGCGACTCGGAGCGGCTGACGCGGCTTCGTGGCGAAAACACATCCGTCCCGCCGCAGAATTTGTAATCAATAACGGCCCGCTCACGCAACAGGAACGTTGGGAGGAACTGCCAGGCTACTCGCCTTCCACCATCGCCGCGGAAATCGCAGCGCTAATTTGCGCCGCCGACATCGCGCGCAAGAACAATGCCGCTGACGACTCCGCGCGCTACATCAAGACTGCGGATGACTGGGCGGCGAACATCGAGAAAACTCTTGTCACAACCACGGGCCATCTCGGCGGAACCGCACCGGCGCAGGGTTACTACATCCGCTTAAGCCACACGACTGACCCGAACGATGCCTACCAGGTTGACGTCGGAAATGGCGCCGGCGTTTGGGATCAACGCGACATCATCGACGCCGGTTTCCTGGAATTTGTGCGCTTGGGCATTCGCCGAGCTGACGACCTCGCGATAATTCGCTCGCTTCAACTCGTTGACTCCACAATTCGCGTGGAAACGCCCAATGGTCCCGGCTTCCACCGAAACAATCATGATGGCTACGGTGAAACATTTTTTGGCGGCCCGTGGAAAGGCGAAGGAATCGGCCGCCTGTGGCCGATTCTTACAGGCGAACGAGGAGAATATGAAATCGCCCGCGGTCGCGATGCTTCCGCTTATCTCGACGCGATGTTACATTTCGCCAACGCCGGAGGAATGATTCCCGAACAAGTCTGGGATCGCACAGAACCCACCACGTCCAGTTTTTCTTTCGGTCAAGGCACCGGCAGCGCTACCCCTCTAGCCTGGAGCATGGCGCAGTTCATCCGCCTGGTAATTTGTTTTGAAGAAAAACGAATCGTCGAACAGCCAGCTGTGGTCGCCGAACACTTCCTCAAACAGCTTAATTAAGCGGCGATTTACGAACGGACCCGGATTAGTTTTTGAAACTTCTTGCGACAGCAAGCAGGAAGGCGCTCCGCAGCCGCACGATTCGCCGATTTGACCGCGTCCTCCGCATCAGCTATTATGTTTTCGCGGGGTGGAGCAGCCTGGTAGCTCGTCGGGCTCATAACGCGCCAAACGTCAACCGGCTCTGCCTTAACATTTCTTCTCAGCCGCAGAACCCTCTTGAAACGGGGTATTCGGGGCACTTAACGGGCACCTGAGAATCAGGCGTTGCTGTTTGCGCTTGGATATATCGGCACGCTCGACCGTCTGCTTAGAAGGTGCGCAATACAAACCTTTAAGTGCCGCTTCTGGTGTCGCTTACGAGGGAATGCCTCATTTATCCCGCTCTTGAATTGGACCGAAGTTGGAGCGAAACTGCTGAGGTGAACCCTCGTAGTAACAGGGATGGCAACATTGCGACCGTTATTTTCGAGGCGAGTTAAATTTCATTTTCGGTTAACCCCACGATGTGATCGCGTCCGTGATCTGGTCAATGTGCGCCCACGGTCTGCACAACGACGGAGGTCAGCGTCCCGGGTTGGCTCTCCGGCAGAAACCGGGTTGGGTAGGCGTGCCACGTCTGGAAGACCGTATCATCGGGTTTTGTGTCGGGATTACTTGTTACAGTCCGATATCGTTCGATGGCGTGGTTCGCCCACTCAAGATCGCTTTTATCAATGGAACTGCCATCGAAGATCACGCCGTACGAGATACCAGCATCGTGTAACTGCCTGCGCCATTCCACCAGCTGCGGCTTCCAATTGTCATACCAGATAATATCGGCTTGCATGAATGATAAAGCGTTCGCCAGTCTGTTGCTTAAACTGCCGCGCGAATTCGAGATATTCCGCCAACCAGCAGACAGTGTGGTTGTTAACAGGCTCTACATCGCCAAATTGAATGGCAGGAAACCTCGCCTTCAGGATTGCAATTTGCGGGGCGATATTTTGAACCAGTTGTTGCATTGTATAGTTACAGGCGGCCGGCTTGTTCAAGATATTGAAATGACCAAAGGCGACCGGTGAATCGAAAGCAACGTACTCGATGTTGCCGCCCAATCTGGATACACGATCAGCTGCCGTCTGGATCACCGCCTTGGTCGTGTAACCGGGTACGCCATTGCCGCATTGAGCCGTTGTAGCCATGATCTCGGCTGCAAAGGCCAGAGCGATGTGACGGTGGCCTAAATCCTTAATGACCGCGGCTAGCTGTTCGTCGGTCGATCGATGCAGAAATTGAGTTGACACCTTGAAAATCTGGATCGCTGAAGCTGCTCTCGGCCATGGCGCATTTGGCTGGAACAACTCCATGAAATCGTTAGCGGCGCCTGGGCGTGACGCCGTCATGCCGATCCTTTGACGGTCCGCCGCTACGACCGGATCAATGCCGGCCAACCAGACCCGCTTTGGTTGCCCCTGAGCAATTACTTGCGCTGGAATGGCACCTTGGAGCGCTGTCGTAACAGACACAAGCACGGCAACCTGTAAGATCAATTTCAATTTCACAATATATCTCCGGATTCTTGGCTGTGAGTGGCTACCAGAACCCCACTTCTGTAAGTTCAATTGCTTTTCCTCCGAAGATTTTGACCCTTAACCTAAATCGAGATCGCAACGTCAACCGAAACTACAACAAGGAGGCCATGCGGATCGCCCCCATAGGGCTGCTTACTGGCTGGATTGCTCGATCTTGATTCCGCTGGTCGAATGACGGTCTAGCGACACAGGTCCGGTCTTCGTGCCGAGCATTTCGGTGCCCACGATAGCCACATCATGGGCTTGACTCACGACGATCGAGCCCGAAGTATTGGCGGTGCCGAGGAAGTAAGCAGGGCCGCTGTTGGCGTCAATGATTTTGTTGTTGGAGAGATTCACGTTGCTCGCGGAACCAATGAAGAAAGCCGGCCCCGGAACATTCTCCACGGTGTTCTCGGACAAAACGATGTGCTGATTCACAGGGACATCCGTGCTTCCACTTTCGTCGTACAGGCCGTTGGTCAAGAAGCTGGCGACCATCACAGCGCCCGGGCTGAACCCATGAGAAGGCAGGGGAACGTTGGCGTTTCCGGCGAGAGGGCCGGAGCGGGAGATGTGGTTTCTGAGGACTTGTAGATCCTGAACCCCGGTGGTCGCGGCGGGCGGGACATCATTTAACGTTGCAATCAAAATGGAAGCCAGCGTCTGACCCCTCATGATGTTGTCCTCCAAGAGGCCGAAAGGCGTTTGAGGGAGGATGGCGCGCGCACGATTGTCGAGGAATTCGTTGTTCCGCACGATCCAGCGGGCGCCCATGATATTCAGGTCGCCTACCAGACTGTCGGTAGCCGTGTGTGGGACGGCTTCGCTGAGCTGAACATCGAAGTTCCCGGCGGCATCCTGTGAAATTGCGTCGATAGTGGAGAAGCCCAGGAGGCCGAGTGCGGAATTGAAAATCGCCACGGGGTCGCCGGCCTGCGACGTGAAATCGGTCTGCCCCAGTTTGAGCGTCTTCTGCTGCACCGCCTGGACGGGCATGAGGGTGGCGCTGGCGAGATTCATACCGTCATCGCCCTGAAAGGCAAAGCGGCTATTTTCGACCAGCACATCGCCGAGCGAATCGTTGAAATGGACGGCATCTGAAGCGGAGGAGATCAGCTTTCCCGCCGAGCGATCCAACGTACAATTCGAGATGCGCACGCGCCCGCCGCCATCGAAGAAGAAAGCTTCGCCCGGGGCCGAATGCACGGTGACATTTTCGAGCGCGAAATCCTGCGCGACGCCTATACCCATGGCAGATCCTTCGCCTGAGAAGTAGCGGACCAGGAGGACCATGCCCGGGGTGAACACGGAAAGAGCCGGCGATGAGTAAATTTGATTGCCTTCAAAAGTGGGAGCGGATGACGCGTCAAAGAAAGCTTCCGTGGAGGTTTGCCTTCCCCAAGTGTTATGAATTTCATCCCAGGGAGTAAGGGCTTCGATGAACTTGGAACCATTGTCTGGGAAGGCGGATTCGATTTGCAACTGATTCTGCCCGTTAGGCCCCGGAATGATCGTTCCCAATGCCGCAATCTTTAGCTTGGGCCAGTCCAGGGTGAAGTTCTTGAAGACGACTCGGGTGATGCCATTCATGTTGATGCCAAACTCGGGCTTGTTGAAATTGAGGGTCGAGCTCTGGCCGTCGATGGTCATGTCCGTCAAATTGTTAATCGTCCAGTGAGCATTCGCGTTGATGCCTTGAAAATCGTAGACACCTTTCGGAATTTTCAGTGTTCCGGCTCCGACCGCCGTTGCATTCGCGACCGCGAGTGGAAAATAGGTGTCCGGGAGCTCTCCGGAATTGATCGGACGCATGGTGTAAACGGTGTTTGACACCGGCGCCGGCGCTTTGATCGTCACGCTGATGAGTTGTCCGGTGACGGAGGTAAACGTCTCCACGCGGTCTGCCGCAGAGGTTGCGACGCCCGCGGAAGTTGGGATCCTTGCCAAATAGGACTGCGCGATAGCGAACAGTCCTTTGCGCCCCTCGCTGCGGCCGAACTGCATGTAATGACGAAGCGCGTCGACAAAACCAGTGCTGCCGAAGGCCTTGGCCAAGTCCGGATACTGTTCCAAGTATTCACTCGGAGAAAAAATGTTCGATCCTTTTTCCCCTTTTGGCAGTCCGGTCTGCAGCCAAAAAGTAATCGCGGCATCAGGGGATGCGAAATGCCGCTCAGGATGATGGCTCGTGTAGTAAGCGGGGTCGAAGACCTGCGGCGCCAGCGAGAAAATTCCGATGCGTCCCTGGTTGAAACCGGCGAGAGCATAGTCATCAATGGCCGCGAGGCTGTTGCGCGGGCCAAATAGCAGCGTTTTGTCAAAATTCAGAAATAGATAGTCCAGCGCATAGAAACGTGGATGGGCGTGGAGGTTCTCGGCAATGCCGTGCTCGATCCAGTTGATTTCCGCATCGGTATCGGATAAGGCCGCGAGGTTTTTATTTACTTCCTTGTAGAACTTCACGTTGAAGACATTTGGTGTCAGAGCCAGAACTCCCGCGCGACCCTCCCTGTGCCCGTTGGTCACGTAGTGTTCAAGAGCCGCGGGGAAGTTCGTAGCGCCGAATGCGGCCTGCAGGTCCGGAAAAAAGGCGAGATACTGCCTGGTCCAGAAAAGCGGGTGTGCTCTGCGTCCTTCGACGATGCCACGGTTGAGCCAGTTGGTTTTGGCTTCCGTATCACTCAACTGTGCGAGATCCGGGTTGACAAGTTTGTAGTAGGAAACTTCGAAAACGAGCGGGCTAAATGCCACCTGGGGGTCTACGGCCAATGCGGACGAAGACTGACCTGCTGACAAACCGGCACCGAAGGTACCAGTGAGCACGAGACAAATGTAGGTCAACGCAATAAATCTGATGGTCTGATTTCGAAATGTGTTTGCCACCCAGCCCTCCGGCCTGATGTTCGTAACAATCTGTGGAACGGATCTCCCCTATAGACAGCAACTTCCGTCAAGGAGCGTGCCTTAGAGTTCCTAGACCAGGCTGAGCAGGAAAAAATTCCCGTCGACAAACAAAAAAGATGAATCTCGCAGAAATATCTCGCCGCCCCGGCAAAAATGGAACAATTGCGCTCGCCCGCGACTCAGAACAAGTTGGAACAGCGCAACTCTTTCTGGGAGCCGAGGTTTGAGAAACTGCACGAGCGCATTTCGTTTCTTTCGCGCTCAAACAATCGTCCAAACTGCGAGCGAGCATGATTACTTCAGCGCCACGGAATAATAGTAAGGTAGGGGTGACCGGGAGGTTTCTCGCCATCGTTGTCTCGCATCAACCTTCGCTGATTCGTGCTCGGTGGCATGGCACCCAGTAAAAGGAGCGACCATATGGCGTCGGTCTGATTGTGATCGTCGGGCTAATATTGCAGAAGTGCAGCAAGTCGCGTAGTATGAATGCGCGGGGTGGAGCAGCCTGGTAGCTCGTCGGGCTCATAACCCGGAGGTCGTTGGTTCAAATCCAACCCCCGCAACCATTCCAAGTATTTCGATTACAAAGGGTTGCTGCTCCACGGCAACCCTTTCTTTTTTTCGGCGGGAAACCGAATGTAGCGGAAACTGTAGAGACTCCCATCCTGTTCAGTTATCGGTGGCGTCTCAGTTTGAAGTGTTGAACAAGTAGAGCGCAATATAGAAAATGCCGCCCAGATAAAACAGGGCGACATCCCACCAAAACCGCTTGGGTTCTTCGGCACGGGACACCCTACGGCCGAAGAGTTCTAGGGATTCTCCGGCGAGCGTGAAGACCACCGCGATGACCAACAAGATGATACCAACAAGCAGGTTTCTATGTTGCCGGTCAATCAGGTATGAATAGTGGTCCATTTCCCGCCTCGCCTTTGCGTCCATCCTCTCAGGAATATAGGCGCCGGTTCAACGCAATTTCAAAGTGAGACACTACCCAGCAATCTCGCGCGGCGTTCGATGACGGCGTGCCATAATCACGACATGTGTTCTTCGATTCTCGTGGGTGTCTTGAGCAGTCTTGTTGCAGCCGCCGTTTTTTGGTTTCTTTCAGCCCTAGCAGCGGAACGTATCCGAAGGTCTAGGGCAAAACCATTCATCGGAAGGTACAGAATGTTCACGTCGGACGGTTCGACGCCAACGCTTGGCACAGTCAGGATAGAACGAAAAAACTGGATAGAGAATCTACTGAGTTCTGCGCCAATTTTGACGGTATTTGCAGAGCACGGGGGTGGGAAAGCTCCGGGCACAGAGGACTGGACCGCGACTGTCGAGGTGCTCGGACTCTCAAAGACCGCCAGCGGTTATTATTCCTATCCTAACCGTGAGGGTGGTGCTTTGCGATTTACGCTGTCTGAAGGTGCCGCTGAGATTACCGAGTACGGCATCCCATTTGACCGCCAATCTCAACCGTTTGTATTGGTTCTAAAGCGCGAGATGAAATCTCACTGAGCAGCTTGGCCGATGGACACAACTCGCTTCTGCTCTGCGACGTGATACTGCTCGACTTTCTTCATCGCGTCCCGCAGTTCGCCTTCGTTGACGATGTTGTACCTGTCGAATATCGATCGCGTGCGATGACCAGAAATCGACATCGAAACTTTCTCGCCGACGCCAGAACGAATAAAATTCCGGACCGCTGTTCGTCGCAGGTCGTGAAATAGGCGAGTCACTTTTGAATTTTTGCAAGCGGTCTTCCAGCTACGGCGAAACTCGCCGACTTGCTTGCCTTTTCTGTGAAATACCCATTGCGCCATCACCACACCCCCGCCCTTTTGCTTTACAGCGCGGGACTTTTTGCGACGTTCGATCAATTCTGATAATTCGCCAGCAAGAACAATGGAACGCGCTTCTCCGTTCTTTGCGTTTTCGGAGCGCAGTCGCACGATGTCTTCTTCAATATCGTTCCAGGTCAAGCTCGCGATTTCGCTTTTACGCCACCCGCTCAAATATGCAAACAAAGTGTAATCTTGTAAGTTCGCCGGTAGGTGAGGGAGTAGCGCGCGGAATTCTGCATCGGAGAAAAATCCTTTTCTAGCGTTGTCCTTCTCAGAGAGCCGCTGAATCTTAGGTGCTGGCATCTCCGCCAATCGATACGCCTGGCCGACGAATTGCAACGTCCGGTTAATCGTGGCGTTCGCGTGCTTCTTCGCGAGCCGCTTCGCGATGTAATTGTTGACGTCTTCACTGGTCAGATCCTTCGCGCGCCGTTTTCCAAAACCCTCTCGGGCTCGCGCAATGTGACTGTCATTCTTCGGATCGCTTTTCCCGCGTAGTTTGTAATTCTCGACTAAGCGGTCAAGCAGATCGCCGATGGTGAGGTCTTTTTTCGGTTCCTCCAAGCCGACTTCGCCACGGGCAAGTTGTGTCCATGCGCCACGCTCAATATCTCGCGCATCGTTCTTGTTGGAGACCTTCGTACTGCGTTGCACTCTGACTCCGTTAAAAATGAACGAATACCAGTAAACATCGCCTCGCTTGTAGACCGACATTTATTTGCCTCCTTTAGATTTGATTTTGCCGAGTTCAATGCGGGCCCACACTGCTGTGATCTTCTTATTCTTGCGACTGGCTCGCTTCGAGATCCACTCCCAGCGGTTTAATTCTCGGCGTTTTTCCGGAGACAGTTCGCGCCAGTCTGCATCAGCTTGTTCCAGAACTTTGATTCTTGCCCGTCGCGATCGCGTAATCGCTAGGTCTTTACATTTTCGTGAGCAAAACTGATCGCTTGATTTCTGACGCTCGAAACCCTTTCCGCATCCGCCGCAGATTACCCACTGGCGTTGGGAAAATTCCTTGTCGATCCGCACGGTAACGCCTAACAGTTCCAGCGGATCCTCGGCGTGAACGGTCACAGATGCCTTGCCGTTTACGTCCCAATGCAGCATCGCCGAAACGTTGGGGGCGCTTCCCGCGCCTATTAAGGAGGCCAGCAGAATGCGAGGGTCAAATCTGTGTGGAGCAGCCAGCGCCCGGTTGAATCTCTGGTCGATCGGACCATCTCTTTTTTCGTCGAAATACTCACGAGCCGAAACAACTAAATCGCGGTACTCCTCCCGGCTCTGGCTCATCAACCACTTCAATACATCGCGGAAATGTTCAAACCGATTGATTATTGGCCCGGAGACGAATTCCGGCCGCCACTCGTCTTCATTAGCGTTTTCAGGATTCGCCAGGGCGATTTGAGCCCAATTTTCAGGATTAGAGAGCGCGAGCTGAGACTTATCTTCCGGAGTTGTCAACGCGCCTTTAGGCCACCGCTTTAGTTGGTTCGGATCGTAAGGACGTAATCGCGGAATGTAGCCACAGTCAGCCAACCAAGCTGCAACAGCATTTTTACTCTTGAAGTCGAGATCGAAAAGACGGGAACGAAGTCCACGCCAGTCACGTGCTTTCCTTTCGACGCGATTTGTCCGATGAGCGATACCTTTCATGTCGAGGGCGAAAAGGCAATCTGGATCCAGAACCGTAACCGTCACAGTTGGGATCGTCAGAAGTTGTACGCCGCGTGTACGCTCAGTCATATTGCAATGGGCGTACGTTACTTGATACACCGGGATGTGTCAAGGAATTTAGGAGGCATGCAATGCCACGAGCACGGCAGTTCGAAGCTAAGAACGACGAAATGATCAGCGTCCGGGAAGCCGCAGCACTGTTGCGTTTGAGTGAGATTTCCATTCGCAGGTTTTTGACACAGGGACGGTTGCGCAGGTTTAAGGCAGGATCGAGAACCTTACTCAGCAGATCGGATGGCTTGGGGATGGTGAAAAACAACTAACTTTCTGAAGATTCCTTGTTTGCTACCTGTTGGATTTAGGAGGCGTGATGTAATCTGGCGTTCTGTTTGATTTTTTTTTGGTCCATCGAATGTGCACCCTTGAAATGTCCACGCTGCCGGGTGAGATGCCTAAGATATAGCGGCAGCATCCTGATTAGAAGCACTTCTACGTCGTGTGCCAGCGTCTTGTCCTTTATGACATACCAACTGAAATGGTCCCACGAATCTCTCCGACGCTTATCCTTGACCGCGTCGCGACGCTTGCCCGCGATTCGCTGCCAGCCAGATAGACTGCCAAGCGTCGCGAGCGGAGGACGTTTTCGCAGCACTTGCGCCGACATTTACGCATTGGTACGCTGTGCCCCTATGGATGCGAAAGCAATTCGTTACGGGATAATTCTTATTCAGGTTTTGCTGTTTTCTACCTTCGTCGCGCTCAAATCTTCTCGCATTGTTAATGCAGGCGAAGAACAGGCACTCATCGTCGCAATCCGCCTTCGTTCAGGAGACATGGGTGATACCCACGAACGGAAGCGTATTCTAGCTTTGGAGCACGAGCTTTCTGCTGCCGTCAAAGAATCGGGAGCCGGGGAGTTCGATGGCGATGAGTTTGGAAAGGGAGTCTGCAACATTTACCTGTATGGCCCGAGCGCGGAGCGGCTATATTCGGTGACGCGACCGATTCTAAAGACTTTCCATCCTCCGACAGGTTCATACCTCATCAAGCGGTATGGTAAGCCGGGCTCAAAACAGGAGCGGGTCTCAATAGCTGGTGAGGAGGATCCCCATAAATAGCCATTGGGCGGAAACTTTTTGTCACTCGGAAATCGTGATGCCTGATTAACGCTGACTGGACAAGTTAAGTTTTTCTTCAATGTCCGGCTATCCCCGTTGGTCTGGAACAGGTTCTCCAGCGGACAAAAATCCAATTTCCAAAATCCTGCGGGATAAATTCATTTGGTAGAAACACGCGCCCCCTCTCTGCAAACCCCCCCGCCCCTCTGACTGAAAATTATTTTCACGCTGCCTTCTAGGACCCATTTCAGAGGTGGAGTTCAGTTAACTTCACCGTAGTCATTTGTGATTTAATCTCCACCATGAAGCCATTCGGTGACTCATATTCCTAACCACTTTTGGACAGGAATAATAGTAATTCTCGTACTGTCATATGCATTTCTGCGGAATACACAGTACGCGGACACGCCTCGTACATTTTTGATTAAATTCTTGGTCTTAGCTGGAGGGCTCGCTTTCATTTATGTTTTATCGCGGCTGGTGCATTCGCTTCGATGATGGACCTATAGGGGAAAACTCGGCTGGTACCCGGGGTTCAGGCCCTTATGGTATGTAAGATGTCCGGTAATCAGGAGTTTGGCCTTGTCCTACGATGTGGCTCGCCTAAAGATACTTCTCTCAGCTAGAATCGCGCGCGCAATTATACGGTTAATTGCGTTCTTACTCTTGGCCCAATCATGTTTGGCCCAGACGAACGATTCGGCAACGACGTCCACTCCTGCGAATGACATTTTTGCGCTCACTGTTCAAGCAAACCAAGGAAACGTCGATGCACAACTCAAGATTGCAGATGCATACTTGCGCGGCGCTGGAGTAACGCAAAACGATAAGGAGGGATTTCGGTGGTTCCTCGCGGCTGCGGAAAAAGGCAACGCGGAAGCACAGTATGCCGTGGGTTCTCTTTACTCGATTGGCAGAGGCATAAGCCGAGACGATGTTGAAGCAACTAAGTGGTTCGTGAAATCGGCCGAAAATGGAAATGCCAAGGCGCAGTACAACATGGGAGTCCGATATGCTTACGGTCGAGGCGTTCCAAAAGATGACCGACAAGCGGCTTCTTGGTTCCGAAAATCTGCGGAACAAGGATTGGCGGTTGGACAGGCGGGTCTCGCGGCTGGATACGCACTTGGATTAGGTATCCCGCAGGACAAGGCAGAAGCTCTCAAGTGGTACACAAAGGTGGCTGAGCAAGGTCTAGCTGACGCACAGCTACAGGTTGGCCTCATCTTTTCCAATGGCAATGGGGTTTCGGTGAATTATCAGCAGGCGCTGTTCTGGTTCCAAAAAGCGGCAGCGCAAAAGAATGCCGACGCAGAGTTTAATCTCGGACTCATGTATGAACACGGTCAAGGAATGCCTATCGACTTTTCTAAGGCCGCTGAGTATTACGAACTCGGAGCGACACACGGGTCAGCATATGCCCTGAGCAATTTGGGCGGTCTCTATCAACATGGAACAGGAGTGCCGCAGGACCTGCAGAAGGCCACGAAACTCTATACGATGGCTGCGGAAAAAGGCAGCTTTCCTGCGCAGCGATACCTCGCTGGCGCTTACCTGACGGGCAATGGAGTTCAGAAAGATGCAGCGCAAGCCGCAAAATGGATGCAGCTTGCGGCGGAGCACGGCGACGCTGAGACGGAATGCAACCTTGCCATCTTGTATCAGACCGGAACAGGCTTGCCGCAAAGTTACCAAGATGCGCTCGCGTGGTTTCAAAAGGCGGCGGAACAAGGTTATGTAACTGCCCAGCACAATCTCGGCGCGCTCTATGGTAATGGGCAAGGAACAACAAAGAACCTTGTGGAAGCTTACAAGTGGCTTTGGTTGGCCGAACAAGGCGGTTACAAGGACACGCAACATGCTCTTGAATTGCTCAAGGCCCAGATGACGTCGGAACAAATTACCGACGCGCAACGATTGGCCGACGCTTGGAATACAGGGCACTCTCATCCGAAATCGAAATAATTCCTGTTTGAAACCGAACTTAGTGCCAACACAAAAGCGGAAGTTCCACAGGGTGCTCGTCTATTGATGAAAGGGAGTGCTAGGATTTCGCCCGGGGGTACCGCAGTGATGGTCTCAATACGAAAACGCACATTTGTCTCATGGCTTTTAGCGATGGCGGGGTCGCTCGTCTTTATTTCTCGGCTCGCTACTGCTCTTCAGTCCTTCCCCGAGGATTCCGCGCGATTCGCAGCAGCTGGGCAGAATGAATCAGTCCGAGCAGAATTGGCCCGACTGCAAAAACAGACGGGACTCACACTAGCCGCTTATTCGTTCGGTCTTCAAGTCATCTCGTTTGAGAATCGCCGAAAATATGACGGGAAAAGCCTTGTTCCCATGGAAGACGGACCCGGGACGATGTCCCCTGATGGAACCAAAATCGCGCTCGAAGTTGTGCGCTGGGAAGGGGCGGTCCGTGCGGCCTCTTTGGGAGTCGTCCGATGGGACGGCAGTGACCTACAACAATACCCGGGGATTCAGACCCTGAACACTTGTTGGTCACATGACCAGTCGAAGATAGCAATGACCGCGTTTAGCAAGGCGAACACAACACTGGGAATTTTTGAGGTGGCCTCAAAACAATTGCACACGTTTGAACCTCAAAGCGAAATTGACCCGAAATCGCACTTTACTTCACAGTGCTGGTCGCGGGATGACGCTCAATTAGTCTACGAAACCGAAGGGAATGTGAAGGTCTATGAAATAGGGAACCGGAAGTGGCGGATACTTGCTAAAGGAACCCAACCAACGTGGTCGCCAGACGGTGATTGGATAGCCTATCGAGACGGTGCAACTTATTTCGCTATTCGCCCGTCTGGCGAAGATAAGAAGACCCTATTTAACAAGACGCGGGCAGTGTCGGGTTTGTATTGGTCCCCGGACTCTCGTTTTGTTGCATATATACATCAGGACTTCATTGGTCTCGATACCGAGTTCTACCACCTTATGGTAAGACGACTGCAGGACAACTCGGAGGATTGGGTGGCGAACGGTGTACTTTGCTGCATTAACTATCAATGGGTAAAAAACGCGCAACTAGTCAGGCATGTCGAGTCTGAACTTCCATCACACTAGACACGCAATGCCAGCCGGGTAGATAAATGCGCCGAAGCTATCCGACGCAACATAAATGGCGCCGCTTTCGGTTTTCCGTGGTCAATGCCTGATTAACGCTGCGCAAATCGGACATCTCGTTGTCTTAAATCCACGTGATTTTGGAAGTAATCTCCAGCTAGAATTGAATTCAACCCACGACCAACAGGATGTTTGCATGAGCGCATCCGACCGGACAGTTCAGATTAGCCTTTTCGCTTGGTTGGCTGTAATCGTCACACTCCTGTTACCAGGATGTAATTTCAGCTCGCAATCCATTCAGCCCTTTGTATCGAGTTGCAGAACTGATAGTGAGATTTCTGCAAAGGACCTTGCGTCAGTAGACAAAGCGGCAATCGACTTTGTGCAAACTGCGCTGGGGCCGAATCCTGAAGCAGCCTATTTGAATTTCACGGCCGAGGCGAAGAAAAATGTCAGCTCCGACAAATTCGTGTCGGTGTTTAAACAGGGCATTCAGCCAATGGGCCCATTCAAGAATTTGCGTGTCGCACGTACATACCTTGCGCAGGTGACGGGTGGCGCCCGAGAACAACGGGTGGTATGTGGAAACCTATCGAGTCCAGAGACTTGGGTTGCGGTCAATGCCAGGCCTGGCCCAGCGCAGGCCCACGTTATTGTAGAGGCTCAAACACTAAACAACACCTGGGGGTTTGTTCTATGGTTGCTGCCCGAGGAAGGAAATTGGCACGTTCAGTACAGCCAGGCGATGGCCACGGCGATGGTGGGAAAGACCGCTGAAGACTTGCAACGGATGGCCGAGTCAGAGATGCACGAAAATCACAACTTCGATGCATACATTCTTTACACGACCGCATTGCAGTTAGCGGCTCGAGGTCCCTTTTTACAACTCGGAATTCAGCCAGAAATTCAAAAGGCCTTGGAGAATTTGAAACCACCTCCGGTCCTCCAAGGCCAACTGCCATTTGATTGGAAGTTTGGCCAAGCATCTTTCAGGGTTCTAAATATTGGTCCCATCGGTGTGAGTCAGAAAATTTACCTTCAGATTGACCAAGAGATTGAGCCATGGGCAGATGACAAAGATGCAGACAAGAAAAATCATGAACTCATCTCTGCATTTTCCAATTCTTACCCAGAATACAAGCACGCTTTTGCAGGCTTAATTGTGAGAGCGCACGAGCGTGGTGGAAACCGACTATTCGGCACAGTTTCCGAAACTGATGCCGTCACGAAGTAGCCAAGATATTCGACGGAGCCTTTCACAAGTCCTGCAAACCGGACAAATAAAGTGCTACTTCAGAGATGTCCGGTTATCCGACTCGTCTTTTTTGAGCGCGACGGCGCAGTTGGAACAAAATGGCGATAACTATCAGACCGACGAAGCCCAGGGTCCCCGCCTCAAGTTTCTCAATAGCGACGCCCGCTCCATAACCTTCCCAGTCATCCCGTGGAATCCGGACTTTAAGGATTGGGCCAGCTGAATCTAGCTGAGGCGTTCCTTCATTCACTCGCAACGTCAACGTGTAATGATGACCCACGCGTCCCGGGAAGTTCCCCAATATTTGCTCGAATGTGCCCCACCAATTCTGCCAAGGCTTCTCGAGCGAAGTCCCATCCGCAACGACGCTGTCGCCATCTACTATTTGCCAAGTCATGTCGGTCTTGCTTGGTTGTACTTTTAGCCGACTTTGCTCGATGTCAATTGCCAACTCAAAATTCCGGTCGAGTTTCGTCGTTATCAGGAAAGTTTTTACGGACCCCGCCGCGAAAGACACGGGAGTAATCAACGGCTCAGTATAGCTATCGCCCTGAGAAAGAGACGCACGGGCATACATGAAAGCCGAGGCAGCCAAAATCACCACTCCAACGCCGTACCCCAGGCTTGTCAACCGCATGCTATGACTCCGAGTGAAGTCGGAACTGTTTCGCAGGAATCTTCCCACATGGCTGCCGCAGGGACTAATCTAATCGGGGGTTAGTGTCACGAGCCGTAAACCGATAACCACTTACCATTCTCCTCTGTCACAATGCTTCGCATCGCACTCTCAATAA
>Ga0207015_1063_pt1 | contig 36576 bp, 36 predicted proteins | sample Alteio_BWMinCont_53_FD_153486 | JGI IMG/M metagenome (GOLD analysis project Ga0207015, IMG submission 153486) | Enriched cells from forest soil in Barre Woods Harvard Forest LTER site, Petersham, Massachusetts, United States -... | ecosystem: Environmental > Terrestrial > Soil > Temperate forest >...
AGAGCTTTTCTCCCTCTTCGCACATGGCTTTCGCTTGGGCGGGCTGCCCGAGGCTGCGCAAGGCCATGCACTCGCGAAGCCGCGCCGCAGCGACGAGGCGGCGGGCTCCGGCAGCTTGCCCTTTTTCGGATGCTCTGGCGGCCGCCGCCTGCATGCGTTTGTAATCGGCCATGCTGGCCGCCGCTTCGAGTTCGGCTTGGTCAATGTGTGGGTCATCTTTTGCGGGGGCGGGCATGCGGCGCATTTCCTCGACAGTGGCCAGCGCGCCTTTGGGTTTGCCTGCAAACGTTTGCACCATGGCCAGCGAGTAGCCGTATTGCAGACTGTCCGGGTAGAAATTCCACAGGGTGCGGTAGAGTTCCCGCGCGATGTCCCACTCTTTGCTCTTCTCGCGGTAAGTGGCCTCGATCGACAAGCGCTCTTCGCGAGAGAGTTTTCCCGAGAGGTCGAAAGCCTTTTTGGCTTCCGCTTTGGCCTTTTCGTCGTAGCCCAGGGTGGACCAGGCTTCGGCTAGCGCCTCGTGACCCAGGGGATAGTCCGGGTCGGCCGCGACCGCCTTTTCCAGCAAGTCGCGCGCTTGCAACGCATCATAGGCACGCAATCGGGCGATACCTTCTGCGTACAGGCGGGCCGCCTCCTGGTTACCCGGCTGAGACGACCGCACTAGCGGCGCTTCCGTCTCCGGCACAGCGCCTACTCCGAGTTTCTCGCGCAGCTTCGCTCCGGCGCGCAAAATCAGGTCCGGAAGGTTCTCCTCGGTGCCTTCGTCGTGGACCAGAGCCAGAGTTTCTCCAGCCGCGGCATCCTGCAGGCGCACGTCCAGGCGCACTGGCGCATTCTTGGCTCCGCCCATCGCCAAATATGAGCCGAGCACGACAAAGTCGCTGTTCAGGTTGGTCTTGACGCGGCTCAGGGTGTCCGGCGCCAGCGTGTCGGCCTCGGCGAGTTCCAAGTCCCTCTTGGTGCGGGCCACGCTTTCTCCAGGCACGGTGCGGAGTGTCTCTCCTGCGCCGAGTTCCGTGGTCAGCATTTCTGAAAGGGCGGTGGAGAGCCAGGCTTCGCTCCTTTTGCCGGACAAGTTCTTGAAGCCGAGGACGGCGATGGAGCGGCGCGGTTTGACGGCAGCGGGATGGCCGGAGACCGCCGCGTTCTCCGCATGACCCTTATGCAACAGGCGATCCCGCCAGCCGCCGAGGTTCCACTTCAAGGCGATTCCGGCGAACAACACGATTACGACAAACGCGCCAACGACCGCGACCAGGGGTCGCCAGGTGGCGCGCGGCGTTGGAGGCGCAAGCGCGCCGCTGGCACCTTCGAGCGCCGCACGCAATTCCCGCGCGGACTGATAACGGCTTTGCGGATCCTTCTCCAGGCATTTCTGAATGATGGTTGCCAGGCCCGGAGCCGCGCGGTTATTCAGCGAGCTTACTGCCGGGGGATTCTGGTGAAGGATGGCACCAATGAGTTCCGCGCTTTGCGATTGGGGAAAGGGCTTGCGGGCAGTGACCATTTCGTAGAGCACGGCGCCGGCGGCGAAGATGTCGCTGCGCGCATCGACTGGCAGGCCCTTGAGTTGTTCGGGAGACATGTACGGCAAAGTGCCGGAAATCGAGGTGGTTTCGCTGATGGTGCGCGCAACGTCGTGCTCCGCACCGGGATGCACCAGGCGGGCGAGGCCGAAGTCCAGGATCTTGAGGCGACCGTCGGGCATGAGCATCAGATTGCCGGGCTTGAGGTCGCGGTGGATGATGCCTTGGGCGTGGGCGGCGTCCAGACCATCGGCGAGCTGCATGCCAAGGCGCTCGGCCTCGCGATTGGAGAAGGAGCCTGTGGCAAGTTTGGCGTGCAGTCTCCCCTGGAACGAGTTCCATGGCCAGATAGTCGATGCCGGCGGCGGACCCGAACTCGTAGACGGTTTCAATGTTGGGGTGATTGAGTTTTGCGAGGGCGAGAGCTTCTCTGCGAAAGCGGTTGCGGGCGGCTTCGTCGGCGAGGACGCCAGCAGGCAGAATCTTTAAGGCAACGTCGCGATCCAATTGCTCATCGTGTGCGCGATAGACGACACCCATTCCGCCGGCGCCGAGTTCGTTGACGATGCGATAGTGGCCGAGGACTTGGCCGAGCATAGGCGGGCATGACCTGTGGACGGGATGTTAGGATGCGCAGCGCCCGCAAGTCAACGCGCGTTCGTTGTAGTCGGAGCCAGGGATTCACGCTGCTCCAGATCGCGCTAAGCCCCAGGACTTTGCTACTCTATGGCTCCCGTTTCCGGAATGGAGCCAACGTGACGCAAACTTCCGGACATTGCCTTCCTTTTGACCTAACCACGGCATGTCAGCATCTTGCGGAATGCGATGCCGCGCTGAAGCCGTTGATCGAAGAGGCGCGGCCCTTTGAGATGGACAGCGACCTGCTGCAATCGCCGTATGAAGCCCTGCTCGAAGCTATCGCGTATCAATCTATCTCAGGAAAAGCAGCGGCGACGATTTACGGGCGGGTGAAAGCGCTTTCCGGCACAGACCGGCCTCCCACACCGGAGCAGATGCTGAAGCTGAAGACCCGCGCGCTGCGCAAGGCGGGATTGTCCGGCGCGAAAGTGCTGGCGATGAAAGATCTGGCGCGCAAGACGCTGGATGGCGTGGTACCGACGCTGGAAGAGGCGCGCGCGCTTTCCGACGAAGAGTTGGTGGAGCGGCTGGTTTCGGTGCGGGGCATTGGCGCGTGGACCGTGGAAATGTTTCTGATTTTCCGGTTGGGGCGGCCGGACGTTTTACCGATTCATGACTTGGGAGTGAAGAAGGGCTGGTCGGTGACTTACGGGAAAAAGCATATGCCCAAACCCAAGGAGCTACTGGCGTTTGGGGAACGGTGGCGGCCGTATCGAACGGTCGCGAGCTGGTACATGTGGCGGGCGTTTGAGCGGGCTGGGGCGAAGATTACGAACAAGATCAAGCCGCACAAGACGCGACAAAAAATCAAAGCGGCCAAGCACCGAAAGGTCGCGACCCGACGCAAGGACAGCTGAGCGAAAGGGTTCGGCCGCTGAATGCCCGCTTTTAGTTGGCCAAGACGCAGCGCATATTCGGGATCTGGCACCCTTGGGGTGCGCGTGTTTGTAAAACGGCCAAAAGACTCCTGGGCATGTGCTTCGGCACTTCAAATACAACGACCTGCACGACATCGGCAGCGTCACGGTAGGTAATCCGGAAGAAATGCTTGTGCTGACGCTTTCGCAAGAGACCCGCACCGATGGCCGGGAGAACTCCGAGATGACGGGCGACGTCTTGCGAGTATTCGTAGGAATCAATCTTGCTAAACGGGATGGCGAGGCGGTCGGCGCCGGCCACAAAAACGAGATCAGATTGAGATGAAGTATCCAGCCGGCCGAGCGAGCCTTCTTTGAAAGAAGCGATAGTACCGCCGACGTACAGGACCTGACCATTCTCGACCGCGGCGGCGACAAACGCCACGAAGCAAAAGCAACACACCAGAACCAACTTCTTCACGAGAGCCTCCGACGATTCGGAATCGGGGGAGCAACGCGATTGCCGAAACCGATGGGCGGCCGAAAGCTGTCAAGTCACTGCTAACATTTGAGTTCGCGGCGCAGGAAGCACCGGCAATCGCGGTGTGGGATGGCGAAGGGTCAAGTGCTAAGGCGTCACCGCCACATGAATCTGGCAGCGCCGTGCTCCGCGTCAATTCGTCGTAACCGACTCACGGACCATTAAGTACAGGGCTGCCAGCCCGGCGAGCAAAACGCCGCTTTCGAGGGCCACGGAAACCTTGTGGAGGCGGGCGAATTCGGCGAGGAGCGGGCTGTCGGCTGACGTCGCTTGGATGGAGCCCATTTGTCCGCGGAGGGCGGCCATCCTGGGGCTGACGGCGTGTTGCGAGACGACGGTTAGGCTAATCATCAGGAAAACGCAAAGCGCGGCTGGGGCTGCCAGACTGGTGAACGAGCGCGTCCGCAATAGACGTGCACATAGAATTGCGATGCCGCAAGTGACTCCGATGAAGTGCATCCACCAGAGAGAATGGCCGACCATTGCGCCGGCTTGATCCCGGCTGCCGAGGATGCGGAAGGCTCCTGGGGCCACAACGAAACTCAGAAAGACGTCGCTGCCGAGCCAAATACTTAGGCCCAGGAACTGCACGGTGCGAAAGATGTATGCCATAGCCCTATCAAAGACACTACCAGAAGAGCGGCGACGGAGCGACGGACGGACGAAATTCCTACTCGACGGCGTGTTGCAGTTTGCGGGAGGCGGAGACGTAGTTGACGGTGTTGGTGACGAGATAAATGGGCGTGACGATGAGCGAGATGACGCCCCAGGGGCCGAGGAGCAGGCCTTTGCCCTGAAATTCCCAGTATTTCTTGCCGAGGCAGGTCTTGCACATAACGCATTGCAGGCGGCGGGTTTGCCGGGCGACGAGCATACCGATGTTGTGCTCGAAGGTGACCTGAGTGGTCTGGCGCATGGCGCCGCAAATCTGACATTGGCTCGTGGTAGCGGAGTTGAGATTGGCCGCTGGATTGACGGTAGCCATGAACACCTCCTGGAGATGCATTGTGCCGAGATGGGCCGTAGTGCTGCGTCCCTACCAAGATACCCCTTAGCAACCAGGTGAGCTCGGACGCAAATGGAAAGGCATATATACGGCGAGTGACCGACGACATCAATGGGTAGTTCCGGCCGGCTTATCCAATGAGGCACGCCAGGGCGGCGAAAAAGGGCGTGCGCTAAAGCTAAGCGCCGTTTTGAACACAGGAGCGGGTTGACGTATCTCAGACTGGGCAAGAATTCGTGCACAATGGGAAGGACAAACAACAGGAGCTTGAAAAAACGGTCCTTGATAAATGCAGAGTTCATCTCGAAGCGGAAAGGCCTCTCCGCGAGCTCGATCTCACTCCCGAGGAACGCAAGCCTATCGGCGGCTTTCTCTTTCTTTCTGCTCGCCCCATGCTTTACGTCTTGAACCTTGGCGACGATGAAGCCGGCGAGCTGGACACCGCTGTCGAGCGCCACAAACTCGGCGCTCTGCAAGGGCGCCCCAACACCGCGGTCATCGCGATCTGCGGCCGCCTGGAAGCCGAACTTGCCGAAATGGAAGAAAAAGAAGCGGCGGAATTGCTCGCTTCCTATGGACTGAAAGAGCCCGGCCTAAACCGTTTGATTCGCGCGACCTACGACCTCATGGGCTTGGTGCAATTCTTCACCGCTGGCGAACCCGAAGTCCGCGCCTGGACCATTCATAAAGGCTCGACCGCGGTCAAAGCCGCCGGCGCCATTCACAGCGACATCGAGAAAGGATTCATCCGCGCCGAAGTCGTCAAGTGGAGCGACCTACTGGCCGCCGGAAGCATCGCCGCCGCCAAAGAAAAAGCTCAAGTACGCCTCGAAGGCAAAGAATACATCGTGCAAGAAGGCGACGTGATCCTCTTCCGCCACAGCGGCTAACGTGGTGGCCGACCTTTAGGTCGGACTTTCTCTTCGCCGTGCCATAAGCGCACTCGGTGTTAAAGAAACCGAATCCTGCTACGCCCAGACCCGTCCATCCGGCCAATCGCAATCAGCAACTTAATTTCGCCTGGAACCTGATAATCTTCCTAATCTTCGCTTCCCAATGAATCACGATCTCGCATTTCGCACCGCGCTCGCAGGCGGTCTCGGGCTAGTGGCCGCCGCCGGCAATCTTCTCGGCGGTTATTTCGTCGTGCACCGCGAATGGTCCCGCAAGGTGCTGCAGTATTTCCTGGCCCTCGGCGCCGGATACATGCTTGCCGTTGCATTTGTCGAAGTAATTCCTGAATCCATTCGACTCGGCGGAGAGCAATCCCTTATTTACGTGCTGATCGGCTATTTTCTCGTGCATCTCTTCGAGCACACCATCGCCCCGCATTTCCATTTCGGCGAAGAAACCCATCACGAAGAATTCCACCATCAGCACGCCCAAACCACTCTGCTCCTTGGCCTGGCCATCCACACCTTCTTCGACGGCGTAGCCATCGCCGCCGGCTTCCTGGTTTCCACCTGGCTCGGCGCCGTAATCTTCTTCGCCGTCTTTCTGCACAAATTGCCCGAAGGTTTCACGGTAGCCTCCGTGGTCCTCGCCTGCGGAAAAAGCAAACGCAACGCCCTACTGGCCGCCGGGTTACTAGGAGCAGCAACGCTGTTAGGCGTCTTGCTGACCAGCGCCTTGCAAAGCCAGCTGAAGTACGCGCTGCCCCTGTCCGGTGGAGTGACGGTCTATGTCGCAGCGACGGACCTGCTCCCCGAGGTGAACAAGGAGCCCAACTGGCGCATGGCTTTACTGGTCTTCGCCGGCGTGGCCAGCTTCTTGCTCCTGCGCTTCCTTTTTCGTGTTTGAGCATTCCACAATCTCTCTTCGGCTCGGCCATGGATTCTGCGGCTCTGGCGGCGGCGCTGCCGGCCCGGCGGGCCGCCTCCACCGATCCAATCCGCGCTTTGCGGGTAGAGTAGGCCCGGTTTTCGCAGGCAGGCCTAGGCCATTGATTACGCGGTATTTATCTTCTGTTTAGATTCGCCTGAGTTTCGTCTTTCTCCCCCTCGTCAATTTGCAACTTTCTGACAGCAAACGGGTTTGCTACAGTGTGGCGGCTATGGCCAGGTCGGACGTCCAATTAATGCTGGACGTGAAGGCGGGCGATGAACAGTCGTTCGCGCTTCTTCTCCAGCGCTACAGGAGTCCCTTGGTCAATTTCCTGTTCCGCATGGTGCGCAGCCGGGAACAGGCGGAAGATCTGGCGCAGGAAGTTTTCCTGCGCGTTTATCGCGCCCGGGAAGATTACGTTCCCAGCGCGAAATTCACCACCTGGCTCTTCCGCATCGCTACTAATCTCGCGCTGAATTCGGTGCGGGACAACCGTTACCAGCGCTTGGAAGTCTCACTGGATGCGCCGTTGAATCCCGATTCCGAAGACGGCGATGAGAAGACTCTGGATGTTCCGGAGAAGCACCCGAACATCGAGCAACATCTGGTCGACCAAGCGCGCAAGAAGATGATCCGGCGCGCCATCGACAAATTGCCGGAGAAGCAGAGAGCTGCCGTGCTGTTGCACAAGTATCAGGAACTGGATTACGGCGAGATCTCCAAGATTTTGCAATGCTCGGAAAGCGCACTGAAGTCGCTGCTGTTCCGGGCATACGAAACGCTGCGAGTGGAACTGGCCCCACTGGTGGCGCGGCAAAGGCAGTTGCCGGGCTAAAGCCTGGCGCTGGCGTTGCCAAGAAGTAAGGGCCCCGGGTTTCAGGGTTTGTACTTGCAAACCCTGAACCAGCAAAGGACAAGAATCATGGGTTGTAGTCGGATGGAACAAAAAATTCTGGCGTACGTGGATGGCCGGCTCAAAGAGAGCGAGCGGCTGGATGTGGAAAAGCATCTGGCGGGCTGCGGCGCGTGCAAGCTGCGTGTGAGTGAATTTCGCGCGGTGAACTTGCTGCTCGATGAACTGCCGCAGATCGAGCCTTCCGAGGCGTTTGATTTGCGCGTACACGCGCGGCTGGCGGCCGAGCCGGTGCAGCAAAGTTGGTGGTCCTGGGCGGCGCTGTCGCCGCGCGTGGCGTTCGCAGCGGCCATGCTGCTGCTGGCCACGGTGTGGATTGGCACACGGCCGGTTAACAATCCGGTGATTGGCGCGGAGGATTTACCGGTGGTGGAAAACGCGGACTACGACGTGATTTCCAGTTTCGCGCCGCTGTCTGATTTGTCGCAGGCCCCGGACGATGAAGATGCCGGCGATCCGACGAATGTGCCGGCGACGATGTAAGGAACCTCGGCAACGCGGCTCCTTGTGAAGCGTTTTTGCAAGAACGAAATGGCCAACAAACTCCAATTCGGGAAGTGGCTGGCGGCGCTGGGAATCTGTGTGGCGCTGGCGCTGCCGGCGTTCGCCCAGCGCGGACGCGCGAATTGGCAGCAGAACCAGAATCGTCCACCCAAACCGCCGCCTGCCGCGAAACAGCAGCGCCAGCAACAGCGTCAGCAGCAAAAGCAAGAAAAGCAGGCGCAGCGTGAAGCGCAGAGAAACGCCAATCGTCCGCCGCAGACAAATCCCGAGACTCACCCGAATAATCCGAACCGTCCGAATGGGAACAACGGGCCGGCCGGCGACGCTCGCGCCAACAATCCGAATCGCCCACCGAACGCCTATACTCCGCCGCCGCGCGCCGCGACGCCGCAAGAACGGCGAAAGAATGAACAGCAATTCGACCGATTGCCGCCGCAACAAAAGCAGGAGATGCGTGAGCGTGCGCAAGCGTGGCAGCAGTTGACCCCGCAACAGCGCGACCATATCAAAAATGACGTTGCGCCGAAGTGGCGGCAGCTGCCGCCGGACCGCCAGCGCGCCATTCGCAGCCGGCTGACTGTGCTTAAGAACATGCCGGAATCGGCGCGCAATCAACATTTGAGTGATCCGAATTTCACGCGCGGCATGAATGAAGACGACAAAGCCATGCTGCGCGATTTGAGCCACCTGCACGTTGGCGGCGCGCCGGACCCTGAACCGCACGAGTAAGCCCCAGCCAATTCCACGGAAAACTCCGCGAATATGTTGAGTCACCCTGAGATGGGGCCAAGCACTCCCGCGCCCCTACCGGTGACGCCACCGGATCTCACCGCACAAATTGGCATGATTAGACCCTGCGTGTTGCTCGCGTTTGCGTTGACACGCGAGCCGTGGCCCGGCATGGTAACTTGTTGACGCCGGCGGCATCCAACCGGTGGAGGCCCTCATTTCGTCCGCTACGACTTCTGTCGCTACGCCGTCACTTTCTCCGCGATTTCGCGCGCTGCAGCATCGCAACTTCCAATTATTTTTCGGCGGACAACTGGTTTCGCTGATCGGCACGTGGATGCAGTCCACGGCCCAGCTGTGGCTGCTCTACAAATTGACCGGGTCGGCGGCGCTGCTGGGCGTTTTCGGCTTTGCCAACCAGATTCCGATTCTGGTGCTGGCTTCGCTTGGCGGATACATCGGGGACCGTTACAACCGGCACTACGGAGTGATTTGGACGCAGACGGCCTCGATGGTGCTGGCGTTTTTGCTGGCGGCGCTGACGCTGACCAGTGTGATCAAAGTTTGGGAACTGATCGGCATCGCCTTTCTGGCGGGTATTGTGAATGCGTTTGACGTGCCCATCCGCCAAGCGTTTCTGGTGCAGATGGTGGGCCGCGAAGATTTGCCCAATGCCATTGCTCTGAATTCCTCGATCTTCAACGGCGCGCGCGTGGTGGGTCCCGCAATAGCGGGAACGGCCATTGCTTGGCTCGAAGCGCATCACGTAAAAAGCAGCGAAGGCTGGTGCTTTCTGCTGAATGGATTGAGCTTTCTGGCGGTAATCGGCGCGCTGCTGGCGATGCGCATTGCCAAGACGGAAATCAAGCCGAAAGCGGGCTCGCCCCTGCAGAATTTTCTCGAAGGCTTTCGCTTCGCGATGAGCGATTATCCCATCCGCTCGTCGCTGATCCTGCTGAGTGTGCTGAGCCTGTTCGGTTTGCAGTATTTGGTGTTTCTGCCGCTGTTTGCCAAGGACGTGTTGCATAGCGGGCCGCGAGGATTCGGGTTGCTGCTGAGCTCAGCCGGCGTCGGCGCGGTACTCGGTGCGCTGCAATTCGCGGCACGCACCAGCTACAAAGGGCTGGCGCGGTGGATCGCCGGGACGGCAACCGTTTGCGGGCTGTGCTTGATAGCGTTCTCGCAATCGCATGTGTTCTGGCTTTCGGCGGCGGCGCTGTTCGTGGTGGGATTCGCGGCCACCTCGCAAATGGCGGCCACAAACACGGCCATTCAGAACCGTGTGCCGGATGAGTTGCGCGGGAGGCTGATGGCGGTATACGCCACCATGTTCATGGGCGTGCAACCGATCGGCTCGCTGATCGCCGGCGGCTTGGCCAGGCGCATCGGCGCCCCCGCGGCGTTGACGATTTTCGGCGTCATCGTCCTGGCAGCCAGCCTGGTGTTTGCCTATCTGGTGATGACCAAGAGCCGCGAACCCGCCGCCTCAGCGGGTGCGGTGAAGTCTGGCTAGTCCGCCGCCGTGGTGCTCCCCTCCCCGCAATTTTTGTAAGTGTTGATTCTAAAGGACTTAGGTTTTCGATAAGTCCTTTGTTTTCATGCAGTTTTGAGACTCCTTGTAAGTGTTGATTGTAGAGGGGTTAGGGGTCCGTAAGTGCCACCACTTCGAGTTCCTCAGGGTTCGGTTTTTGCGTTCTGGACAACGAGAGAGAAAGAGTGGGGAAGGACTTAGGGGCGGTCCGATTTGTGGTCGCGGGCGAGGGAGCCGGAGAGGGTCCAGGCGTTGGCGGTTAGGGCTATGGCGATGAGGAGGGTGATCCACTCGTGGCGGTCGGCGGGAGTGTGCAGGACGCGGGGGATGTGCAGGATGAGGACCCAGGAGGTGAGCATTAGGGCAAAGAGCAGGGCGGCGAGGCGGGAGAGGATGGCAAACAGAATGGCCACGCCTGCCGCACAAAGGGCGACGCCGGTGAAATAGGCGAAGTAGAGGCGCGCGGGAATCCATGCGGGAATAAAGGCGGCGACAGCTGCGGGATAGAGAAAATGGACGGTTCCGAGCATGGGGAGGCTGAAGGCGAAGGCATAGCGCGGGATGAGAATCTGGAGGCGGCTGGCGGTTTGCGGTGCGGAGACGGCTGCGAGCAGAAACAGGCCGCTGGACATGGCCAGGGTTTCAAAGACACCGCCTAATCCTCCGCGCCAACTGGCGAGGAACTGGGGGGATGTGCAGGAGCATCCACACCAGCCACACCGAGCCCAGGGTAAGAGCCGCGAGGCGGACGGTTTTGTGGAAGAAGAGGCCGAGGCCAGCGAGGATCAGTACGGCACCGTGAAGGCAGGCCCACGCGGCACGGGCGGGGAGTTGCGCGGGGGCGGGCGTCCATTCCATCAGGAAATTGGCGGAGAGCAGGCCGATTGCGCCGAGGGCGATCATGGCGAAGGCGGAGAGGTAGCGGCCTAGGTGAATTTGGGTTGGCATGGGCCCAAGGCTTGGACGGGTTTGGGAAACGGATGGTAGCGCGCGAGAGTGATAGCGTCCAGGAACAATCGGGTGAGTCATCGCTTGACCTGCACGAAACGCCCTGTGAGACTTGTGGTCCCCTTACCTAGTCGGTCTTGCCTGCCTCCACCCCGTCACAGGCTCAAGGAACGTCATGGTTGCAACACGCGAGCGTCGAATCACGCCACGCTTCAAGATTCATACTTCGCTATCGTTTCATCGCATGGAGACCCAATCCGAGGGCGAACAACACACCAAGGCTATCAACATCTCGAGCCGGGGCGTGTACTTTGCTACAACTCTGGACATGTTGGTGGGAGAAGCGGTGGAGGTTTTGCTGGAAATACCGCAACGAGTCGCTGGAGTGAAGGCGACGGTTCGGCGATTTACTGGGCGAGTTACGCACGTCGAGTCCAAAGACTTGTCCACTGGAATTTCGGGAATCGGCGTGCAATTGCTGTACTACGAGAGGGATTTGGCAGGAGTGCCCAAGCCAGCGTGACCTGGAGAAGGGTTCTGGCCGGTCTGCGAGCCTGGTGACTTGCGGGCCAGGGGACTGCCCGGATAGCCGCCGGTATTTCTGAGAAGCTCGCAGCCATTGGCCTGGTCGTGGATGAGTTCGTTGCGCAAACGATCGCATTCGACGTCGGCATATCGCGCAAACCACGGGTCCGCGTTTTCTTGTTGGTCGTAGGAGCGAGCACGGTTAAACCGCGGGGCTATCGGACATGGCCGAGCCGGCAGGATGCAGCGCGACCCATTCTTGCAGGCCGACGGCGGTGCGAAAAGTCTTGGAGTCGATTTTGCCGAGAACGTTCATCCAGTAGACGGTGGCGCTTTTCAGCGTGCTGTCGATGCACAAACGCTGATGGGTTTTGGTTTTTATGTCTTGGGCCTGTTTCTTGAGCCACAAGACACTTTCTTCTCCGTATTCATCGCCCAGGACTTCGATGAATCCACCTTCGCGAGCAGCGGTTTGAAATTCTTCAAGTAGGTTCATGTTTGGAGTATAGGCGCATTCCCCGTGCAGCGGCGGCCCATCGCGAGCCTTTGTTATTAGAACTTTGTTATTAGAACAATGTAATTTTTAAGCAGCAAGCGGCAGCCAGGTCGGCGGTGTGTTTGGCGGTCGGGATCCGATTTTGATTCGTGAGGTTAAGGATTTGGGTGTCCGCCGGAGCACAGAGCTGCGAGCTCAGAGCAAGCCTGTGCTAGTGGGGGCGGCGCGGCAGGCCGCGCCGTTTCTAGTGCCGTGCTGCAGAGCTGACTTACGGCTTTTTCGGGGCGGCGGAAGCGGGCTTGCGCTTGCGTTCTGCCGGCTGGGCTGCAGGCTGCGCGGGCAGGGCGGCGACGTTGCTGGCAAGCTGCAAGGTGGACTGCGCATCGGCTTGGCGAGCGCGCACTGGCAAGACTTGCGCGTTGGACTTGAGCTTGATGGCCGGTGTTACGACCTTGGCCGGGGAGGAAGCATGATAAACATCCGCGACACCCGTTTCGGTGAACTGGTCGGGGCTGACTTCCTGAGCTTTGCAGCCGGGGGCGAGAAGCAGAGCTCCGCCTACGCCGAGCAGCAATGCCGGTAACTTAAACATTCTAAGAGACTTCATTGGGGACCTCCGAGCGCGTTTAGATAAGAGACTTGTAACCTGCGGTCATTGTCCCGAGCGGGAATGTGTGGGGCTATAGAGCCGGAGTACTACGGTGTGTCGGATGCGCCAATAGGTTCGGATGCGGCGGTATAGCCGGTCCAGGTAAACGAAAGCGTCTGCTGTGGTCAAAGAGTGGTGTGGCATCAGCTGCACAGGCCCTTCGAAGCTCAGGGTAAACAAGAGTGCCTGTGCTACGGCGGCGCGCATGGGTTAGGTGGGGTTGGGGCGGTAGAGCCAAGAGCTGGTCGGGGCGGGCGGATCAGTGGGCGGGGCAAGCCCGGCCCCTACTGGCAGTGACGGAGAGTTGATGGCGGAGAGGATGGCGTCTACTTTTTGGCGTTGGGGGCTTAGGGAGCAGACTGGGTCGGTGGCGGCGGGGTCGCCGGTTAGTAGCAGGGCTTGGCAGCGGCAACCGCCGAAGTCGATTTCGCGGCGGTCACAGGATTTGCAGGGGTCTTGCATCCAGGATTGGCCGCGGAATTTCTGGAAGGCTTCTGAGGCGAGCCAGATTTCCTGGAGCGGGCGGTCTTTTACGTTGTCGAAGGTCAAGTTGGGGATGATTTTTGCGGCGTGGCAGGGCAGGGCTTCGCCGCTGGGAGTGATGAGCATGAGTTTGCGGCCCCAGCCGCCCATGCACGGCTTGGGATACTTCGCGTAGTAATCCGGAACGACAGATTCGACGCGGATTTTGCCTTCGAGGCGTTTTTGCGCTTGCTGAATGAAAGCGAGGGAAGCGTCGAGTTGCGGGCGCGTGGGCAGGAGATTTTCGCGATTGGCGAAAGCCCAGCCGTAGTACTGGACGTTGGCGAATTCGAGGCGAGTGGCGCTGGAGGATTCCGCTATCGCGAGCATGTCCGGGAGTTGGTGGATGTTGCGGCGATGGATTACGAAATTCAGGGTGACGGCCACGCGGCGGGATTTCAACCAGCTCAGAACGCGGAGTTTTTGCTGGTGGGATTGGGTGCCGGAGATTTCCGCGGCTATGTCTTCGGTGGCGCCCTGGAAGCTGAGCTGGAGATGATCGAGGCCAGCGGCGATTAGAGCGTCGAGTTTGGGTTCGTCGAGGGGGAGGCCGCTGGTGATCAGGTTTACGTAGAGCCCGGCGCCGCGGGCGGACTTTATTAGATCGAGGATGTCGGTGCGGGCCAGCGGTTCGCCACCGGTCAAGTCGGCTTGCAGGACGCCGAGTTCGGCGGCTTCGCGGAAGATGCGGGACCAAATTTCGGTCGGGAGTTCAGTGTTGCGGGATTGCAGTTCCTGAGGATTGGAGCAGTAGACGCAGTGTAGCGGGCAGCGGTGGGTGAGTTCGGCGATCAGGGCGAGAGGATTCATGGAGAATCGACAGTCGACAGTTTACAGTCGACAGCGGAGAGAGGAAAGGAGCGCGGGTGGGAGTTGTCCGCGGCGCTCGTGTAGAAACTCCTTGGTTCGTACACCGAAGGTCCGCCTCCCCGCTGGAAACGCGGGGCAGGCAGAAGGCGGACCCTACGACTCCTGAGCTTACCGGGCTGAATTGCTGGTGAGGTTAGGGCCGCAAAAGGGGCGTCGAGCCGCCGCAGTCCAAAGCCAGTCCAAGGAAGGTTACTCGAAATCGAGGGCGCGTTCTTTTTGCAGCAGTTGGAGGTAGCCGAGAATGTCTTCGGCCACTTTTTCTGGTTTGGCTTTGGAGTAGATTTTTTGCAGGTCGGCGACGATGGCGGCGACGGTGTGTTGGCCGTCGCAGCGTTCGATGATTTCGAGGCTGGGACCCATCAGACGAAGAGCGCGTTCGGGCATCAGCAGGACGCGCTGAGAATTGCTTTCGCCTAGGCGGACGCCGGGGGCCAGGCGGGGGCGGGAGTTGGGATCGAGGGTCATGGGTACATGAAAGAGTGACAGTTGGCAGTCGACAGGGAAGAGAAGAAAGAGAAAAGAGAAGCGCAGGCCATGTTTACAGCTTGCCGAGACGGGGCGCAGCAATGCTGCGCCCCTACCGGGAATCGATGCGTGCTGATTTGATATGACGCGGAAATCACTGGGGTACGGGCTCGGGCGGAACGAAAGCGCCGGGTGGGGGCCAGCCCGGATTGATGTAGGCGAAGTAGAGAGCGTCGAGTTGGGCCCATAGGATGTCGCATTTTGCGCGAAGGGCGGCGTGGGCAGCGTCTTGTTCTTCGCGGGTGCGGGCGTGGCGGACGACCCAGGCGAGGGCGAAGTCGGCGTCTTCCGGGGCTTGGGTCAAGCGGCCGGTGAAATAGTCGAGGCCGGTCGAAAGCCAGGGGTAATGCTCGCGGAGGCGATCCAGACGCAGGGCGATTAGCTTTCTGGCGAAGAGTTCGGTGAGCGAGGCGGCCACCGCTTCGAGGTTCGAGTGCGTGGAAACAAAATGAACATACTCCTGGACGGCGTAGCGCGTGCCAGGAAGAATACCTTCGCCGGTGACCGCTTGAATGCGCGGCAGACCAGTGGCTTCGACGAGCTTGAGCCATTTTTCGATGCCACCCGGAGTGACGCCGTCGCCATCCTGGTCGAGGACGCGTTTGCGCCAGGCCACCCGGAAAGTGTGATCGTGGCTGCGGGCGAGGATGGCGGCGTCTTTTAGCGGGATGTGGCTCTGATAGTAGTAGCGATTGAGCGCCCAGGCCTGCAGCTGGCCACGGGTGAGCTGGCCGTCGTGCATGAGTTGATGAAACGGATGCTTGTGGTGGTAGCGCTCTTCGCCAATGGCGTGAAAGCCGGCGATGAAATCGGCTTCGGAGAGCGCGGGCTTATCGGTTCGTTCGAGGGCGGTGGTCATAGAGTGATCTCCATTCCATCGTAGGCGATTTCGAAACCGGCATCCAGTACGGCGCGATGTTCGGCGCTTTGTTGGTCAAGGATGGGATTGGTGTTGTTGATGTGGATAAGGATTTTGCGGCCTTTGGCGTTGGCTGGAAATTGTTCGAGGAGTCCGGCGGGGCCGTGGAGCGGAAGATGGCCGATTTCGCGGGCGGTTTTTTTGCTGCGGCCGGTGTGGATGAGTTCGTCGTCGGACCAGAAGGTGCCGTCGATGAGGACGATGTCAGCGGAGGCAGCGGGTTTGGTCCATTCGGCGGAGTGCGGGGAAAGGGAAGGGGCGATGAAGAGTTGCTTATTGGATTGTTCGAAGGCGAAAGCGATGGAGGCGTCGTCCGGAGTACAGGCGTTGGCGAGTTCGTCGCTGACGTAGTCGGGGTAGGAGCCGCCGAGAGGGATGGTGTTGGCGATGAAGGCGGGAGATTCGCCGGGACTTTCCGAGAGATGGCAGCCGAGGCGGCCGCGGCTGGAGAGCGTTTGCCACTGGACGGGAGGATGGGCGCGGTCGAGAACGTTGAAAAGGCGATTTTCTTTTTTCAGGACGCGCTGGACGCCGGAAGTGGCGAAGACGAAGAAGGTCTGGAATTCGCGGAGATGGAGCAGGCCCAGGACGGAGTCGACGTCGGCGGAGTAAAGGAAGACGCCGCCGATGGGGGAGGTTCCTTCCGAACGTGGAGACAATTCCGGCGAGGCGTTGATTTGGGTGCGGAGGTCCGGGGAAGCTCCTACAAGGAACCACACGGCGGAGTCTGGGTCAGGAGAAAAGGCGATTTGGGTTTGCGTGCGAGGCTGAAAATGCGGGCTGCCTTCGCGGAGAAGGCGGCAATTAGGGCAGGAGCAATTCCACTGGGGAAAACCGCCGCCGGCTGCTGAGCCGAGGACTTTGATTCGCATGGATCCTCACCGGCGGCTGGGGAACAAGAAGATTTGCGTGCCCGACGGGCTCAGGCAAGCAATGGGATCCGCTGGAAAGGCGCCCGCGCCAACGACACGCGGCCGCTACAACCGCGATGGGTGTCGCGGACTATAGTTCGGCGTTGGCGTACGAGCTTACTTCGCAGTTCAGGTCGATTTCTTCGTGTTGCGGGGTAGTCCATTCCATCGCAATGGCTCCTGGTCGAAAAGGGTTGACCAACAAAGCATACCACAACGTCCCGGGGAGAAGCACCTGAACCTTGGTACATGGTGCGTGCTTGCCCGAGTGGCTCGTGCGTCAGATCTGCGCAAATCGTGCACCTCCTGGCACGTAGCTATCAGAGCCGGCCGTTCGCTGGGCGAAAGAAGTTCGCCACTAGGAATAGCGAGTGAGAGTAGCGCGAACCGCAAGGAATGGCGGCGAAAAGATAAGAGTTTTCTGAGCGGGATTCGCACAACTTTTTGAGAGGAATTTTGCGATTTCGCTTGACAAGCCGGAAAAGGGCCTTAATATGTGGCACAAAGTGGTTGGAAGTGGGCAAGAGTAGAAGGCAGTAGGGGCCAGTAGATCGAAGCGGGCGCATCCGAGGGGTTGTGGTGAAATCGGGCAAATTCGCCATCCCAAGCCAGCGATTGAGTCGAAACAACTATGAAACTGCGGGGAAACTGTCCAGCGAAGGTGGACGAGAAGGGGCGTCTGAAAATACCCGCCGTGTTTCTGGAGGAGTTGCGGGAATACGGCACGCAGTTTTATATCACCAGCGCCAAGGGCGAGTCAGCGCGAATTTATCCGATGAAGATTTGGTCGGAGATAGAAGACAAACTGGCGGCCCTGCCGGCGACGAACAAGGCCAGGCGCAAATTCTTAATGCGCACCAGCTATTTCGGGCAAGTGGTGGAGATGGATGGGCAGGGAAGAGTTTTGTTGCCGCCGGTGTTGCGGGAAGCGGCGCAGACCAAGGGCGACGTGGACGTGTTCGGCGTGATGAATTACCTGGAAGTGATGAATCACACGCGAGTGGTGGATGAGATGAAGAACGAGCCGTACACCGATGAGGACGACGAAGCGCTGAATGCGCTGGGAGTTTAGCAAGGAAGCGGCCAGTGAGAGGCGGATGTGGTGAGCGAGGCGAGTCCCCACACGCCGGTAATGCTGGACGAGGTGCTGGAATGGCTGCAGATAAGACCGAACGGAACATACGTCGACGGGACGCTGGGAGCCGGCGGGCATTCGGAGGGGATCGCGAAGCGGCTGACCACCGGAACCCTGATCAGCCTGGACCGGGACGCACTGGCGCTGGAATTGGCGGGGGAGCGGCTGAAGAGCTTCGGAGCGAAGGTGAAGCTGGTGCGGTCGCCGTTCTCGAGGATTGCGGAGGTCGCGCAAGAGTTGGGGATTCCAAAGGTGGACGGGGTCTTGGCCGACTTGGGAGTTTCGAGCATGCAGCTTGATCAGGCAGCGCGGGGATTTTCGTTTCGCGAAGCTGGCCCGTTGGATATGCGCATGCACGCGGAAGATGAACTGACCGCGGACGAGATTGTGAATCGCTGGCAAGAGCGCGAGCTGGCGGATTTGCTCTACCAGGGAGCGGATGAGCACGATTCACGAAGGATCGCCAGGGCGATCGTACGAGCGCGACCCATACGGGATACCGCGCACCTGGCAACGATTGTGGCAGGGGCCCGAAAGCACTGGGGAAGGCAGAGACTGCATCCCGCGACAAAAACGTTTCTGGCGCTGCGGATAGCGGTGAATCGAGAGATGGAGGAACTCGGGCAGTTTCTTTCTCGGACCCCCGCCACGATGAATTCGGGAGCTCGCTGGGTGATGTTGACCTATCACTCAGGCGAAGACCGGCTGGTGAAGGAGGCGTTTCGACAGCACGAGCGGGAAGGAACGCTCCGCATCCTGACCAGGCATGTGCTTCAGCCCACGGAAGAAGAAATGGCGCGGAACCCGCGTTCGCGAAGCGCGAAATTGCGGTGTGCGGAAAGAGTGGCAGCATGAACAGGAACCGCAGGAAAAAAACGGCGTTGACGACGGAGTTTTACACGGCGAAGCGGATTGATAACACGCGAATCGTGCGCCACGTGGAGCCGGCGAAGCTGCGGGATTTGTACCGCACGTTGGCGCTGGGCGGAATTCTGGCCGCGTTCTGCATGCTGTACATCTACCAGCATTTCAGATGCATCGATTTGAGCTTTCAGCTGGAAGGCGTGAAAGCGCAACAAGCGGATGCTGCCGCGCTGAATTCCGCGCTACGGCTGGAGACTGCCGGGTTGAGCGATCCGAAGCGCATCGACGTGATCGCGCGGAAGCTGGGCTTGACGGAAACGCTGCCCAACCAGGTGCATGAGTACAACGAGCCGATCGGCGCGGAAGTGGCGGCGGTTCGTTACGTTCGGCCGAATCGCACGCCCTGATGCGGAAAATGATGCGGACGGACGCAGCCAGCCGCGACCACCACAACGAATTTGCTCCACATTTTATGAGGTTCGCGTCGGAGATTTGGCCGACCTGAGTGTTCTATGGCCCAGAACCACGTTCACGGCAGTGCCGGCCGCCGAATCGCGGACAAGCGCTTATTGATCGTCGCGGGTCTGGCACTCGTGTGGGCCGCGGCGGTCTTCGGGCGGCTGGCTTACCTGCAACTCTTTTTGCACAGCGACTACGTTGCGCGCGCGCAGCGGCAGCAGCAACGCACCATTGAGATAACTCCCAAGCGCGGGACAATTTTCGACCGCAACATGCATCCGCTGGCGATGAGCCTGCAGGTGGATTCGGCATTCGCCAGCCCGACGGAGCTCGGCGAGAACAAGGCGCTGGCGGCGAAGCTCTTATCCGGAGTGCTGGGCATTCCGCGCGATGTGCTGGAAGCCAAGTTCGAATCGGGCGGAGCGTTTGTGTGGGTGATGCGGAAATTGCCGCCGGAGAAAGCCGCGGCGGTGAGCGCGCTGAACTTGAAAGGCGTCTATTTACAGAAAGAGAATCAGCGGTTTTACCCGAAGCGCGAGCTGGCGGCGCACGTGTTGGGCTTTGTCGACGTGGACGAAAAGGGATCGGCGGGGATCGAGCGCGAGCTGGACAGCCAGATTCGCGGCGCGAGCGAAAAGATCGTGGTGATGGCGGACGCACGGCAGCGCTGGTTTGACGGCGGAAAAGCCAAGCGCGAAGCCGGAGCGAGCGTGGTGCTGACGCTCGACGAAAAAATTCAGTACATCGCCGAGCGCGAGCTTTCCGCCGCGATTGCCAAGACTCGCGCCATTGCCGGAAGCGTTGTGGTGATGAATCCCAACAATGGCGAAGTGCTGGCCATGGCCAGTTGGCCGAGATTCAATCCGAATGCGGCAGCGGATGTTTCTGGCCAGACGTGGATGAATCGCGCGGTGAGCGTCGCGTACGAGCCGGGATCTACGTTCAAGCTGATTACGCTGGCGGCGGCTTTCGATCAAGGCTTGACGCGGCCTGACGAAGTGTTCGATTGCGAGAACGGCAAAGTGTATGTGGCCGGCCATCGCATTCGCGATCACAAACCGTTTGGACTTTTGACGGTCAGCGACATTCTGGCGCTATCGAGCGACGTGGGTGCGATCAAGATCGCGCTGCGGCTGGGCGCGCCGAAATTTTACGACTACATCCGTGCGTTCGGTTTCGGCGCGGCCACTGGCGTGGACTTGCCCCACGAAAGCCGAGGGATCTTGCGACACCTGGAGAACTGGACGCCGATTTCCATCGGCTCGATTTCCATGGGACAAGAACTGGGCGTTACGCCGATCCAGTTGACCAGCGCGGTGTCTTCGATCGCCAACGGCGGATTGTTGTACCGGCCGCACGTTGTCGCGGAGTTGCGAAGTGGCGAGCAGATTCTGGTGGCGCCTGATGAAGGGCCGCTCGCAACAATCGAACCGAAACGCGTGATTCGACCGGAAACCGCAGCGACGCTGCGCCGCTTGATGGAAGGCGTAGTTCTGACCGGCACGGGCAAGCTGGCGCATCTCGACGGTTGGACTGCGGCCGGGAAAACGGGCTCCGCGCAAAAGATTGATCCGGATACCGGCCGCTATTCGCCGACGCAGCTGATCGCGTCATTTACGGGATTTGCTCCGATCAACAATCCCGCGATTACTGTGCTGGTGTCGCTGGATTCGCCGGTGGGCCTGCACGAAGGCGGGCAAGTGGCGGCGCCGGTGTTCAAGCGCATCACCGAGCAGGTGCTGGCGTATCTCGGAACGCCGCGCGACGTCCCAGTCAACCCCAAGCTGCTGCACGCATCTTACAAAATGCAGAGCGGTGCGGACGGCGCGGCCCTCGAAGACTTCACGCCGGCGGATTTTTCGGCGCAACCCGATGAGTCGCCGGCTGAAGCGGATAGCGAGATAAAGACCAACTCGATGCAGACCAGGGCCCCGGTTGTTACTGTTGCCGTGGATGAAGGCGGGGACATTGCGGTGCCCGATTTTGCCGGGAGAACAATGCGCGACGTTTCCGAGATGTGCCTGCGGCTGGGTTTGGATCCGGTGCTGGTGGGCAGCAATCTGGCCATTAGCCAAACGCCCGCGGCAAACGCCAAAGTTCGGAGAGGGGCGAAGGTTACCGTGCAATTCGGGACACCTGCGTCGAACTCCGGCAAGCCGCACAACGGCAGCAGGAACTAGGATGAAGATTGCAGCGACGGCGCTGCCGTCCGAGAAAAAACTGAGCGCAATGCAGGACGAAACACCCAAGTCCGGCGGAAATCACGCGGGCGGCTCGGCCACCGAGGCCCAAGAGCCGCGGCCAGCACGCCGCGCGGTTGCCACCCGGCCGCGCAAACTGGGCGAACTGTTCAGCGGTACGGGCGTGGCAGTGCCTGCGGGTTCCGCGGAGATCGAAGTTCGACAGATCGCTTGCGATTCGCGCAAGGTGCTGCCGCGTTCGCTGTTTTTCGCGTTGCGCGGGGCCAAGGCGGATGGCAATGAGTTTGTGCGGGATGCCGTGGGGCGAGGGGCAATTGCCATTGCCAGTGAAAATCTCGCGCCTGCAACCCTGCCGCATGGCGTGACGTGGATTCCAGTGCTGGAGGAGCGCAAGATTCTGGCGAGGTTGGCGGCGAATTTCTTCGACCATCCAGCGAATGCGCTGCAGCTCGTCGCGGTGACCGGGACGAATGGTAAAACCACCACGACGTCGTTGATCGACTCGATTGTCAAAGCGTCCGGGGCCAAGACCGGTCTTTTCGGCACGATCGCTTATCACACGCCGGTTGGTGACTACCCGGCGCCGAATACCACGCCCGAGTCCGTCGATTTACAGGGTTTCCTTGCGGAAATTCGTGACGCGGACGGAAAATTCGCGGTGCTGGAAGCCAGTTCGCACTCGCTGATGATGGATCGCCTCTGGGGCTGCCACTTTCAAGCCGCGGTGTTCACGAATCTCACCCGCGAACACATGGACTATCACAAAACATTCGAGGACTATTTCGCGGCCAAACGCCGGCTGTTCGAAGGCACCGGGGCAGGCAAGCCGGAAGTGGCGGTGATCAATACCGACGACGAATGGGGCAAGAGACTTGCCGGAATCACCAAGCAAACCGTTTCGTACGGCCTGGATTCCTCGCCGGATATCAGTACAAAGAAATTTCAGCTCACCTTCGGCGGCTTGAGCTTTACCGCGCAAACGCCCAACGGCAAACTGCAAGTCACTTCGCCGCTGGTGGGCCGCATCAACGTCTACAACATCCTTGCGGCGATCGGCACCGGACAAGCTCTGGGCTTTTCGAACGAAGTCATCGAGACCGGCATACGCAATCTGCAAAGCGTCGCCGGCCGTTTTCAGCGCATCGATTTCGGCCAGCCGTTCCTGGTGATTGTGGACTACGCGCACACCGACGACGCGCTCGAGAACCTGATCCGCACCGCGCGGGAACTCACGCCCAAGGGCCGGGTGATTACGCTTTTTGGCTGCGGCGGCGAAAAAGATCGCACCAAGCGCCCGGTGATGGGCGAAGTCACCGGACGTCTCAGCGATCTGACGATTCTCACCAACGACAATCCGCGCAAAGAAGATCCGCTGAAAATCATCAGCGACATCATCGTGGGCCTGCAAAAGACCAGCGGAAAATATCTAATCGAGCCCGATAGGGAAAAAGCCATCGCGATGGCCGTGGACGAAGCGCGCGCGGGCGACATCGTGTTGCTCGCCGGCAAAGGGCACGAAACCGAACAGATTCTCGCGGATCGGAAACTCGAATGGGACGACGGCGCAATGGCGCGCCAGGCGTTGCGCGAGAGAGGGTTTGGCACCTGACGCGCTTTTGGTAGCAACGTTACGAGGGTGCGTGAGTGCCAAAGTGGCAGCTTGCGCCGTGGCCGCAAGAGCGGTCGCGCGCAGTCTGGAGGAGCCCTCAAACGGTGAGCACAAACCGAACCTTGGGATACTTGGGTAAAGGCAGTTCCTTGAGGAGTTTATGCAGTGGACGATTGCACAGGTGGCTGAGGCTTTGGGTGCGCGGCCGGGACCGGGGCTCGACCCCTTGGCCCGGGTGGCCGGCGTCTCGATTGATTCTCGCACGCTACGTGCCGGAGAACTGTTCATCGCCATCCACGGAACGCGTCACGATGGACACGATCATGTGGCTGCCGCGGTGGAGCACGGAGCCGTTGCGGCGGTGGTGGCGGGCCCGCTCGTTTCGCGCTACGCGGGCTGGGTCAGCGACCGCTGCATCACCGTGCCCGACACCTTCGACGCGCTCAAGGGACTGGCGCGCGCCGTACGCGAAGCTTGGGGCGGCAAAGTTGCCGGGATCACGGGCTCTGTCGGGAAAACCACTACCAAGGAAATCCTGGCGGCACTGCTGGGCTCGAAGCTGCGGGTCCTGAAGTCCGAAGGAAATCTCAATAACGAGTACGGATTGCCGCTGACGCTGTTGCGGCTGGAAGAAGCGGACCAGGCAGCGGTGCTGGAGATGGGCATGTCGCGGCACGGCGAACTGGCGCGGCTGGCGGCGATTGCCAAGCCGGATGTTGGGATTGTGACGCGCGTTGCGCCGGCGCATCTGGAGTTTTTCTCGTCGGTCGATGATATTGCGGTGGCCAAACGCGAGTTGATTGAAGGTTTGAACGGGCGTGATTCACTGGCGGTGTTGAACGCGGACGATGCGCGTGTGGCGGCGTTTGCTTTTAAAGCGCCGGGCCGCATGCTGACGTATGGCATCGAACGCGCGGCGGATTTTCGCGCGGAAGAAATCGAGGACCGGGGAGCTTTGGGCTCAACTTTCACGTTGGTGGCGGGAGGAAAACGGACGCGCCTGGACCTGGCGCTGGCCGGACGCCATGTCATCTCCAATGCTTTGGGCGCGCTGGCAGCGGCCAGCGTCTGGAACATCGGCGCGGGAGAAGCGCAGTCCGTGTTGCGGTCGATGCGGGCGCCAGCGATGCGCGGCGAGTTGCTGCGATTCTCGAACGGTGCGGCGATTGTCAATGACAGCTATAACTCCAGCCCCGCGGCACTGCACGCGATGATCACGCTGCTTGCGGCTACGCCGAACTACAAGCGCCGCCTGCTCGCCGTCGGCGAAATGCGCGAGTTGGGGACGAGTTCACAACAACTGCATCGCGAAGCCGGACAGTTCGCAGCGGAACACGGGAAGCTCGATTGGATCGTCGGCGTCGCCGGCGACGCTGCGCAAATTGTCGAAGGCGCTGTGCGCGCCGGCTTTCCCAAGACGCAAACGCGATTCCTGGGAAATTCGACGGATGCCGCGCAGTTCCTGCAGAAACTTGTCGAGCCAGGCGACCTGGTGCTGGTCAAAGGCTCGCGCGGAGTGCAGATGGAGCGCATCGTCGATGCATTGGTGGCCAAGTACGCGACGCCGGGCGAGTTTTCGCGCGAGGAGGTCAAACACTAAGTGCTCTACTACCTCCTTTACGAGGTGCTGCGCCGCTACTTCAGCCCGCTGAACGTGTTTCGCTACATCACTATCCGCACGGTTTATGCGAGCTTGACCGCGATGTTTCTGGCGCTGGTCTTCGGGCCGTGGTTGATTCGCCATTTGCGCGAACTGCAGATCGGCCAGTACATCCGCGAAGAGGGACCGCAAGAGCACCAGAAAAAAGCCGGCACACCTACCATGGGCGGCGTACTGATCGTGTTGTCCACCGCCGTACCCACGCTGCTTTGGGCGGACCTTACCAATCCTTTTGTGTTGCTGGCACTTTTCGCTTTAGTGGCGTTTGCGGTCATCGGATTCATCGACGACTACGCCAAAGTTTCCAAGCAACGCAACCTTGGACTAACCGCGAAGAAAAAAATCTATTTTCAGGTGCTGGTCAGCTTGATCGTCGGCGTTTCTTTGCTGGTGCTGGCCACCCACAGCGCTTATTCCACGCAACTGGTCATTCCTTTTCTGAAGCGCATGCACCCGGACCTGGTTTTTCACTCGCTGATGAATTCCCAGCATTTGTGGCCGCTGGCATTTCTTCCGTTTCTGTTTTTTATTTGCGTAGTTATCGTCGGTTCGTCGAATGCGGTCAATCTAACAGACGGTCTGGACGGCCTGGCCATCGGCTGTACGGTAATCGCCGCGGGGGCGTTGACGGTGCTTACTTACGTCAGCAGCAATTCGCGCTGGGCTTCCTACCTGGATATTCAGTTCATTCCGAAAGTGGGCGAGCTGACGGTGTTTTGCGGCGCGGTGGTTGGTGCTTCGCTCGGCTTTCTCTGGTACAACGCGCACCCCGCGGAGATTTTCATGGGCGATGTGGGTTCGTTGTCGCTTGGCGGAACGTTGGGCACTATCGCGGTCATCATCAAGCAAGAAATCCTACTGTTCTTCGTGGGCGGGATTTTTGTGATTGAAGCGTTATCGGTGATCCTGCAAGTAGGCTCGTTCAAACTGCGCGGCAAGCGCATTTTTCGCATGGCGCCGATTCATCATCATTTCGAGTTGCTGGGCTGGAGCGAATCGAAAGTGATCGTGCGGTTTTGGATTGTCGCGCTGGTCTTTGCACTGTTTGCGCTGACCACGTTGAAATTGAGGTGATTCAGTAGGGGCGCGGCACCGCTGCGCCCCGATCACCGGGGATTAGTGAATTAGGAGTAAGTAGCTGCAAAATGCCGAACCCAATCGAGCTTCGAGGCAAGCGCGTGCTGGTCGTGGGGCTGGCACGCACGGGTGTCGCCACCGCGCTCTTTTGCGCAGCGCGGGGCGCGGTTGTCACGGCAACGGACACGCGTTCGGAATCCGAGATTGGCGAGCCCATTGCCAAGTTGCGTGCCGCGGGTGTCGCTCTTGCGCTTGGCGGGCATCACGAAAGCATTCTGCGCGCACAAGATCTGCTGATTCCGAGTCCTGGCGTTGCCGCGGACTCGCCGTTGTTGTCAGCCGCTCGCGCGATGAATCTCACGGTCTGGAGCGAAATCGAACTCGCCTATCGCTTTCTGCGCGGCCAGCTCATCGGCATCACTGGGTCCAACGGGAAGACCACGACGACCTCGCTCGTCGAACACATTTTGCGGCAAGCCGGGTTCTCGACGGTGCTCGCCGGCAATATTGGCACGCCGTTGATCGCTTGCGTGGAGGCCACCACCGACGAAACCATCACGGTCGCCGAGCTCAGCAGTTTTCAACTGGAACTGATCGACCAGTTTCGCCCGGACATCAGCGTTTTTCTGAACTTGACGCCCGATCACCTCGATCGCCATCACACTCTCGAAGCCTACGCTGCCGCGAAAGCGCGCATTTTCGAGAACCAAACGCCGCAAGACGCGGCCGTCTTGAACGCCGATGATCCTCCGAGCGCGCGTTACGCTCCTGCTAGGCCGCAGGTGTTCTGGTGGAGCCGCCAACAGCACATTGCGCAAGGAACGTATCTTCGCGGAGACGAGATCGTCTTTCGCCGCGGCGGTCGCGAAGAAGCGATTCTTCGCCAAAGCGATATCCCGCTGGTCGGGGCGCACAATCTGGAAAACGTGCTGGCTGCCGTTGCCGCGACGCGACTTGCCGGAGCCGCGCCCGACGCGATTCGTAGTGGCGTCAAATCCTTCGCTGGAGTCGAGCATCGTCTCGAGTTCGTCTCGGAAATTGCCGGCGTTCGCTACTACAACGATTCCAAAGCCACCAACGTCGACGCCACGCTGAAAGCGCTGGACGCTTTTTCCGGCCGCATTCTCATTATTCTCGGCGGCAAGGACAAAGGCAGCGACTACACGCCGCTGCAGAAGCCGCTCCACGATAAAGGGATTCTGGCGCTGCTGATAGGCGCCGCCGCCGCAAAAATCGAATCGCAAATCGCTGGCAGCGTGGCCATCGACCGTGCCGAAACTCTGGAGCGCGCGGTGGAAATCGCCGCGCACGCCGCCCGTCCCGGCGACACCGTGCTGCTCGCCCCTGCTTGCGCCAGCTTCGATCAATTTCAGAACTACGAGCATCGCGGCCGGGTGTTCAAAGACCTGGTGCATCAGCTCGAAAATCAAGCCACCGGTGCTTCGCTCGGAAAATAGGAAGGGAAGACGTGCCTAGACGACTGGAAAATGACCGCGGGCTCTTCGGAACAACGCTCGCGCTGTGCCTCATCGGCGCGGTGATGATTTTCAGCGCCTCCGCTGTCACCGCTGAGCATCTGTACGGACACTCGTACATCTTCCTGTTGCGCCAGGCGGCCTGGCTCTTCGCCGGACTGCTGGGCATGTTCGCGCTCATGCGGACGGATTATCGCCGGTTGCGCGAACCGGCGGTGGTCTACACCGCCCTGTGCCTGGTGTTGTTGCTATTGATCGCCGCTTTCTTTGTGGACAAATCGCACGCCACGCATCGCTGGATTCGCTATGGTCCCATAGGTATTCAGCCTTCCGAGTTGGCCAAGCTCGCGGTCATTCTTTATCTCGCCTGGTTTCTGGACCTGAAGCGGCGCAACGCCGCCAGCCTTGACTTCAACAAGGAAGATTTTCTGCAGAATATTCTTCCCGCGGCAGCGCCGGTGCTCGCATTCGTCGTTTTGATTCTCGCTCAACCCGATCTCGGCACTTCCGTCGACATCATGATCATCGCCACGGCGCTCTTGTTCGCCGCTGGGCTCTCCTGGAAATGGATTGTTGCCGGAACTCTTGCCGCGCTTCCCGCCATGTATCTGTTAATCTCGCACGTCGCCTACCGCCAGGCGCGGCTCTTCGCCTTCTTGCATCCCGATGCCGACCCGCAAGGCGCGGGCTTTCAACTTACGCAATCCCTGATCGCCGTCGGTTCCGGCGGGTTCACCGGTGTCGGCTTGATGGAGAGCAAGCAAAAGCTCTTCTACCTTCCGGAAGCGCATACCGATTTCATCTACGCGGTCATCTGCGAAGAGCTCGGTTTCATCGGCGCATTGGTAGTGATTGCACTTTTCGCCGTCTATGGTTGGCGCGGAATGCGAGCCGCATTCAACGCTCCGGACAATTTCGGCCGCCTCCTGGCGCTCGGAATCACCGCACTGGTCCTGGGCCAGGCGCTGATCAACTTCGCCGTCGTCCTGGGCATGGTGCCAACGAAAGGTATCCCGCTGCCCTTTGTCAGCTATGGAGGCTCAAGTTTGATGGTCATGCTGCTGGCCACCGGAGTGCTGCTCAACATTTCGCAGCAGGCCACGGAAGCATGAAGCGGGCATGAAACTGTTGATTGCAGGCGGCGGTACCGGTGGGCACGTATTTCCAGCAATCGCCATCGCCAAGGAATGGCTTGCCAGAGGAGCGGAACGCGAAGTCGTGCTGGTCGGAACACAACGCGGAATCGAAATGAAGCTGGTGCCACAAGCCGGGCTGCCGCTGGAAACCCTGCGCGTGGCCGGTTTAAAAGGCAAAGGCGGCCTGACACTCGCGAAGAACTTGGCAACCCTTACGCTCGGCCTAAAAGATGCTTTCAGCGTCCTCCGCAAGCATCGTCCGGTCGCAGCCTTCGGTGTCGGCGGTTATGCGGCCGGTCCGATGATGCTAGCCACCTGGCTGCGACGCATCCCCAACGTCATCTTCGAGCCCAACGCCGAGCCCGGCTTCACCAACAAAGTTCTTGCTCGTCTTTCCCGCCGCATCGCCACCGGCTATGAAATTTCTGCACGCACCTGGGGAAAAAAGGCCGTCGTCACCGGCTGCCCGGTCCGTCCCGAATTTTTCGCCATCGAGGCGCGCGGTCCGCAAAAGCCCTTTCATTTACTGATCACCGGCGGCAGCCAGGGCGCCCTACCCATCAATCGTACTTTCGTCGACGCCATGGATCGCCTCGCCGCCCGCAAATCCGAGCTGCTCATTGTGCACCAGACCGGCGAGCGCGACTATAATGCGGTGCGCACCGCCTACGCGCGGCGCGAAATCAACGCGGAGGTTGTGCCCTTTCTCGCCAACATGCCGGAACGCTTTGCCTGGGCAGACATCATCGTCTGCCGCGCAGGAGCTATCACCGCCGCGGAAATCGCCGCCGCAGGCCGCGCCGCCATCTTCATCCCTTTCGGAGCCGCCACCGACAGCCATCAACTCCGCAACGCTCAGGAAATGTCCCGCGCCGGAGCCGGCCGCGTGATCATCGAGTCCGAACTTACCGCCGAACGCCTGACTAACGAAATCTTCGCGTTCCTCGACCAGCCCGCAGAAATCGCCAAACTCGCTAACGCCGCCCGCCAACTCGCCCGCCCCAACGCCGCCCGCGACATTGTCGACCTCATCGAAGCGGCTGCCAACGTGCATGCAAAATCAGCGCAGGCACAAACTTCGAGGACACTTCCATGATGGTCAGCTTCCGCAATTTTCAGCGCATACATCTTGTCGGCATCGGCGGCATCGGCATGAGCGGCATCGCCGAAGTGCTGCTCACGCTCGGCTACTCGGTCTCCGGTTCGGACACCAAGCCTTCGACCATCACCGAGCGTCTGCAAGATCTCGGCGCCACCATTTTCGAGGGCCACAAAGCTATCAACGTCGAAGGCGCTCACGTCGTCGTGACCTCCTCCGCCATCAAATCCGAAAATCCCGAAGTCGTCGAAGCGCACAAACGCAAGATTCCGGTGATCCCTCGTGCCGAAATGCTTGCCGAACTCATGCGCCTGAAATACGGGATCGCTATTGCCGGCGCCCACGGCAAAACCACCACAACCTCAATGGTCGCGTCCGTCCTCGGCGCGGCCCATCTCGACCCTACCTTTGTCGTCGGTGGCAAAGTCAATCAAGCTGGCACCACTGCCCGCCTGGGCAAAGGCGAATACTTCGTGGTCGAAGCCGATGAAAGCGACCGCACTTTTCTGCTCCTCGCGCCGGTCGTAGCCGTGGTCACCACCATCGACCGCGAGCATCTCGACCAATACCACTCCCTCGACGACATTCAGGACGCTTTCACTCAATTCGTCAATCGCGTGCCCTTCTACGGCGCCGCTATCCTTTGCGTCGACGAGCCCAACGTCCAGGCCATCATCCCCAACGTAAAACGCCCGATCATCACCTACGGCACGTCCACGCAAGCCGACCTGATCATCAGCGACATCGAGTATCAGGGCCTGGGCAGCGAATTCCGCCTGACCTACAAAGGCGAAGACCTCGGCCTCTTTCACCTTCTCCATCCCCCGGGCATTCACAATATTCGCAACGCCGCCGCTGCCGCTGCCGTCGCTCTTTATCTCAACGTCCCCAGCGACCTCATCCGCGAAGGCCTCGCCAAATTCGCCGGCGTCGGACGCCGCTTCGACATCAAAGGCGCCGCCAACAACATCACGGTCATCGACGACTACGGCCATCACCCCGTCGAAATCCGCGCCACCCTCGAAGCCGCCAAGCTTTGCAGGTTCAATCGCCTGCTGGTGCTCTTCCAGCCGCACCGTTACTCGCGCACCCAGCATCTCTGGAACGAATTCACTGTGGCGTTCAATCTCGCCGATGTCCTCGTCCTCACCGATATCTATGCCGCCAGCGAGCCACCCATCCCCGGCGTAACCAGCGAAGCCCTGGCTGCCGCCATCCGCGAAGCCGGTCACAAAAATGTCCACTATTTCCATTCGATGCAGGACAGCATTGAATTCCTGCTTCGCGAAGCCCGTTCCGGCGACGCGGTAATGACCATCGGCGCCGGCAACGTCAGCCGCGCCAGCAGCGAAATCATGCTTCTTCTCGCCACCGAACATCCCACACCTCATGCGTCTCACTGACCCCAAACTGATCGCCGCCCTGGCCGAGCTCGACGTCGAGCTTCAGCACGGCATCGCTCTGGCCGATCACACCTCGCTAGGCATCGGCGGCACCACCGACCTCCTCCGCATCCGCAAGCACGACTCCATCCCAGACCTCCTCCGCCTGCTCGACTCCCACGCTGTCCCGCACAAATTCCTGGGCGGCGGCTCCAATCTCCTCGTCGGCGACGGCGAACTCCCGTGGATCGTCCTGCAACTCGTCCGTCCTACCCCCGAAGTCGTCATCGAAGGCCATCTCGCCCGTGTCGATGCCGCAGCCGACCTCGGCCGCACGGTCACCTACTGCGCCAAGCACGACCTCGGCGGCATGGAAGGCCTCATCGGAGTCCCTGGTACCGTCGGCGGCGCTCTCCGCATGAACGCCGGCGCCTACGGCATGCAAATTGGCAGTTACGTTAGGGAAGTGAAGGTCTACCGCACTGCTGCCCGCAAGCTCGAAACCCTGCGCGGCGATCAAATTTCCTTCGAATACCGTCACACTTCGTTTGCGCCTGATGATATGATGCTCGCGGTGACTTTGGAACTTCCCTCCAAGCCGTTCAAAGAAATCCTCCAAGGTATTCGTATCTGCAACGAGAAGCGCCGAGCGAGTCAGCCGCTTGGGCAAAAAAGTGCCGGCTGCATTTTCAAAAATCCTCCCGGCGCATCTGCCGGACGCATGATTGATGAGCTCGGCCTCAAGGGTCTGAGCGTCGGCGATGCTCGGGTCAGCGACCGCCACGCCAATTTTTTCGTGAACGCAGGCTCTGCTTCCGCAAAAGACATGCTCACGCTGATCGCCGACGTCCGCCGGCGTGTGGAAAAAGCGTTTAACGTTGCACTCGAGCACGAGGTGGTGGTTTGGAACGTGTAAAGTCCATGCCGCGCAACGCTTCCGCAGCCGATGCCGACTCTTACCGGCCGGAGCTCATCGCCGAGGACGAGCCGCGCTACCTCCGTCGGCAAAAGCCCGTCGAAATTCGCCGCCGCAAACTCGGTGGCCGCACGTGGCCATTCTATCGCCGCCTGATGTTCTGGAGCGCCGTCGGCATTGCCGGAATCTCCGCAGCCTACGTAGTCGGCGATTTTCTGCTCAACGGCCGTTCCATGCTGCTCATCAAACCCGACCAAATCGAAGTCACCGGCAATCACATCGTCGCTCGCGAAGCCGTTCTCCAACAATTCGTCCACGATGCCAATCGCAGCGTGGTTCGCGTGCCGCTGCAAGCTCGCCGTAGCCAGATCGAACAACTCTCCTGGGTCGAATCCGCCAGCGTTCAGCGCGTCCTGCCGAATCACATCCGCGTTGACATTACCGAACGCACCCCCATTGCCTTTCTACGCATCAGCAATCAACTCGCGCTAATCGACGCCCACGGCGTCATTCTCGATCGCCCCCGCACCTCCGACAACGTCGACTTCCACTTTCCCATCGTCACCGGCATCTCCGACGATCTCCCGCGCGACCAACGCGAAAAGCGCATGCAGGTTTACCAGGAATTCGTCAAAAGCATCGACCTCATCCGCGGCGGTTCCTCTGACCGCGTCAGCGAAGTCGATCTCGCTAATCCCAAGGATTTGCGCGTAGTCATGACCGGCTTGACCAATCCCGCCGATCCGCAATCCGTCCTGATTCATTTCGGCAACGGCGATTTCACCAGCAAATTCCGCATGCTCGTGGACAATTTTCAGCAGTGGCAAGCCAACGCTGGCCGTGTTCAATCCATCGACCTGCAGTATTCCCGTCAGGTCGTAGTGAACCCGGAAACCAGCACGGCGGTGAAACGATAAGTAGCGCAGGCACTCCTGTGCAGCGTTAGCAAGGAGCAAGGTCCAAAAAGTTGTCGAGGCATTAAAAGAAAAGATTCATCATTTGGGAGCGGCGGCTTGGCCAAGAAAGACAAATACATCGTAGGTCTGGACATCGGCAGCACAAAGACGTGCGCGCTCATCGCCGAAGTCGATGAAGAGCGCACGCGCTTCCTCGCGCTCGGTGCTGCCGAATCCAAAGGCCTGCGCAAAGGCCTCATCGTGAATCTCGACGCCACCGTAAGTTCCATTCGCCGCGCCGTCGAAGAAGCCGAAGGCGTAGCCAACGTTCCGGTAGAGTCCGCTTTCATCGGCGTAGCCGGCAGCCACGTCCGCGGCGTCAACAGCCGCGGGGGCATCACTCTCGGCAATCGTCCCCGCGACATCGAACGCGACGACGTCCGCCGCGCCGTCGATGCCGCCCGCAACATCACGCTCCCAGAAGATCGCGAAGTGCTCCACGTTCTCCCGCACGAATTTCGTGTCGATGCCCAGGACGGCATTCGCGACGCCATGGGCATGGTCGGCCAGCGCCTCGAAGCCAACGTTCACGTGGTCACTTCCTCCATCGCTGCCACGCAAAATTTAGTCACCGCCGCCAACAAAGCCGGCATCCTCATCAGCGACACCGTGCTCGAGCCCCTGGCCTCCGCCGAATCCTGCCTCACGCAAGACGAGCGCGATCTCGGCGTCTGCCTGCTCGACATCGGCGGCGGCACCACCGAGCTCATCATTTACGGAGGTGGCGTAGTCCGCCACACCGGCGCCGTCGCTATCGGCGGCGATCATTTCACCAACGATCTCGCGGTCGGCCTCCGCACGCCCATTCCGGAAGCCGAACGTATCAAGCGCCATCACGGCTGCGCTTCTGCATCATTCCTGCGTGAAGACGGCTCCATCGAAATCGCCAGCGTCGGCGACCGTCCCCCACGCACCATCTTCGCCCGCTCGCTTACCGAGATCATCGGGCCGCGCGCCATGGAACTCCTCGCATTGATCCGCGAAGACCTGCAGCGCAGCGGTCTCGAACGCCAAATCCCCGCGGGCTTCGTCCTCGCCGGTGGCGCCGCGCGCCTTCATGGCCTCGACGAACTCGCCGAGCAGGCTTTCCATCTCCCGGTCCGTATCGCGGAGCCCAAAGGTTTGGCTGATCTGCCCGATCCGGTAGCCCAGCCAGAATATGCCACGGTCGTGGGGTTGGTTTTGTACGCAGCAAAAGCGCGGCGCACTCAGCCGCAACGCGCCGGGAATCTCGTTTCCAAATTGAAAGCCATGTTTGCCGGAGCCTCGTGACCCTGCCCGAGGCCCGCGCAACTGGGGGAAAGTTGAGGGAGTATGACAGCTAAAGACGCAGGAATCCGGATGAGCTTCAGCGAGGAGTTGCAGCCGGCAAAAATTAAGGTGATCGGTGTCGGCGGCGGCGGCTGCAATGCCGTCAACCGCATGATTCGCGCCAAAGTCGAAGGCGTCGAATTCATTGCGGCCAATACCGATTTGCAGGCGCTGAAACTTTCGCAAGCGCCAGTAAAGCTTCAACTCGGCGCAAAACTCACCAAAGGCCTCGGCGCTGGCGCCAATCCGGAAGTCGGCCGCAAAGCCGCTCTTGAAGATACCGACAAAATTATCGAAGCTCTCGAAGGCGCGGACATGATTTTCATCACCTCCGGCCTCGGCGGAGGTACCGGCAGCGGCGCAGCGCCCGTAGTAGCTTCGCTCGCCAGCGAACTCGGCGCTCTCACCGTCGCCGTCGTCACCAAGCCTTTCGCTTTTGAAGGCAAGCGCCGCATGCTGCAAGCCGAACAAGCTCTGCAAGATCTGGTCGGCGCGGTCGATACCGTCATCGTTATTCCCAACGAGCGTCTCATGGAAACCGTCGAGCGCGGCACCAGCTTCTTCGACGCGTTCCGTATCGCTGACGACATTCTGCGCCAGGCGGTGCAAGGCATCTCGGACATCATCACCGTTCCCGGCATCATCAACCGCGATTTCGCCGACGTGAAAACCATCATGCACGGCCAGGGCTACGCCGTCATGGGCACCGCCGTCGCCACCGGCCAGAATCGCGCCGTGGACGCCGCTAATCGCGCCATCTCCTCGCCGCTGCTCGAAGACAATTCCATTCAGGGCGCGCAAGGCATCCTCATTAACATCAGCGGCAGCTCCAGCCTCACGCTGCACGAAGTTCATGAAGCCAGCTCGGTCATTCAGAAAGCCGCTCACGAAAACGCCAACATCATCTTTGGCGCCGTCCAGGACGACAACATGAAGGACGCCCTGAAAATCACCGTAATCGCCGCCGGTTTCAAGGAAGCCAACCGCAAAGCTTCCCATGACAAAGCCTCCTTCCTCCCCCGCACCTGGCGAGCCGGAAGGGACGTTCCCGAAGCGCCACCCGCACCCCAACAGCAACAGCTGCCCAACGTGGTCCACCAGGTCCAGCAAAACGTCCGTGACGTCCAACCCGACGTCCGCGCCGACGATCTGGACGTGCCAACATTTTTGCGCCGCCAAGCCCAAAAAGCTTAAGGCCTCTGCTGCCAAGCCCCGAAGCCTGACCCGGTCAGGTCATCGCTCCGCTGTCGTGGCGCAGCATGCTGCGCCACTTTTTTTACTCGGCATCTCGCAGCGCCTTCGCCAAACACACAACTTGCACCTGAAACTGACTTGCCTCCGCCGATTTAGGAAGCACCGAACTCAGCCCCGAGTGAAATTCCCGCGCGCCCGTTGTGCGCACCATCTCTGCAATATTCCCCGCGTGAATCCCTGCCCCCGGCAAAATAGTGATCCGCTCTCCAGCCGCCGCAACCAGCCTCGCAAGCGTAGCCGCACCGGCTGCGGCGCTTGCGGCTCCGCCGGACGTCAATATGCGTCTGGCGCCTGTGCGAATCACATCTTCCAGCGCAGCCAGCTGATCCGCGCACTCATCAAACGCCCGGTGAAACGTGACTGGCAGCGGCTTCGCGATTTCCACTAACTCCCGCGTACGCGCAACATCCACCAGCCCGCCCGTCGTAAGCAGCCCCAACACCGCGCCATCCATTTCCAGTCTCTTCGCCAACTCAATCGAAGCCCGCATCGCCGTAAACTCTTCTCTCGAATATACGAAGTTTCCAGCTCGCGGCCGAATCATCGCAAAGATTGGCACCTGCACCGCCGCCCGCACCGCCCGCATCAACTCCTGACCAGGCGTGACCCCGCCCACCGCCAGCTCCGCGCAAAGCTCGATCCGGTCCGCCCCGCCGCGTGCTGCCGCCTCGGCAAGTTCCACGGACTCCACACTGATTTCCAGCGCAAATCGCCCGGCCACTCGCACCCTTTCTACAAGCAGAGATCTGAGAATGGCTCCGCTACTACCTGATGCTCGTCTTCATAGACGATATAACCTGCTCGGCGCGCCCGAAATACGCGCACGGCAAAGCCGTTCTCTTCAAGCAGACACACCATCTCGTAGATTTTGGCGATGTGTTCTGTCGCCGAAGATTTGAACCAGCACACACCCTTATCTTCGCCGCGCGAATGGCGCGACCTCCGAAAGCGCTTCGGTTTTTCAAGGTTCTGGTTGAACCATTCTCTCAACTCGTCCAGTCAGACTTCCTCATAGCTGGAAAGCCTGCCGGATTCAACAAGTCAGGCAGCGGCGTGGAAAACGCCCATCGAGACCCTCGAAGAGGCGTCAATTGCGTGGATGGCGAAGCGCAGATACATGGAACCCTTCCAGACTACTCTTCGCAAATAATATCACATCCGCGCGATGTGCTTCACGGCGGTCAAACTGCCCGTCCGCCATCCCCAGATGATTCCCAGGACGGCAGCGGCATTCCATCCCCACATAAACAACTTCATTACTCGAGGACTGTACGCTGCGTCTCTCCACATCCACAAAGCATCGGCCACAAACCAGATTGCGCCGGCGGCAAGAAACCCGGCAATCACCCAATCGCGAAACCACCACCACACCATCCCGCACTCCACGCACAGAATCGCCGCAATCAAAAATTTCGAGCGCACCGCGCCTGCCAGCGTCGCCGTCGTGCGCCGGCCGCTGGCGCGGTCCGGCCCGATGTCCATCACTTCGCCAAAAATGTGCGAGTGCATGGCGAACAGCGCGCCAAACACAAACGTTTGCCAGGGCAATTGCGCCACACCGTTCACCCAACTGCTGAGCACAAAGACCAGCAGATAGCTGCCTT
>Ga0207015_1064_pt1 | contig 36320 bp, 30 predicted proteins | sample Alteio_BWMinCont_53_FD_153486 | JGI IMG/M metagenome (GOLD analysis project Ga0207015, IMG submission 153486) | Enriched cells from forest soil in Barre Woods Harvard Forest LTER site, Petersham, Massachusetts, United States -... | ecosystem: Environmental > Terrestrial > Soil > Temperate forest >...
CGTGGGATTCGCGGTGGGATGGATCGGGCTGTGGCTGGTTTTTGGACACGCTAATCTTGCGGCGATTGCGGCGGTGATGTTGGCGGCGTTGGGTGTGCATTTGTTTGTGGTGCTGTATGAAGAGCCAACGTTGCGGAAGAAGTTTGGGGCGGATTATGAGGAGTATTGCGTACATGTGCGGAGATGGTGGCCGCGGATGAGGGCGTGGGAGAAGCGGTGACGAGGGAAAAGCCCAAAGGTAGGAAAAAAGCAGATCCCTCAGCGGCGTTGGCTTGATCTGTAGCTGGTTACGACGTGAGAGCTGGATCGATTTGCGCTGGGGCGCGGTTCGGGATGACAGCCGAGTTGGGCATGGGTGGAGGAGAGGCGGACCACCCTGACAGGCCGAGAGGAGGGCACCGCAGGAGAGCGGCGAGGCACGCCTGGCAGGTGCCTCGCCAACCCATTGCGGTTAGGGACTACAGCGAATTGAGAAAGGCGAAGAGTTGCTGCTTCTCGGCGGAAGTAAGTTCGCGGAACCGCCGGCTGGAATGCTCGGCCTCGCCTTCGTGCCGGTCAATGGCGTTCTCGAGACTCAGGGACTGGAGATCGTGCATAAATCGCGGCCTGACTCGCAAACCCCAGAGCGCCGCGGTGCGCAGTTTGTTGGCGGTATCCGGTGGCCCGCCCTGAACGATGCCGTCACCAGTTTCGATGTCATGCAAAAGGAAATCGCTGTAAGGATGAATGATCTTGCTGCCCAGGGCTTCGGGAACAGCAAAGGTCCCGCCATTGATGGTGGTGCCGGCCGGAGCGGTGAGAATGGATGCGACGTGGCAAACGTTGCAGCGAAGTCTTTCAAAGAGAGCCTGCCCGGCCAGAGCTGCGGGCGTGGCAGCTAAAACGGAATCGCGGGGCGGTACTTTAGTGCCGCGAATGAATTGGGCGAAGTGATCGATATCAGCAAGTCCCAGGGTGTCCGGCAGGTCTTCGGGATCGGGTGTGACCTTGCCGATGGTGGTGGTGTCTTTCGGACGCAACCTGTTGGTGACTCCCATTTCATTAAGATAGGCGTCGGCCACGAAGGAAAGCAGGCTGCTGTGCTGGTCTTTCCAGCCGAACCGGCCCACGCGCGTTTGTCCGGGGGCTTCCAGGACCGGCACGCGAACCGCCTCGCCATGAATGCGGCCCTCGCTAACTTCGACTTGATTCTGCGCGATGGCGAGGAGCGTCTGGTCGTCGATGGCTTCGACGAATCCGTCTCCCAGGGTATTCAGTGCCGCACGCAAGGCGCGGATATTTTCAGTTGCAGGGATATGTTCCTGGGCCTCGGGAACGACGGCGCGGTCGTTGATGATGGAGCGGCCGGCAATGCTGTTGGCGCCGCCATTGATGGGCACGGTTGGATTGACAAAATTGCCGTTGGCGTCGCGGTGTCCAACGCGCAGCTCGGTAAACTGGCTGGCTGCGCCGCTGACCGGATTCTGGTGGCATTCGGCGCAAGCTCTCCCGTTGTAAACCGGTCCGAGCCCGGAATTCACGTCGTGGATTTGCTCAAAGGACTGCTGGTCGAGAGCGTAAGTGTCGCCGGGTGGCTCGGCGATACCGTTGCTTTTGCTTTGCGACCCGGGGTTCTGAGCCAGCGTTGGAGTGTCAAAGCCGGCAGGCGCTTCAGTGGCGGATTGCTGAGCGATTCCGAGCAACGCCATTGCCAACGTGCCGACCAAGAGCACCGAAATGGAAACCATTCTGCGCGTCATCGTATGACCTCCTGGAAAATGGAAATACCTCCGTGCGGAAAGAAAAGGAGAGGGTCTGAGCGCGGTTGCAGACTCACGGCAACGGAAGCGTATTCCAAAGTCTCTTGTTAAAAGTCCGTTACAGTCTGGTTATGGTTTCGCGCCGTCAGCGAGCATTCAACAGCCAATGATTTTGCAAACGGAGAGCATTGGGCGAGCCGCCTTAGTCCGGCGCGAGCGGTACGGGCTCGTGGCAGAGCGGCTATTTGTGAGTTGCTCTGTGCGGGTGCGAAGTTGAGAATGGCAGATGAGGTTGTAGAGACAAATGGCGAGGGCACGGCGGTCTGGGGAAGAGCTGGCTAATTGCTTGACGCACGGATTTGGGTTGCTGTTAAGCCTGGCCGGCTTTGCGGTGCTGCTTTCGCTGGCGGTGGTGCGCGGGAATGGGTGGTGCATTGCCAGTTGCGCGATTTATGCGAGCACGCTGGTGTGCTTGTACGCGGCTTCGACGCTGTACCACAGCACGCGGTCGCACCGGCTGAAGCGGGTGCTGCTGATTTGCGATCACTCGGCGATTTATCTGCTGATTGCGGGGACGTACACGCCGTTCCTGCTGGTGAATCTGCGCGGCGGGTGGGGCTGGTCGTGGGTGTTGTTCGCGGTGATCTGGGGAATGGCCATGACGGGAATTTTGTTCAAGCTGTGGTTTGTGGAGCATTTCCCGATCCTGTCGACGGCGTTTTATGTGTTGATGGGATGGATGGCGCTGGTGGCGATCAAGCCGATGCTGCAGTTTATTCCGTCGCGGGGATTGCTGTGGCTGCTGGCCGGCGGAGTGATGTATTGCATCGGCGTGGTGTTCTACGCGTGGAAGAAAGTGCCGTTTCACCACGCGATCTGGCATGGGTTCGTGGTGGCGGGAAGCGTGTGCCACTATATCGCGGTGCTGTTTGCGGTGATCCTCACCGGCAAGTCCTGAAGCGAAGAAAAGTTTGGTCAACAAGCGGGGTTCGCGTTGCAGATGCGCGAGCGAACACGCGCGAATAGGCAAGCGAAGAGGGCACGATGTATCGTGCCCCTCCCTGGCGGAGCTAGTGATGCGCTGCGGCAACGCGCACCAGTTAGGTGCGATAGCTGGCGTTGATGCGAACGTATTCGGCGGTCAGATCGCAGGTCCAGTAGCGGGCGGCGGATTTGCCGGCGTGGAGATCGAGGACGATGGGCACGTGCTCGGCTAGGAGCTTGTTGCTGGCGGCGCGTTCGTTGAAGTCGAGCGGCTGGCCGCGGCGAAGGACCGGGATGCCAGCCATGTTGATGTCGACTTTGGCCGGATCGAAGCGGACGCCGGAACGGCCCGCGGCCGCGAAGATGCGGCCCCAGTTGGGGTCGCCGCCGGCGAAGGCGGTTTTTACGAGCGGAGAGGTGGCGATGGTTTCCGCGATGCGGCGTGCAGCGGCTTCGTTTTTGGCGTTGCGCACTTCGATTTCGATGACGCGTTGAGCGCCTTCGCCGTCGGCAACGATTTGCAGAGCGAGGGAGCGGCAGACGTCTTCGAGAGCGGCGGTGAAAGCGCGGTGGGCGGCGGTTCCGTTGCGGATTGGTGGAGCGCCGGCTGCGCCGTTGGCGAGGACGAGGAGCGTGTCGTTGGTGGAAGTGTCGCCGTCGATGCTGATGGAGTTGAAGGTGCGCGCGGTGACTTGTTTCAGCGTGCGTTGGAGAAGCGCTGGCGCGATGGCGGCGTCAGTGACTACGAAAGCTAGAGTGGTGGCCATGTTGGGATGAATCATGCCGGCGCCTTTGGCGCATCCGGCGATGTGGATGCGCTTGCCAGCCATTTTTAGCGAAGCGGCGGCAGTTTTGGGGCGCGTGTCCGTGGTGCAGATCGCGAGCGAGACCTCGGCGAACGAGCGAGCGGACGGGCGGCGGTTGCGCGAGAGTTTAGGAAGGGCGCGTAGGATTTTTTCCACCGGCAATTGAACGCCGATTACGCCGGTGGAGCAGACGAAAACTTCCTGAGTGGGGCAGCCGAAACGTTTGGCGGCTTCAACTACGGTGCGCTCGGCGGCAACTTGGCCTTGGGCGCCAGTGGCGCAGTTGGCGTTCCCGGCGTTGACGACGACGGCGCGCATGCGGCCTTTGGATGCGCGGAGATGCCGCTTGCAGATGGTGACCGGAGCGGCGACTACCAGATTTTGCGTGAAGACGGCGGCGGCGGCGGCCGGGAGGTCACTCGAGAGCAGGGCGAGATCGAGCGCGCCGGTTTTTTTCAGGCCGCAAGCAATCGCGGCGAAGCGAAAGCCGCGGGGAAGAGATGATTCGGAGAGAGCGTGCTTCATGCCGGGAAGGTCCGTTGCATTAGCGCGACGAACCCGGAAGGGACCTCCGATCCTCCACACCCGATGCGAGAGTGAGTAAGTGAGTTGCGATTTGCGTGGTTGCTGCCTGGCTCATGACTTGGCTCCTGTGGTTGAGGCTTTTTGGTTGAGACGTGCTTGCAAATCGGCGATGGCGGCGCTGACGGAATCGGGAGCGGTGCCGCCGGGAACTTTTTTTGAGGCGAGCGCGGCGTCGAGAGTGAGGCAGGCGCTGAGATCGGAATCGAAGGCAGGCGAAATGGTTTTCAGGACGTCGAGGGGGAGTGCGGTCCAGGAGACGTTGCGTTTTTCGGCTTCGCGCAGGACTTTGCCGACGAGGTCGTGGGCCTGGCGGAAGGGAATGCCTTTGCGGACGAGATAGTCCGCGGCTTCGGTGGCAAGCAACGCTGGATTTGCGGCGGCGGCGCGGAGGCGGTCGGCGTTGAATTTGGTGGCGGCGATGGCGCCTGCGGCTACGGCGAGCATGTCTGCGACTTGATCGTGCGCGGCGAAGAGCGCTTCCTTGTCTTCCTGCAAGTCGCGTTGATAGCTGGTGGGCAAGCCTTTTAGCGTAGTGAGCAGGCTGAACAGCGCGGCGGTGATGCGGCCGGATCTGCCGCGGATGAGTTCCCAGACATCGGGATTTTTCTTTTGCGGCATCAGGCTGCTGCCGGTGGAATATTCGTCGGGGAGGATGACGTAACTGAATTCCTGGGAGGCGAAAAGGACGAAATCTTCAGCGAGGCGGGAGAGATGGGTGGCGATGCCGGTGAGGGCGAAGAGGTAGTCGAGTGCGAAGTCGCGGTCGCCTACGGCGTCGAGGCTGTTGGCGGTGATGCAGGAGAAACCGAGCTCTTTGGCGATGGCGTTGCGATCGATGGCGAAGCTGTTTCCGGCTAACGCACCGGAGCCCATCGGACATGCGTCAGCGCTGACTGCTGCGCTGTGCAGTCGCGTGACGTCGCGAAGGAAGGCTTCGGCATGGGCGAGGAGAAAATGCGAGAGCAGGATCGGCTGGGCGTGTTGCATGTGCGTCATGCCGGCCATGGGGACGCTAAGATTTGCTTTGGCTTGAACGAGGAAAGCGTTGAGCAGGGTTTTCAGCGCTTGCTGAATTGCTGCGACGGCATCGATGACGAAGAGGCGGAAATCGGTGGCGATGAGTTCGTTGCGGCTGCGGCCGGTATGGAGTTTGTGGCCGAGGTCGCCGAGGGCGCGGACGAGTTCGCGCTCGACGAAATGATGGACGTCTTCGGCATCGGCGCCGAATTTTTCTAGCCACGTCGGATCGGATTGCGCGCGTTGCTCGATGGCATCGAGCGCCGCGAGCAGCTGATTTAGTTCGGCGGCGGTGATGATGTCGATGGGGACGAGAGCTTTGGCCCAGGCGCGGTCGACGGCGATTTCGTAGGGGAGCAGGCGGCGATCGAACGAGAAGGAGCGCTGGAAGGTGTCGAAGCGCGCGTTGGGTTCGCGGTCGAAGCGGCCTCCCCAGAGGCGGTCGTCTTTGCGGTTCGTGGGCATTTTATTGTTTGAATTGTGCCGATATGGGGCGCAGCAATGCTGCGCCCCTACCGGACTATTCGTTTTATTGGGTGCCACCTTCGGCTTTGGCTTTGGGGCGCACGGTTACGGGTAGCGCGAAGAGGTTGATGAAGCCTTCGGCGTCCTTGGGGTTGTAGCGGCCCATGGTGAAGCTGGCCAGGTCCGCGCGATAGAGAGAGAAAGGCGACTTGCGGCTGGTGACGTTGAGCGTGCCTTTCCAGAGCTTGAGGCCGACAGTGCCGGTGACGCGTTCCTGGGCCACGTTGAAAAATCCGTCGAGAGCGTGGCGCAGCGGCGAGAACCACAGACCGTTGTAGACCAGTTCGGCGTAGCGCACGGAAAGAGCTTGCTGGAAATGCGCGGTTTCGCGGTCTACGGTGAGACGCTCGAGTTCCTGATGGGCTTTGACGAGAAGAGTGCCGCCGGGAGTTTCGTAGGCGCCGCGGGATTTCATACCAACGAGGCGATTTTCCACCAAGTCGGTGCGACCGACACCGTGTTTCGCAGCGATTTCATTCAGCCTGTTCAGCAGATCGATGGGGCCGAGTTTTGCGCCGTTGACGGAAACGGGCGTGCCTGCTTCGAAGCCAATTTCCACTTCTTCGGCTTTGTCGGGAGCTTTTTCGGCGGAGACGACCCACTGCCACATGGCTTCGTTGGGTTCGTTGGCGGGATCTTCGAGTTCGCCGCCTTCGTGGCTGAGGTGCCAGATGTTGCGGTCGCGGCTATAGATATTTTTCTTGCTCTGCTCGACGGGAACGTTGTGTTTGTCGGCGTAAGCGATGGCGTCTTCTCGGGAATCGATGTCCCATTCGCGCCAGGGGGCGATGATTTGCAGATTGGGTGCGATGGCTTTGTAAGCCAGTTCGAAGCGCACCTGGTCGTTGCCTTTGCCGGTGCAGCCGTGAGAGAGCCCGTCGGCGCCGAGTTTCAGAGCGAGTTCGGCCTGGCGTTTGCCGAGGATCGGGCGGGCCATGGATGTGCCGAGAAGATAGGTGTGTTCATAAATGGCGCCGGCGCGGATGGTGGGCCAGATGTATTCGCGGACGAATTCTTCGCGGAGATCTTCGACGTAGGCGGTGGAAGCGCCGGTGGCCAGGGCTTTTTTGCGTGCGGCCTCGAGATCTTCCTGCTGGCCGACGTCGCCGATCATGGCGATGACTTCGCAGCCGTAATTTTCCTTGAGCCAGGGAATGATGATGGAGGTGTCCAGACCTCCGGAGTAGGCGAGAACGACTTTTTTCGGTTTGGGTTGTTGCTGTTTCACGGGTTTCCTTTATTAGAGAAGTTTACAGTCGACAGTTTACGGCTAGGGGCGGAAAGACTGGCGCAGCATGCTGCGCCACTACAAAGAGGATAGCGGGAGATTGTGGCGGGCGGATGAATCGTGGTGTGGAGCGGCGACATGCACTTCTGAGGCCTTGCCGAGATGGGGCGCAGCAGTGCTGCGCCCCTACGAGGGCGCGGCCGGCGATTGAGCGGCGGTTTTCGGGAGCGGGTACTTGCGCGCCGGAGATGGTGGCAATGGGTGGCATTAGAAGAGGGTGTGCAGGATGGCTTTCTGCACGTACATACGATTCTCGGATTGGTCGAGGACGACGGATTGCGGGCCGTCGAGGATTTCGGGAGTGACTTCGAGGCCGCGGTGGGCTGGGAGACAGTGCATGAACAGAGCTTCTGGAGTGGCCAGGGACATCAGCTCGGCGTTGACTTGATAGGGCTGGAAGATGGCGGTGCGGGTTTTTTCTTCGGATTCGAAACCCATGCTGGTCCAGGAATCGGTGTAGACGGCTTGCGCGCCGGAAACGGCTTCGCGGGGATCGGTTAGCAATTCGATTTTGGCTTTGGTTTCGCGGGCTACGCGCTTGGAGTCGGCCAGGACCTCGGGCAGCGGTGTGTAGTCCGGCGGCGTGGCGATGCGGAGATGCACGCCGAGACGCGCCGCCAGATACATCAGCGAGTGGCAGACGTTATTGCCGTCGCCGACGTAGGTGAGCTGAAAGCCGCGCAGGTTGCCGAAGCGTTCGGTGAGGGTGAAATAATCAGCGAGGGCCTGGCAAGGATGAAATTTGTCCGAGAGCGCGTTGATGACCGGGATTTCGGCGTTGGCGGCCATCTCGTCGAGGACTTGTTGCTTGTAGACGCGAGCGACGATGCCTTGCACCCAGCGGTCGAGGTTGCGGGCGACGTCGGCGATGGATTCGCGAGCGCCGAGGCTGGCTGCGGCTTGCGTGTGGTCGAGGAAGACCACGTTGCCGCCCATGCTTTGGATGCCGACGTCGAACGTGACGCGGGTGCGCAGGGAAGGCTTTTCGAAGATGAGCGCGATGCATTTGCCGGTGAGCGTGGAAGCGTAGCGGCCGGGGCGCGCTTTTATGTCGGCCGAGAGCTGCAGGAGATCGCGAGTATGCGCGGAACTCCATTCGGCGCCGGTGAGGAGATCGGGCGACAAAGAAATAGGAGCGACGACTGCGTTTGTGGCCATGGGCTAGGTCACCTCGATGCCGCGGAAACGGCTTGAGTTGGAATGAACTGCGGGGCCGATGCAAAAACAACCTCGATCAAGCGAAGGAAATCGCGAACGTGCGCGCGCGTGATGATGAACGGAGGAAGAAAACGCAGCGTGAAGTCGTGCGTGCAGTTGATGAGCAGGCCGCGATGAAGAGCTTCGGTGACGAGCGGACCGCCTTCGATGGACAGTTCGACGCCGAGGATCAGACCTTCGCCGCGGATTTCGCGGATGAAGGGGAATCTGGAAGCCAGCTTAGCCAGGCCGGTACGAAGTTCTTCGCCGCGAACGCGAATATTGGCGAGCAGCCCGTCGTCTTCGATGGTTTGCAACGCTGCCAGTGCCGTGGAGCACGCGAGCGGCCCGCCGCCGAACGTGGTGCCGTGGAGGCCGGGCGAGATGCGGGAGGCGACGGCTTCGCTAGCAAGAATTGCGCCGAGAGGGATGCCGGCTGCGAGAGGCTTGGCGACCACGACGATATCCGGCTTCGAAGAAAACTTCTGATAGGCAAAATAGCGGCCGGTGCGTCCCAAGCCGCACTGGATTTCGTCAGCAATCAGTAGTGCTCCGTGCTGCGTTGCTAGAGCGCGGGCGCGATTCCAGAACGCTTCGCTGACCGGATGAATGCCGCCCTCGCCCTGGATGGTTTCGAGCAGGATGGCGCAGACGGTATCGTCGAATTTGGATTCGAGGTCGACGACATCGTTGAAGCGGACAAATTCGACGCCGGGAACCACGGGCGAAAATGGCAGGCGATATTTTTCGGTCGATGTGACGCTAAGTGCGCCGAAAGTGCGGCCATGAAAGGAGTTTTCCAGAGCCAGGAAGCGATATTTACGAGGCTGCGCGTTGAGATTTTCGTTGGGCGCATGTCCGCAGAGGCGGGCCAGCTTCAGAGCTCCGTCAATGGCTTCCGTGCCGCTGTTGGAGAAAAAGACGCGGTCGAGGCCGGACCATTCCGCGAGCTTGCGCGCCAGCGGACCTTGAAAGGAATTGTGGAAGAGATTGGAAAGGTGAATTCCGCGACCAGCTTCGCGGCGAATCGTTTTGATGATGCGCGGATGAGCGTGGCCTAGCGCGTTGACGGCGATGCCGCCGAGAAAATCCAGATATTTCTTGCCGGTAGAATCGTAGACATAGCAGCCGCGGCCGTGGGTGAAAAGAATCTCCGGGCGCCTGTAAGTCGGCAGCAGAAACTTCTGGGCGTCCTGCAAACGGGCGTCCACTTTGCCACGTTTCGAGGTGGCCGCCTTGGCAGCCCGAACGGGGAGTACCGGGACTCGCGTTTTTGTCGCTTTCTTGTTCATGCTGCGGAGAGCGCCGCGTGCGCTGAGGAAATGTGCTCGCGAAGGACCCGGGTACCCGGAATGGCCGGCTGAGCCTCCACACCTGAATCGGAATGCGAAGCAAGGAGCAAGGCATCAGCCGAAGAGCCGCCGACGATGCGCACTTGCCGGACGCCGCCTTCGATAGCGCGCTTGGCGGCTTCGAGCTTCAGGATCATGCCGCCAGAGACGACCCGCGATTGCACCAAGCGCTCGATTTCCTCGCAGGTGATGGCGGCGAGCACTTTGTCGCCGTCCAGCACTCCGGCTACGTCGGTGAGGTAAATCAATTGGTCGGCGCCGATGTATTCAGCGCAGGCAGCCGCCATGTGATCGGCGTTGATGTTGTAAAGCTGATTGTCCGTGCCAATACCGAGGCACGAAGCGACCGGCAACAGGTTCTCGCGCCACAGCGATTCGATGAAAGGAAGATTGAGTCCGGTGAGATAACCGACGTAGCCGAGGCTGCCTTCGATTTCATTGTGGACCATGGGCTCAGCGCGGAAGGCTTGCGCGTCGGCGGCGGAAATGCCGATGGCGGGCTGACCTTCGGCGGAAATGGCGGCGGCGAGTTTCTTGTTGAGCAAGCCGGCGAAGACCATGATCGCGGCGTCGCGCGTTTCCTCATCGGTGACACGCAAACCGCTGACGAATTGGCTTTCGATGCCCATGCGTTTGAGGGTGGCGGTAAAAAGCCTGCCACCGCCGTGGACCACGAGGATTTCGTGGCCTTCGCGGCCGAGCTCGGCAACCTGGCGCGCGAGCGAATGAATGAGTGCGTCGTCTTCGAGTAAAGCTCCAGCGAACTTGATTGCGATTCTCATTGCAGTGCGGTGTGCTCCTCCAGGCCAAGCATGTGGTTGAAATTCTGTACGGCCTGGCCGGCGGCGCCTTTGCCGAGGTTGTCCAGGCACGAAACGAGGATGAGGCGGCGGCCAGATGGATCGAGGGCGAAGCCGATATCGCAGAAGTTGGTGTGCGCCACGTGCTGCAGCTCGGGGAGCGAACCGGCGCGCCACAGGCGAATCATCCGGCGGCCGGCGTAGAAGCTGCGGTAGAGCGCTTCGATGGAGTCGGCGGTACGGGGCTGATCCAGGGTGACGTAAATGGTGGAAAGAATGCCGCGGGCCAGCGGCAGGAGATGGGTGCTGAAAGTGAGCTGAGATTCGGGGATGCCGGTGTGCTCGAGGATTTCGGGCGTGTGGCGGTGCGAAAAGAGATTGTAGGCTTTGAAGTTTTCGTCGAGCTCGACGAATTGCAAGTCGCGGCGGAGTTCCTTGCCGGCGCCGCTGGCTCCGGACTTGCAATCGCAGACGACGCTGCTGCCCGGAGCGATCCAAAGAAATGCGGCGAGCGGACGAAGAGCGAGGATGACGCTGGTGGCGTAGCAGCCCGGATTGGCGACGAGCGGAGCGGACTTGATTTGCTCGGCGTAAAGCTCGGGGATGCCGTAGGCGGCTTGAGAGAGCGTGGCGGCGTCCGGGGCAGGCAGCTGGTACCAGGACGTGAAAGTGTCCGCAGAGCGGAAGCGAAATGCGCCGCTGAGGTCGACGACGCGCAGACCCGCGTTGAGCAGTTGCGGAGCAAGTTCGGCGGAAGCTTCGTGGGGCGTGGCGAGAAACGCGGTGCCCGCGGCGCTGGAAGTAATAGCGTCGAGCGAAAGAGGGCGAAGCGGGGCATCGACCGAGCCGCGGAAGTGCGGAAAGAGCTGGCCGAGACACTGGGCGCCATGGGTTTCGCGAAGATAGTACACAGAGCTTTGGATAGCCGGATGGCGCAAAAGGATTCGCGCCAGCTCAAAACCGGAGTATCCAGTGACACCTACCACGGCGACTTGGCGGGGATCTCTCATTTCACGAAAGATTCGATCTTTTTTTGCAGGGATTCGCGTGCTTTTTTGTTGGGCGTGATGATGAGAACGGTGTCGTCGCCGGCGATGGTGCCGGCGATTTCCGGGAATTTTGCGCCGTCCACGGCAGCAGCGAGAGGCTGGGCGCCGCTGGGTGGAGTCTTCAGAACTAAAATATTCTCCGCAGGGCGAATGTCCAGCAGGAATTCGGAAAGCGCGCGGGTGAGCGGCGGCAAGGGAGCAGGTTCATCGGCGACTGTGGAATCCATTTTGTAGCCGTCATGGGTCTTAACGAGACGAAGCTCCTGCAGGTCGCGGGAGAGCGTGGCTTGAGTGACGCGCAGCTTGCGAGCCGCCAGGCGGCGGCGCAGCTCTTCCTGATTGGCGATGTGCTCGTCGGCGACGAGGCGCAGGATCTGGCCTTGACGAAATGTTTTCCCAGTATTCATAAGCTCAGCAGAATATGCACCGCCATGTATTTTTATACAGGCCCAGGCGGCAGTGTGTCAAACAAATTTGTGGAGAATTATTGCCGGGTACCGGGGCCCGGCGGCACAGCCTGGAAGTAGGCCGAAGAACCGCGGAGCGGGAAGCGCCGGAAGGGCCAAAAACGCGGGTCGCAGGCCCCCGCGGCCATGCTGAAAGGGGTTATGCAGGATTGGTGGCAAGGAGGCGACACACTGCTGGCTTTTCCGGGCGGGATGTTACCTAATCAATTCTGCGCCTGCGATGGGTACCTCTTGCCAAGTTACGGGATGCAAGAACGAAACGCCTGCGGCTCTCGCCGAGCAAAAGCTCTGTGTGCTGCACTTTACGCTTTCTCTGGAAGCGGGGTGCGCGGAGATGCGCCGCGAGACGGCTTTAGGAAACGCGCCGCACGAGCGGCAAAAAGAGATTATGCGGTTTATTACGGACCACGGAGAGCGCCTGGCGCGCGTGGCCACCAGCGGCTTGCACCTGACGGATGATCTGAAAGCGCGCATTCTTAGCACCTTTCTGACATTGATGAATCTGCGAGAGAACATCGATCGGTCAAATATGCGCAGTTCGTTCGGACGCTCCGGCAATATTCGCTAATCCCGGCAATCTTCGATCCATTCCTGGCCAGTTTCAGGCACCGATGTAGCGGGCGTAGAGGGAACGCGCCACGGCGGGATCCGTTGTGCCCTTGAAGACGGCCCGGCCGTCGGCGAAAACAGTGACTTCATAGGGCGCGATGCGGAAGCGCAGCAGAAAATCGTTGCTGCGAAGATCGCTGATCGTCGCGGGGAGGCGGGAGCGCAGAGCATCGAGGTTGAGGGCGCGGGAGCGCTCGTGGATCTGCACGGAGTCGCGGCCACAAAGGGTGACATGAGGCTGGACTGCTCCAGCCAGGTAACTGAAGTCGCGGTGCACACAAGCCCGGCAGTCGGGATTACGCGGCACGCGAATGGACTGGAAGTGTCCGCTCCAGACATCGCAGGAGATCAATTTGCCGTGCAGCGCAGTTTCTCGGGCGGTGAGGAGTTTGAGCGCTTCGGCAACCTCGAGCGACGCGACGAGATTGACGATGGGTCCCAGAACGCCGATGGTGTCGCAGGTTTCTTCCAGCCCTCGGCCGGCTTCCGATTCGAGCAAGCAAGCCAGGCACGCCGTGAGACCGGGACGAATCACCATGGCCAGACCGTAGCTCGCCACGGCAGCGGCATAGATCCACGGCTTGCCGGCGCTGACCGCAAAATCATTCATCAGGAAGCGAGTCTCGAAATTGTCGGTGCCGTCAAGAATGAGGTCGAAGCCGCTGAGTAGGTCTTCGGCGTTGCGTGCATCCAGGTCGGCGACGATACCTTCCACTACGACGCTCGAATTCATGGCGCGAAGATGGCGCTCGGCGGCGACAGCTTTAGGGAGGGCGTCACGGGCGTCCGCCTCGTCAAAGAGCATCTGACGCTGCAAGTTGGAAGGCTCGACGAAGTCGCGGTCCAGCACACGCAGACGGCCGAGGCCGGCGCGAACCAACAGGGCCGACGCAGCGGCTCCGATGGCGCCGCAACCCACAATCACCGCGCTGGCAGTCAGAAGCCGCTGCTGACCCTCGGGGCCGATGGGTGCGAAGAGCGTTTGCCGCGAATATCTTTCGTTAACTAAGCGGTCCAAGCAGAATCCTGGCTTGCTGAGAATGCGCCCGGCTCCAGCGCAAAGACGGGCGCCGCTGTCCCGACGCCATGACGGGGCGCCGTGACGGCGGCTGCGAGAGACGGATAACCTCAACGATATTTACATGATAGCGCGGATGGAAGGGGGCCGAGCAACGCCACTATACTAGTTCTCGTCTGAGCTAAGGACGCATGAAACGAATTTTAGCCAAGGGACGGCGAGCGATCGCCGTCTTCGCGCTTCTTTTGCCTGTGGCACGCGCGTATGCACAAGATCCGTCGCCCGCCGCGGCGCAAGACTCGGCGTCCCGTAAAGTAGTGGAAGTGCGTTTGGTTGGCAGTGACGGTAAGCCGATGGGGCGATTGCCCGCCAATTTGCCGGTACAGCCCGGCAATCCGCTGGACAGCAGCGAAGTTGCGGAGGCTCTGAGAACGCTGTACCGGACGGGAGACTATGCGGATTTGCGGGCGGTCGTGACGCCGGTGGAAGGCGGAGTGCGGCTGGACTTCGTGGCGACGGAATATCTTTTTTTCAACGAGATCAGAATCGACGGAATAACGCCGCCGCCGAGTGAGGCGTCTGCCGCCGCAGCCATGCAGATCACGCTCGGACAGACGTACCGGCGAGCGGTGCTGGATGAGGGATTGGAGCGGCTGAAAGAAGCGCTACGAGAAGATGGCCTGTACCAGGCGAAGGCTTCCGCGGAGACGGTGCCGCACCCGGAGACGCGGCAAATGGATATCGTGGTGCACGTCCAGGCGGGACCACGGGCGCGAGTCGGCGCCATTCACTTGAACAACGGAACGCAATACAGCGACACCATGTTGCTTTCCAAATTGAAGCTACGCGCGGGGCGCGAACTGACTTCGGCTCGCTTGGAGGCGAGCAGGGAGCGGATCCGGAAATACCTGGTGAGCAAAGGGCGGCTGGAGGCCCGGGCAATCATCCGCCGCGGCGAATACGACCCTGGCAAAAACACTTTGCCGCTCGATTTGGAAGCGACGGAGGGTCCGCGCATTCGGGTGCTAGTGACGGGAGCAAAGCTTTCCAATCGAGACATCAAGAAACTGATTCCCATCTATCAGGAACGCGCCATCGACGCGGACCTTCTGGAAGAAGGGAAAAGAAACCTGCAGGAACGGCTGGAACGGGACAGCTATTTCGACGCAAAAGTGGAGTACTCGAGGGAAACCAAGCAAGTCTCCGAGAAAAAGGGAGTAGCGGCGGGGACCGAAGAAGTCATCACCTACAAGATCGACCGGGGAGTCCGCCACAAGCTGATTGGGATCGAAATCACCGGCAACCACTATTTCGATAAGGAATTGCTGTCCAGCCGGCTGACGATTTATGGGAAGGCGTTTGGCTCGCGGGGGCGGTTCAGCGGACGGCTCGTGGATTTGGATGCCTCGTCGATGCACAACTTGTATGTGGCCAACGGATTCCTGGAAGCGAAAGTGGAAGCGATCACGGAGCACGCGTATCAAGGGCACGAAGGAAACTTGTTCGTTAAGTTTGTGATACAGGAAGGCAAACAGACGCGCGTGGCTTCGCTGGCGATTGAAGGCGTGCATTCGTTCAAGGAAGAAGAGCTGCTAAACGTGATCGGATCGACCCCGGGGCAGCCGTATTCCGATATTACCGTGGCGACCGATCGCGACAACATCCTGGCGCTGTACTTCAATGAAGGATATCCGGACGCGACGTTTGCCGCCACGGCGGTGCCGGTGCCGGCGGGAACGGTGGCAGCTTCGGCGAAGGCTGCCGATTCGGCGGCGGTGGACTTCGTCAAAGTAGTTTTCCAGGTCCACGAGGGCGCGCAAGTCCGGGTGCGAAGTATTTTTCTGAGCGGCTATAAGCACACGCGGCCAGGAGTGATCCGGCGCGAAGTGAAAGTACAGCCCGCTGAGCCATTGCGGCAAGGCGACGTTGTGGAGTCGCAACGCCGCTTGTATAACCTGGGAGTCTTCAACCGGGTGACTATCGAACCGCAAAATCCCAACGGGACCGACCCGGACAAGAACGTGGTCGTGCTCGTGGAAGAGGCCAAGCGATATACCTTGGCTTACGGAGGCGGGTTCGAAGTGCAACGGCTGGCCAGCACGACGAACCCGACCGGCGGAGAAGTGCAAGCAGCGCCGCGCGGCATCCTGGAAATCACCAAGAACAATTTGACTGGGCGCGGCGATTCCCTTTCGCTGAAGCTGCGGGGCAGCACCATTGAGGACCGCGCGCTGCTGGGATACTCGGTGCCGAACACCTTTGCGGATCCGCACCTGAGCTTGCAGGCGACGGTGTACACAGAGAGAACCCAGGACATCAACACGTTCAAGGAAAACCGCTATGAAGGATCGCTGCAACTGACTGACCAGCGGACACCGCGCACCACGCTGTTGTATCGCTACTCGTTTCGCAGAGTGGTGGTATCCAACCTGAATGCCCACGTGCCCGCCGATGAAATCCCGCTGTTCGAGCAACCCACGCTGGTTTCGCAATTCGGGATGACCTGGGTGCGGGATTCGCGCGATAACCCCGCCGATGCCAGCAAGGGAAGCCTGAACAGCGCGGATGTCAGCGATGCGGACACCAAGATCGGATCCAGCGCCAGCTTCCTGCGATTTTTCTTTCAGAATTCCACGTACTACCCGATCAAGAAGCGGTTCAGCTTCGCCCGGTCGCTGCGCTTTGGAATTCTGGTGCCGTACCGCGACACGATTTCTCTCTCGTTCCCGCCGCCGAGCACCATACCCCCACCGACCGTCATACCTCTGCCGGAGCGATTCTTTGCCGGGGGAGGAACGTCACTGCGCGGATTTGCGCTGAATCAGGCGGGGCCGCGCGATTCGGCCACGGGTTTCCCGGTTGGCGGACAAGCGCTGCTGGTGTTGAACCAGGAATTCCGCTTTCCCATGCGCCTGCCGTTCCTGGGAACGCAACTGGGCGGGGCGATTTTCTACGATGGCGGAAACATCTACAGCCGTGCCAACCGCATCACTTTTCGCGCGTCCTTGCCGCGGCCGACGTTTACCCTGATCCCGGATCCCAACAATCCGACTGGACCGCAAATCACCACGTGCACAGCCAACTGCAGCAATGAGCTGAATTATTTCGCGCACACTATTGGCTTCGGGATTCGCTATGCCACGCCAGTCGGTCCGATTCGCATCGACCTGGGATATCAGATCAACCGGCCATTCTTCGTGGTGCCGTGCTCGACGACCATTCCGAATCCGACACCGGCCTGCCTCAAGGGAACGCAACTTCCCCGGCTGCAAATTTTCTTCAATCTGGGTTCATCGTTCTGATGCGGCCAAGCGCACAACATCGATTCGTAGCGGTTCTCGCGGCCCTGGTGCTGTTGGCGGGTTGGGAGCACGCGCGGGCGCAAGAAGTGGTGGACCGGATTGTCGTGCGCGTTGAGAACGATGTCATCCTGCTGAGTGAATTGCGCGCGCTAAGCCGCTACCAGAGATTTGTCGATGGTAAACCGCAGAGCGATACGCAGATTCTGGACCGGCTCATCGACCAATGGATCGTGCGTACGGAGGCGGACACGGCGCGATTCACTCACCCCTCGGACGCCGAAATCGACGGCAGCCTGGACCGCCTCAAGCGTTCTTTCGGTTCGCCGGAGGAATACGAAGCGCGAAAGAAGGAGAGCGGGCAGAGCGACGCGGAAGTGCGAGCGATGATCGCATCGCAGCTGTACCTGAGCAGCTACCTGGATTCGCGGTTCCGTCCAGTGGTGCAAATTGACCCACAGGAGATAGAAAAGATTTATCAAGAGACGGTGGTGAAGCGAGCGAAAGCCGGCGGGCAAGAACCGCCAACCTTGGACGCGGCCCGCGAGGCGATTCAGGAATTCCTGGTACAGCGCGGAATCAGCGCGCAAGCTGAACAATGGATTAAAGAAAGCCGGGACCGCTTGCACGTGGACAAACTCTTGACTGAGGCCGGGAAATGAAGCGCAACGGCCGCCATCCGATCTGGAGCTGGGTGATCCACACACCGTGGGTACTGGCGACGCTCGCGATTCTGGCGGTCATCATTTTTTTCGGCAGCGGAGCGGGAAACCCGCTGATCAAACAAGCCATCATCCAGCGCATCGAGTCGGCCACTGGAGGAAAGACGGAGATCAAGGGCCTGTCCATTCGATGGCTGTCCTTGGATGCCACGCTGAAGGGCCTGGTGATTCACGGCAAAGAGCCGGCCGGCACGGAGCCGCTGGTCGCCGTCGATGAAGTTGCGTTCGGCCTGCGCGTGGATTCCTTCTGGGGACGAAAAATATCGCTGGATGAACTGGCCATCAAGAAGCCGCGGATTCATATCCGCGTCGACGCCCACGGCGCAACGAACGTGCCTGCTCCACCGCGGCCAAGTTCCACTCCCAAGCCGTTGCAGCAGACGCTCTTTGACCTGCGCGCCAGACACGTAGCCATTACGGACGGCTGGATTCTGTATAACGACGTTGGCAAGCCGCTGGCCCTCGAAGGCGAAGAACTGCAATTCGCGGTGACCGCCGGCGGATCGCTGGAGCATCCCCTATACCTGGGGAATCTCGAATGGCAACGAGTGCACCTGACCGCGCGGCGCTATGTTCCTGCGCCGGTCAGCATCTCGGCGAAGTTTACGTTGTGGCGCGAAGGTCTCACGCTCGAACAGGGTGTATTCAGCGTGGGAAGGTCGCACATCGACGCGCAAGCGGAATTGAATGATTTTGCCAAGCCCCGGCTGAGCTATCGCTATCGCGGATGGCTGGAGCTGCTGGACGTGCGGGAAGTCTTCCGCGAGCCGTTGGTACCGACGGGACGCGTGGACATTCGCGGCGAGGGGACGCTGGGGGACGGCAAAGCGAGCGGGACGGGAACTTACGCGACATCGAATCTTGCGCTTCCGTTCCAGGATTTTCACGCCAGCGGGATCGCCAGCCGGGCCACCTACCAGCTCGACGAAAAGAGCGTGGTTCTCACCGACTTTATGGCCGGCGCCATGGAGGGAACAGTAAAGGGAAAGGTGACCCTGCAATACAAGGGAATGCAATTCCGCGCGGTGACCCACGTGGACGGAATCCGCCTCGCGCGGGTCTTCCCCGCGATTGAGCACAAAGGATTTCCGATCGATGAGCTCCATTGGGACGGCATTTTGAGCGCGGAGACTGTGGAGACCTGGACGGCCGCCTTCCGCAACTTCGATATAACCGCGAACATGCATTGGGACGCTCCGGATACACCGTATCCCGGCCACCAACCCGTGACTGCTGACTGCGAGTTGCACTACCACGATGCAACCGGAACCTTGACCATCAATTCCGCTGAATTCGGAATGCCCTCTTCCCGAGTCAGCGTTTCCGGAGTGCTGGCGCCACGGAACACCGATCTCGATTTGAAGTTCGAAACTGGCGCGCTGGAAACCTACCGCGATTTCATTCATGAGCTGGAGGGCGTCAGGGGAAATTCCGAAGAGGGCCGAAAAGTGATTTCCGGCGGCTTCCAATGGGAAGGTCGAATCACTGGGCCATCGGCAAAGCCGACCTTTGCCGGACACACCCGGGGCGAGCATGTGCGCTACGACGGAGTGCTCTTGGATTCTTTGGAAGGCGACCTCACGTACTCACCTTCCGTGCTGAGCCTCAAGCGCGGAAAAGCTCAGTTCGGCGAGACCAGCGCGGCTCTGGATCTCGACCTCGAGCTAACCAACTGGAGCTTCGAGGCGGACAACCAGTGGACCGCCGAAATCGACCTGCAACAAGCGTCGCTGGCCAACCTGCAACAACTGGTTGGTTCCTCGTATCCAGCGCAGGGAAAAATCACCGGACAATTTCACGGGCATGGAACCCGCGGCGCGCCCAGCGTCACCGGGCTTTTTGATCTTGCGGAAGGCAATCTCTACGGCGTTTCGTTCAATCGGTTACGCGGGCAATTAAACGTCACGCCGGACGAAGCGCGGATCTCCAATGCTGAATTGCGTTTTTTCGCTCCCGGCAAAGAAGCCGGGCAGGGCGCCGGCATCATCACCGGCTCGGTCTCCTACCGATTCAGCGATCAAAACCTAAGCGCGGAATTGGTCGGAGCCGCGCTGCCCCTGGAAAACTTCGAGAAGCTGCAGATGCGCCGGCTGCCTGTCGGCGGCCAGGTCAGCTTCAAAGCCAAGCTCAATGGTTCGGCGCGAGCTCCGCAAGCCGATGGCACGTTCCGGGTTGTCGATCTGCGCGTGGGCCAGGACGTCATCGGAAGCTTCGATGGAACCCTGACCTCCGATGGCCACGCCGCTCACCTGGAAGTGAAGTCCGCGATGACCACCGGAGATGTTTCCGGCGGCTTTACCCTGCTCCTGTCCGATCCGTATCCGCTGACCGGCAAAATCTCCATCCGTAACATCGATCTCGATCCATTCTTGATGACCGCCTTGCACGTACAGAAATTCAGCGGGCACGGCGTGGCCGACGGCGACATTTCCGTCAACGGGCCGCTGAAGCATCCGGAAACCATCGTCGTGGACGCGAGCTTTTCGCGCCTGGCTCTGAATTACGCCAACGTCGCGCTGGTCAACGAAGGCCCGGTCCATTTCCGATCTTCGCAGCAGAGCCTGGAAATCGATCCGGTGAAACTCAAGGGCACGGACACCAACCTGCAACTCGAAGGAGCGGTGCGTTTCACTGGTCGTCGCACCATCGGCATGCGCCTCAACGGAGCCGCGGATCTGCGGCTGTTGGCCGGTTTCTTTCCGGACTTTGACTTTCGCGGACCCGCTCAGATCAACGCCTCTGTCGAAGGCACCATGGAAAGTCCGCGCATCACCGGAAAAGTGCACATCGAGAACGCTTCAGCCCGCTCGGCGGATTTCCCCGCTGGATTGAGCGCGGTCAAGGGCGACATCATCTTCGATTCGACACGCCTGTTCTTCAGCGACATGACCGCGGAAGCCGGGGGCGGAACGCTGCGACTCTCCGGCAGCTTGAATTACGCGGAGAGTCCGCTGCGCTATGACGTCAGCCTGCGCACGGATCGCGTGCGCATTCGCTATCCGGAAGGGATGAGTTGGCTGCTCGGCGGAACCTTGCGTTTTACGGGAACTCCAGAATCGGCGTTGTTGTCCGGCCGAATGATCGTCGAACGCGTGACCTTGAACGGCGGCCTGGAAGTCGCTGCCACGTTGGTGTCCTCGAAAGAAGGCATCAACGGTCCGAGCACCAGTTCGGCATTCTTGCGCAACTTGCGCTTCGAAGTGGAAGTGGTCTCCGCTCCGGAAGCCCGCCTCGAATGGCCCAACGCCGAGTTGCGCGCCGAAGCGAATCTCCGTGTCCGAGGAACCTGGGAACATCCCATTATTCTCGGCCACATTCACGTGCTCTCCGGCGAGTTGTATTTCGCGGGCAATCGCTACCGCGTATCGCGCGGCGATATCAATTTCGCCAATCCCTTCCGCCTCGATCCGGTGATGAACGTGGAAGCGACCACCACCGTTCAACAATACGAAATCACCCTGAACTTCAACGGACCTTCCAGCAAACTGACGCTGGCCTATCGTTCCGATCCTCCGCTGCCCGCCAACGATATCGTCACGCTGCTGGCCATGGGACAGACCAGCGCCGAGGCCACCACGCGCAGCGGCGGCACCCAGGGCTCTTCGGCCGGGGCCACCGCATTGCTTTCCGAAGCGATTTCCAGTCAGGTCGGTGGCCGCTTGGAGAAGCTATTCGGTATCACGCGCTTGAGGATCGATCCCGGCCTCGCCGGTGTGGGCTCCACGGGAGCGTCGCAAACCGCCGCTGCTCGCGTCACCGTGGAACAGCAGGTGGCGCGCAATCTGACCATTACTTACGTGTCTAACGTTGGTTCGACGCAGCAACAGGTCATCCAGGTGGAGTACAACGTAAACCGCAACATATCCATCGTGGCTTTGCGGGATCAGAACGGCACGTTCGGCATCGACGTGAAAATCAAGAAGCGCTTTGACTAGAGCCGGGCAGCCGTGCCGCAAGCCCGATTTATTGTGGATTCGGCTGGCTTTGTGCTTGCTGCTGTCCCTGCCCGCGCTGCTGCAGCCTGCGCTGGCCAAGACCCAGGTGCGCGGATTGCCCGACGTCCGGATTCTGTTCTTTTAAGGCTTGCAGCGCTTCCTTGGCCGCTTTCGCTCCGGCGGCGCGGCTGTGCGCCTGAATCTCGCGAGAGATCTTGGGCATTTCCGACGCGACCTTCTGACCCAGCGGCGAACCGTAGAACTGCAGCAACCCTTTGATTTCATCGTCGGTGAAATGCTTGTCATAGACGCCCACAAGTTGATCGGTTATCTGATCGACGTCCACTTTCTTTTGATACGCATCCGCAAAGGCATTCACGAACGCCTGGCCCTTGTCGTTGTTGGGCACCGTGGCCAGCAATTTCTCGCGGTATTGTTCGGTGGAGGTGCTGATTCCGTCCTGCACCATTTCGCGCGCGCCAACCAGTTCCATTAGCGAGCGAATATCCGCTTCCTTGTCGGGATCGATGGCCGCCGGCTGCGCCGCGGCTGACTGGCCCGCGCTCTGTTGCGGCGCCGCTTGCACGGAATTCTGTGATGCGCCTTGAATGGCCACCAGAAAAGTTCCTACGTATATGATGATTAAAGCTAAGACCGCCTTCATGACTTCTTCTCCAGCGGCCAAGTCTTTCGCGTCTCAGCCGCAGTTCCGATAATAGGGAATGAGGAGGGCTCGGCGGCAGTCGTCAAGGGACAGCAGTGCCCGCTGTTTCAACTGTACCCACGGTCAGGTGTCGGATTTCCCGCGTCGGCAATCCGTTAGGAGCATCGCAGGCTCTCTGCTACGATGCCGCGCAATGAATGAAGCAGGAATGCTGGCCCCGGTGTCCGCGGACGCAACAAGTCGCGAAGCCCTGGCGGAGCGCGAAGCCGGACTTCATCGCAGCCTCACTTCATGGCAGATCGCCATGATTGGACTGGGCAGCAGCATCGGCACCGGCCTTTTTCTGGGTAGCGCGGTTTCCGTAAAGCTGGCTGGGCCCGCGGTGATTCTGAGCTTTGCCGGCGCCGCCTGTATCGCCTTGACGATGATGTTGGCTCTTGCGGAGATGGCCGCTGCTCATCCGGCGGCGGGATCGTTCGGTCTCTACGCCGAAATGTACCTGCATCCCTGGGCTGGATTCGCCATTCGCCTTACCTACTGGCTGTGCGTGACGGCTGCGGCCGGCGGCGAAGTTGTCGCGTCTTCCATTTATTGCCACCTGTGGCTCCCCCAAGTGCCCGCGTGGCTCTGGATCGCATTGTTTTCCGCGTTGATTCTGTACCTTAATACCGTCAGCGTCGCCAGCTTTGGCAAATTCGAGAACGGTTTTTCCACTATAAAAGTCCTGACCATCGGAGTTTTCCTCGTGCTCGGCTCCGCGCTTCTCCTCGGAATCGGGTTTCCACGCATTGGCTTCGCCAACTACACCGCGAACGGGGGATTCCTGCCTCATGGATGGACGGGAGTCGGCCTGGGCGTGGTCATGGGTTTGTTCAGCTTTTTCGGCATTGAAGTAGCGGGAGGCGCCGCGGGCGAAGCGGCCAATCCAAAAGTTGCGGTTCCGCGGGCGTTGCGCAGGACTCTGCTGGTGCTGGTGGTGGCCTACGTCGCGGGATTGGCGGTCGTTGTCGGGATCGTCCCGTGGACCAACATCGGTCTGGGTGAGAGCCCGTTTGTTCGCGTATTCCAGACCGCGGGCATTCCCGCGGCAAGTCACATCATGAACTTTGTTGTGCTGACCGCCGCTCTCTCCAGCGCCATGGCCAACTTGTATTTTGCGTCGAGACTGATCTTCTCGCTGGCTCGTGGCGGCTATGCACCCGCGGCATTGGGACGCCTCAGCAAGAAAGGCATGCCGGTCGTCGCCGTACTCACCTCCGGGACCTTGATGGTCGTCACTCTGGCGCTCCTGAGCCGCTTTCAGGATTCACTGTTCCTGCGAATGATCGGCGTCAGCACCTTCGGCGCGCTCTTCGCCTGGGGCGTGACCCTGCTGACTCATCTGGCGTTTCGCCGCTTTCACAAAGAAACGCAAAAGCCCTACGTGCGCATCGGCCCATCCGGTCCATGGTTCTCGCTTTTTGGTCTTGCCGCCGTTCTTGCCGTGCTGATTTCCACGTGGTGGGTGCCGGGCTTTCGCGTGACCCTCCAGGCCGGCCTGCCCTGGCTGGCCTTCGCAACGGTATGTTATTTTGTCTGGGTCAAGCGGCCGGCTCACCAATCCGCCAGCGGAGAATCGCGAAATGGATGATTTGCTTAAATGGCGCGGCGAGTTTCCCATACTCGATCGCACCACCTACATGATCAGCAACTCCCTGGGAGCCATGCCTCGCGGCGTTTACGACAGCATGCGGGCTTATGCCGACTCCTGGGCGCATCGTGGCGTCCGCGCCTGGGAAGAAGGCTGGTGGGAAATGGCCGTAGGCGTCGGCGACCAGATCGCGCCGCTCATCGGCGCCGCGCCCGGCGAGATCTCGCTGCACCAGAATGTCACGCAAACCCAAGCGGTGATCTCTTCCTGCTTCGATTTTCGCGGCCCCCGCAACAAAATCGTGATGGTCGAGCTGGAATTCCCGTCGATTCAATATTTCTATCACGAGCAGGCCAGATTTGGCGCCCGCGCGGAAGTCGTGCCCACGCCGGATTCGATCCGCATAGACCTCGACAAAGTCCTGGCGGCCATCGACGAAACCACGCTGCTCGTGCCCATCTCCCAGGTGCTTTTCCGCAGCGCCTATATCGTCGACATGCAAGCCATCATCGAGAAAGCCCATCGCGTCGGCGCGTACGTGATCCTCGACGCTTTCCAGGCCACCGGCACGATTCCCCTGGACGTTCGTGCCCTCGGTGCGGACTTTGCCGTCGGCGGCGTCCTCAAGTGGCTCTGCGGCGGACCTGGGGTTGCCTACCTGTATGTCCGCGAAGATTTGCGCGCCAAGCTTCGTCCCGCTCTCACCGGATGGACAGCGCATCGCCGTCCTTTCGCTTTCGAAATCGGCGCCGTCGACCAACGCGAAGACTCTTTCCGCTATTTGAACGGTACTCCGCACATTCCCGCTCTTTATGCGTGCCAACCCGCTCTGGAAATCTTGAATCGCATCGGCATTACCGCAATTCGCGAGAAATCCATGCGCATGACCGCTCGCCTGATGGACGGCGCGAAGGCTCGCGGCTGGCGCGTCAATACCCCGGAGAATCCCGCCGAACGCGCCGGAACCGTCTCCGTCGATTGCCCGCACGCCGCCGAAGTCTGCCGCGAGCTCCTGGCTCGCGAAATCATGGTCGACTTCCGGCCCAAGGCTGGCGTCCGCCTCTCCCCGCATTTTTACAATCGCGAAGACGAGTGCGATTTCGCCCTCGCGCAAATGACCGAGATTCTCGAAACCGGAGCCTGGCAAAAGCACGCACCCGTTCCAGTTCTGGCGTAACCTGATGCCAACGCTCTGCCCGGTTGGACGCTCTTTGCTTGGCGTAGTAGCCAAGCGCCAAAGAATAGCGAGCGGGGGTATGCAAAGTTGAATTTCGGGAACCGGACGGCGAGTGGCCAGGGTAGCGTTGTTCTGGACGCCACCGCTGCAGCCCGCCATGAAATGGTGGAAAAGCAGATTCGCCGCCGTGGCGTTTTCGATCCGCAAGTTTTGCATGCCATGGAAGAAGTCCCGCGCCACGAGTTCGTTCCCGCCGAACTGCAAACGCGCGCGTACGAGGATGTTCCGCTGCCCATCGGCGGCCGGCAGACCATCTCGCAACCTTATATCGTCGCAGCGATGACCGCCGGTCTTCGGTTGCACCCCTCGGATAGCGTTCTCGAAGTCGGAACCGGTTGCGGCTACCAAGCCGCCATTCTTTCTCGCATCGTTGCCACCGTCTCCTCAATCGAAGTTCGTCGGGAACTGGCCGACGCCGCGGCGGAGCGTTTGAGCCGGCTCGGCTTTTCCAACGTGCGCGTGCACTGCGGAGACGGAACACTCGGTCTTCCCGGCTTTGCGCCCTTCAGCGCCATTCTGATTGCTGCAGCGGCGCCTTCGATTCCTCAGCCCCTCACCAGTCAGCTCGCCGAAGGCGGGCGCATGATTCTTCCCGTAGGCCCGCCCGATCACCAACAACTCGTCCTGGTGACTAGACACGGAACCTGTTTTGAGACCACGCGACTCGAGCCCTGCCAGTTTGTTCCCCTCATCGGCCGCCATGGCTGGCCGGAGTCGCTTTCGTGACCGCGACCACCGCGCCTCCACCTGTGCTCTCCATTATCATTCCGTCGTACAACGAAGAGTTGCGCCTGCCCGCCACTCTGGAACGCGTCGCCGCCTATCTGCAAAATGCCACCCGCCCGGCCGAAGTCATCGTCGTCGACGACGGTTCCAAGGACCGCACCGCCGCGGTGGCCGCCTCCTTCGCTCCCAGATTCCAATCTCTTCGCGTCGTCAGCAACGGCGTCAATCGCGGCAAAGGCTTCAGTGTCCGCCACGGCATGCGGGAAGCGGCGGGCTCGTTCGTGCTCTTCACCGACGCTGATCTCTCCGCGCCTATCGAGGAAGCCGACAAGCTCATCGTCGCCCTGGAATCCGGCTACGACGTGGCCATCGGCTCGCGCGCCATGGACCGGAGCCTCATCGAAGTCCACGAATCCGCCTTCCGTGAATTCGCCGGCATCGTCTTTAACAAAATCGTCCGCATCATCCTGCGCCTCCCCTTTGTCGACACGCAGTGCGGTTTCAAAGCATTTCGCCGCGAGCGTTGCCGCATTCTCTTTGCACAGCAGCGCATCGAGCGTTTCGGTTTCGATCCTGAGCTCCTGTACCTCGCTCGCCATCACGGCCTGCGCTCCATTGAAATTCCGGTCCGCTGGGCGCATTCGCCCGCCACCAAAGTCAACATGCTGCGCGACAGCATCCAGATGTTCATCGATGTCTTCATCATTCGCTCCAACGCCCTGCGCGGCCGCTACCCCAAGAAGTAAGCGCGATTGCACATTCGGCCAGCCGGGTATGCTTAACTTTGCCATACAAAGTACTTGACAGCACCCCGGTTCCTGCTATTATTCCCCTATGGCTGCACCAGGTCCGCTTCGCTCTCCTCGCCACGAGCCTATTCCCATTGACGCTCGCGCCGCTGACCATCTCCGTTACATTCGCGAAACCATGGAGCGCGCCGCGGAGTTCACCGCCGTTCCCGGTTGGGGCGGAGTCGCCATGGGCATCACCGCCGTCGCAGCCGCGTGGCTCGCTCATCGGCAACTCACTCCTCGCGCCTGGATCGCTGTGTGGCTTGCGGAAGCTTTCGTGGCCGTGGCTATAGCGGCCCCGGCCGCTGCCACCAAAGCCCATCGTGCCAACTCCGCGCTGTTCTCCGGCCCCGGCCGCAAGTTTGTTCTGAGTTTCGCCCCGCCCATCATCGTAGGCGGCCTGCTCACCATCGCCCTATTCCTCGCCGGCAATATTGCAGCCCTTCCCGGCACCTGGCTTTTGCTCTACGGCACCGCCATCGTTACCGGCGGCGCCTTTTCCGTTCGCATCGTCCCGCTCATGGGCCTGTGCATCATGCTCTTTGGAGCGATCGCTCTTTTCGCGCCGTCCAATTGGGGCGACGCGCTGATGGCCGCGGGCTTCGGCGGTGTACAAATTATTTTCGGCGCCTGGATCGCCCGGCGCTTCGGAGGCTAACAAGTATTCGCATGGCCAAGTCGTCCACCGCCGCTCAAGAACGCGTTCGCCGCGCCCGCGAATCCGCCGCGCCGCTAAGCTCGGTCCGCGGCCAGGCGCAGGAAACCGTGCCCGCCGATCTCGATCGCCTCATTCACGAACGCATCCGCCTGGGTATCGTCAGCGCTCTCGCAGTCAACCGCTCGCTTACCTTCAACGAACTGAAAGCTCTGCTGAAGACCACCGACGGTAATCTCAGCGTCCATGCCCGCAAGCTCGAAGAAGCCGACTACATCGTGTGCAGTAAATCTTTTGACGGCCGCTTACCGAAGACCGAATACCGTCTCGCGGCCGCCGGAAAGCGCGCCTTGGAGCGCTACCTGAATCACATGGAGGCGCTGATTCGCGCGACGCGCGAAGCCTGAACCAGTATTTTTTTGCTTTTCGACTTTGCAGCACAGAGTACTCTATAGAAATGAATCTCCGCGGCGGAGAAACGAACAACCACCATGCCTCAAATCTCGCTACGCCCCATGCAGGTCCCGGCCGTCACCATTCGCCCGGAACTGGCCACCGAGCAGCGCCTCCACGTCGCCATCATCTCCGATGGCAACGGCCGCTGGGCCACCGCCCGCGGTCTACCGCGTTCCGCCGGACATCGCGCCGGCGCCGAAGCCGCCCGCGGCCTCATCGAGGCGGCGCCAACTCTGGGCATTCACACGCTCACGCTTTTCGCGCTTTCCAGCGCCAATTGGCAGCGCCCCCCGGGGGAAGTCAACGCCATCCTGCGCCTGCTCCACGAGTATCTGCTTGCCGAAACCAACCATTGCCTCAACGAAGGCATTCGTCTGCGCATCATCGGGCGCCGCGACCGCATTCCGGCCACCCTCCGCCAGGTTATTGCTGACGCCGAAGCCATCACTGCCCGCGGCACGCGCCTCAACGTTCGCCTGGCCATCGACTACTCCGCCCGCGAATCCATCTTCCACGCCGCCTGCAAATTCTACAAAGCCACGGAACTCTCCACCGACTCCTTCAGCCAGGTCCTCTCGGAAGTCCATCGCGGCAGCTCCACCGACGTTGATCTGCTCATCCGCACCGGCGGCGAGCAACGCCTGTCCGATTTTCTGCTGTGGGAATGCGCTTTCGCCGAATTCGTGTTCCTGACCAAGCGCTGGCCCGATTTCACAGTAGCCGACCTCCGCGCCGCCCTAGACGAATTCCACCGCCGCGAACGCACCCGCGGCGCTCTCCCCGCCGAATTAGCGGGCTAGCACGACAACGGCCAACGGAAAGACCCGCTTGTGCAGGGCCTGCCTTCTGAGGCGGGCCTGCCTCGCGTCTTGCCTCCGCATCAGACCTTTGCCCCTTCCCGGTCGTCTATTCTCCAGGAGCAAGTCATGGGAACCGTGGGACTTGCGCTGCCTTGGCAGTCTAGAATCTCTGCCGTGCCGCGCGACCGGGAGAACCGAGTGCAACCTTCCCAGCCTCTGGCCAGCAACAACCGCCAAGCTGTCGCACCTCCAACGGACGACGCCGCGCTCGCTGCCGCGTGTCTCTCCGGCGATCTCCACGCTTACGAACGCTTGTACTCGCTGCACGGCGCCCGCATGAAAAATCTCGCTCGCAATCTACTCGGCACCACCACCGACGCCGAAGACGCGGTCCAGGAAACGTTCCTCAAGATTCAGCGCAGCATCGCCGGCTACCGCGGCCAATCCAGTTTCTCTACTTGGGCTTTCCGCATCCTCATAAACACCTGCTACGACGCGCGCCGCAGCCGCCTGCGCAAAAAAGAGCATTCCATCGACCAGGACGACGCCACCGAATCCCCGCGCCCCGACCTTCGCGCACCTGGCGCTCATCCATCATTGCGCATGGCTCTCGAACGCGCCGTCGCCGCGTTAACCAAGCATCAGCGCGACGTTTTCCTGCTCTACGAAGTCGAAGGCTTCCACCACGCGGAAATCGCCGGCATGCTCGAGATCACGGAGACCGCCTCCAAGAACACGCTCTTCCAGGCCAAGCGCAATCTTCGCCAAATCCTCGAGCCTCCGCGCAGCTCCGCCGCAGGACCACGGTGACCCCCATGAACATCACTTGCCAAGACCGCGATCGCATCTTTGAAAACGGCACCGCCACCGAATGGGCCGCTCTCGAATCCCACGCCGCCACTTGCCCGGAATGCGCCGAAGAACTCCGCGCCTGGAAGGCCATCAGCACCGCCGCGCAAGAAATGCGTGACTATTCCGAAGCTCCTGCCCTCTGGCCGCGTATCGAAAGAGCCCTCGCTGCGCAAGCAGCCCAGCAATCGAAGCAGCGCCAGCGTTGGTCCTGGCTCCGCAACTTCCATCTCACGCACTTCACTTGGCAAACCGCAGCAGCCGGAGCCTTCGCCCTGCTCATCGCCGTCTCCAGCCTGTGGCTCTACCGCCACGAAACTAGGATCGGCAACACTGCGCCCGGCGCGCATCTCCTCAAAAACCGCGCTCTCGCCGACGTCGAACGCACCGAATCCGCATACATGCAAGCCATCGACAAGCTAGCCGCCCAAGCCAAGCCGCAACTGGAAAATCCCGCCGACTCGCTGCTCTCCAGCTACAACGAAAAGCTGCAAGTCCTCGACAGCGCCATCGATGATCTGCGTACCCAGGCCGGCCTCAATCCTTCCAACGCCCACGTGCGCTACCAGTTGCTGGCCATGTATCAGGAAAAGCAGCATACCCTCGAAGAAGTTTTGGAGATGAAACGATGATTTCGCGCCACCAACACCACGCCGGCAGAGGCGCGATTTTTCTCAGCGCACTCGCCGCTCTCTGCGCCGCCGCTCTGTTTTTCGCGCTACCCGCGCGCGCCGCTCACAACGCCCAGGAAGAAGCCACCCGCAACTTCGACAAGACGCTCACTCTTCCCGCCGGCCAATCCTTCCACATCGAGCACAAATTCGGCGAACTCCGCATCCACGGCGAATCCACTCGCGAACTGAAAATTCACGCGACCATCCGCGTTCAGCTAGGCTCCCGCTCCGAAGCCGAATCCTGGGCCGACCAGATCCACATCGAAGTGGAACAGAACTCCCAGGGCGTCCGCGTGCGTACCGTGTATCCGGAAAAAAGCTGGTTCAACGTCCGCCACATCTCCTATTCCGTGGACTACGATATCGCCGTCCCGTCCGACGCTCCCACCACCGCTCGCAACGCCTTCGGCAATGTCAATATCACCGGCGTCGCCGCCCGAACCGAAATCGAAAACAAAAATGGCCAGGTCGCTCTGCGCGACTCCGGCCCAGCCACTCTCACCAACGCTTTTGGCGGCATCGAAGCCGGCAACATCAATGGCAACGCCGTCATCACCAATAACAACGGTATGGTCAACGTTTCCATTGTCAAAGGCTCGTTGGAAATCCGCAATCGCTTCGGCAACGTCACGGCCCGCAATATTCAAGGCGCGCTCACCATTTCCGGCGGCAATGGCCCAGTCGACGTTAATGACGCCACCGAAACCACCATCAGCAATTCCTTCGGCCCGGTCACCGCTCGCGCCATCCGCGGCAATCTCACCGTCAACGACAACAATGGCGCCATCGAGGTTTCCGACGTAAAGGGCAACGCCACCCTCAACGGCAGCTTCGGCGCCATCGCTTTCTCCAACATCACCGGCAACGTCGCCTGCACTGCCACCAACAGCCGCATCAAAGGCACCTCCGTCGCCGGCAACGTCGCCGCCACCACCACCTTCGGCGAAGTCTCGCTCGACCAACTCGGCGGCTCCGTGGATGTCCAGGACTCCAATGGCAACGTCACCGTCCGCGAAGTCAAAGGCTACGCCAAGCTCAACACGTCCTTCGGCGCCATTGACGCCAGCGCTCTGCACAAAGGCGTCCGCGCCACCACCGGCAACGGCCGCATCCATCTCTCCGATATCGATGGCGACACTTACGCCAAGACCAGCTTTGGCTCCGTCGAAGCTCAGCGCATCGCCGGCAATCTCACCGTGGAAAACTCCAACGGCCCGGTCGGCGCCGGCAGCATCAAAGGCGACGTCTCCGCCAGAACCAGCTTCGCATCCGTCTCCTTGGAAGAAATCGGCGGCCAGATCGCCGTCGACAATCAGAACGGTTCCGTCTCCATCTCCGCTGCGCGTTCTGCCGCTTGCAGAAACATCTCCGTCAAAACTTCTTTCTCTTCCATCCACGTCCGCCTTCCGGAAAATGCCGGCTACGCCGTCACCGCCCGCACCTCCTTCGGCCGCATCAGCACCGATCTTCCCATCACCACCACCGGCGAAGTCGGCGGCAACTCCCTGACCGGCAAAATCGGCAACGGCGCCTGTACGCTCTCCCTCACCGACTCCAACGGCAGCATCGAAATCCAAAAGCTCGCCAGGTAAGCAGGAATTCTGCGGGCCTCACCGTCACGCCGACTGCCGCTTCGCAATCTGATAGCGCGGCGCAGGCTGCGAGGTGCTGAGCTTTCCCGATAAGCCGCGGCGCGCTGCTTCGAATCGCGTCCAATCGTCTCCGTCCTGCAGTCCCGGAATCGTCACCAGTTCGCCCTGGTCCAGCCCGGCCAGCGCTGCGTCCACCATATTTTCCGCGGACATGACTATCGCCGGCGGCAGTTTCTCCCAGTGCAACCCAGCGATTTCCCACAGGTCCGTCGCCGTGGCGCCCGGCAACACCGCTTGAACGCGAATGCCTTTGTCGGCCAGTTCGTGCTGTAGCGAATGGCTGAACGCCAGAACGTAGGCTTTGCTCGCGCCATACACTCCGTTCAGTGCTTCCGGGGAAATGCCCACGGTGGATGCGATATTGATGATCGTGCCTTTACCTCGCTCCACGAATCCCGGCGCCGCGGCATACGTCAGCCGGGTCAGCGCGGTGACGTTGAGATCGATCATTTCTTCCATCTTTTCAATATCGGCATTGAGCAACGGCGCGACCGAGGCCAAACCGGCATTGTTGACCAGCGTGCTGATGCTCGAATCGCTCTTCAGCTTGGTCTCCAGTTTCGCCAGATCTTGTTTGTCGTTGAGGTCCGCCACGATCGTAGTGACGGAGCGTCCCGTGTCGCTCGCCAGACGCCCGGCCAGTTCCTTCAGCGGCGCTTCGCTCCGCGCCACCAAAATCAGGTCGTATCCCCGCCTTGCCAGGCGCTCGGCATAGACCGCTCCGATGCCCCTTGAAGCCCCGGTGATGAACGCCGTGCCATTCGCTGTTGCATTGCTCATGTTTTTTCTCCGGTCTTTAAATCAACTCTCTGTGCAATCTCATTATGGATTATTGTCATAATCCACTTCCTGAATTGGATTCCCGCCGTCCCGCCTTGGTTACAGCCATCGCCGAACTCATGTCAAGCAGAACTTGCGCTCTGATCACCCGGAGAATCCGCGACAACATGGCGCGCGGTATCGGACCAACAGCTTTCACAGGAAATTTTGCAGACTGTGGCGCGGCTTCTGCAGCAACCCGTTTCGTAAGGCGGGTTCCCTGCCATACGGCGAAACGCTAACGGAACAATCCAATGTCTATCGCGTTGGCCATCGCCTCATATCCCGCATCATTCGGGTGTAGCCCGTCTTTCGAAGCGAAGCGCGGTAACAACCGGCTGGGATGCTCCGGGTCGCGTAACACCGCATCGAAATCGATCACCCCATCAAACGACCCGCTGCTCCTGATCCACTTGTTAACCGTCTGCCGGGTTGCCTCTTTCGATTCCGAGTAGTACCCCGGGATGATCACCCCTTCACAGGGACTAATCGTGGCGCCGATCAGCTTGATCCCCTGGGCGTGCGCGCGCGAAATCAACTGGCGATACGCGTCGATCAACTCCTCAGGTGTACGCGCATCTGCGGGATCAGCCAGATAGCTCCCGCCCAGCCTTGCGCCGGGAAACCCGATGTCATTCAACCCTTCCAACAGCACAACGTGCGTTACGCCGGGCAGCGCCACAACGTCCCGGTCAAACCGCGCCAAAGCGCTAACACCGAAGCAGCCGACGTTGGCCAGGAAACAGTCGCTCAGCAGCCGGTTGCCGAGGATCCCCTCATTGACCACCGCCACCCTCGAACCTCCCGGCGTCTTCGCCAAGCGGCGGATCAGATCGCCCGGCCAATTGCGGTCCGCATCCACGGTGGACCGGTCGCCATCCGTCACCGAATCCCCCAAAGCCACCACTAACTGTTGCGACCGCTCCGCCGGAACCAGCACGGCACTCACCGCAATCAACGACTCTGTCGCCGTTCCGCCTTCGATCTTTTCCTCGCGCGTGTGGTCCCCTTGCCGCGACACCACCGCCCGCCTCAGCGCTAGCGCATGCAGCGTGGGTGTTGCCACCCGCTTGGGGAAATACAAGCTGATGCTGATCTCCGCCCCGTAAGTCACCGGGAACTCTACCGGGTCGCTGAGCACCGGCGCCCCCGCAGGGATCGTCACCGAATGGTGCCCCGCGAAAGTCACTGCCTGCGTCGTGCCGGGTCGTACGCTTGCCGGGTCGCTCGGCACCGCCACCGTGGCCGAGCCAATCAGCAGCGGCGTCGCGCCGTATTCGTTAGACAGCCGAAGGCATATCCGCGCTCCTCCGATCGATACTCGCATGCGCTCCCGCACCGTCTGGTCTTCGATATTCAGCAGCGGCTCGTCCGCATCGGGGGCCGTCGGTTGCGGACTTGCCGCCCAAGTCGCGATCCATTTCTGTCTGCCGGCATCGCGCGGAGTTCCCGCCGGTTGTGGAGCAAGCCGCGGAGCGAACAAGAGAATTCCGGCCAGGGCACAATTCCGCAACGCCTTCCTGTGCGCGTTCATGTGCCCCTTCATGTGAAGGATGTCCCCCATTCCCCTTACTTCAGCGCCGAAAAATCCGTCGGACGCATATACACTTCGTCCACCCGGAACCCTTGATCGTCTTTTTCTATGAGCGGGACGGCCTGTTTCCGCTGTTCTGGAAACGCCGGATCGGCATGCATCGCGTTCCAATTCTTCTGCGCTGCTTCCCGGCTGGGATGCGCCACAACATAGATAAATGTGTTGGCCCAGGCGGGATCCTCGTTGGGTACCCAGTAGCCGACCACATTGAGATCGTACTTGGCTTGCAGTTTGGCCACGTCGCGAAAAATCGACACTAGCTCCGGCACTTTGCCCGGCAGGGTGTGATAGACCATCAGCTCGAACACCCGGTTGTTGTCCGCTCGCACTTGCTTCACGTGCATCAGCCGCGCGGTAAGCAGCGCTCCCGCCGCAAACGAAAGCAGCGCGGTGCCGCAAACTATCCATCCCTTGGATCTCCGTGCACTCCCTGCCGCTAGGCGCGGCGCATGCTTCGTTTCCATGGATCACCCCTTCGAAAAGTCAGTTGACTGACTTACACCATACTCGCAACCGGGTGCTTCGTCAACACCCCGGTACGCGGGTTGACACGCGGTTGACGCCCCGGCCTGCTTGCCCATACCATTGGGTCAGTCAACTGACTATAGGACGCCGCAATGCCCCAAACGAAAGCAGACAACCGTACCCGGCTCCTGCAAGCCGCCGAAAAAGTCACCTACCGTCGCGGCTTCGCCCAGACGGCCATCGCGGATATCGCTCAAGAAGCCGAAATCCCCCTCGGCAACGTCTACTACTACTTCAAAACCAAAGACGCCATCGGCGATGCCATCGTCGAACGCCGCGTCTCCCGATTCAAGAAGCTGCTTCATAAACTGGACCAGGCACCCTCTCCCGCGGAGCGCCTGTGCGCCTTCGTGCAGGTCAAAATCGACAACCGCGAGGCCCTCGCCCGCAGCGGCTGTCCCGTCGGAACCCTGTGCTCCGAACTGCACAAGCACGGCGGCCCGGTCGCCCGGAAATCACGCCTGTTGTTCGCCGAGGCTCTCAGTTGGATGGAGATGCAATTTCAAGCCCTGGGCCAGGGAGCCGATTCCCGCGGACTTGCCGTGCATCTTCTGTCCGCGACGCAAGGCATTTCGGTTCTGGCTCACACCTTCCATGATCCCGGTATGATCAGCAGCGAAGCTGCCCGCTTGAAGGAGTGGATTCGCTCGCTCGCGACCTAAGGCTCTGAGCCCTTTTATAGTTGCGTTATAGTTGCGATTCGATGGCTTTGGAGAATTCTTCGGCGGAAAGTGGACCGGTCACCCGCTTCAGTTGTTTGCCGTCTCGCGTGATCAGCACGCTGGTGGGATACCCGATTAGCCCGCCGAACTTGTTGGCGGTGTCCTCGTTGGCCAGCAGAATCGGATAATTCATCGGCAGTTGCTGGCCGCTGACATCGAACCGCTGCTTTTCCACCCACGGCGCTACGACGCTTTTTCCTTCTTCGTCCATCGCCAGGCCGAGAATGGTGAAGCCTTTGGGGCCATATTTGTTCTGCATCTGGATCAAGTCCGGAATTTCTCCCAGGCACGGCGTGCACCAAGTCGCCCAGAAATTGACCAACACAACTTTGCCCTTGTAATCCGCGAAAGAAACATCTTTGCCGCTCAGATCCTTGAGCGTGAACTCCGGCGCCGGTATGCCGATGGATTTGGCTGGATCCTGTACAACCCCGTGCGCCATGGCGACGTCGGCCCGCGTGCGCGTCACTTTGTCGGCGTAGTAGGTGGCGCCGATGAGTACAACCACGCTGGCTGCGATCACCGCGATCTTTTTGCCCTGGAACGAAGACCGCAATAGAACGAATACGACCATCGCGAAAGCCAGCAGCCCGAGTACCAGCCACACGAGCGTGGCGCCGATTCCGCTGGTCAACGCGTGCTCCAGCGACGCCGTCGTGGATTGCAGGAAGCCCAGTTTGCCCGTCAGCCAGGTCAGCTTATTTGCGAACACCAGCGCGCCGATAAACAACAGCAAGGCGCCGCTGAACAATTCCACCGCGTGCAGATATTTGCGGAAATTCTTGTAGAAGGCCATGAACTGGCTGATGCCCAGTGCCGTCAGCAGAAACGGAATCGCTAAACCCGCCGAATATACCGCCAACAAGAAAACTCCGCGCCCGACCGTGCCGCTCGTCGCCGCGAAGCTCAGCACCGTGGTCAGGATCGGACCGATGCACGGCGTCCAGCCGAACGCGAACGCGAAGCCCAGCATGAAACCGCTCCAGACGCCCGGCTGCTTCACCGAACTGTTCAGCCGCACGTCGCGATTGAGCCAGCGTGTCAACGACGGGCCGAAAAAACCGATTACCGAAAGTGAAAAGAATTGCAGCGTGCCAAAACCCGCAAACAGCGGCGCATGCCGCAGCAACGAAA
>Ga0207015_1065_pt1 | contig 36189 bp, 25 predicted proteins | sample Alteio_BWMinCont_53_FD_153486 | JGI IMG/M metagenome (GOLD analysis project Ga0207015, IMG submission 153486) | Enriched cells from forest soil in Barre Woods Harvard Forest LTER site, Petersham, Massachusetts, United States -... | ecosystem: Environmental > Terrestrial > Soil > Temperate forest >...
ACAGGGGACGCTGTAGCGGTATAAGAAAGCTTACCGTAAAACTGACGGCTCAAATAGCTAATTTTTGGTAATACACCGACGAAACGGCAAACCTAGTTCTTTTTTCGATCAAGCTCGGACCAGCGCTGATACAGATTATCGACAGTTTTCTGCGCGGCTTCCATTTCGGCGAAAGCGGTTTGCAGACGGGACGCGTCGCTGGCAATTTCTCTATCTTCCAGCGCGGTGCGGCAGGCGAGAAGAGTCTGTTCGGCTTTGGCGATTTGCTTTTCGATGGAGGCTAGCTCGCGGGATTCGGTGTGGGTCAGTTTCGTGTTTGGGAGCACCGATGGAATTTCGGTTTTGGCCGGCGAGCGCTTGGTTTCGGTTTTCTGTTCTGCGATGAATGCGGCATTTTGCGCGATTTGCCAGGCGTCCCATTGCGAATAGTCGGCGAAGCGTTCTGCGTTACCTAGACCATCCAAGCCAAAGACCACGGTGGAAACGCGGTCGAGCATGTAGCGGTCGTGCGTGATCAGCACGAGAGCGCCGCGATACTCGAGGAGATTTTCTTCGAGGATCTCGAGTGTGGGGATGTCGAGATCGTTCGTGGGCTCGTCCAGGAGCAGTACGTCTGCGGGCTGCAGCATAAGCTGAGCGACCAGGACGCGGGCGCGTTCGCCACCGGAGAGGCGGCCGACGGGGCGGTTTAAGTCTTCAGCGCTAAAAAGAAATCTGGCGGCCCAGGAAGCTACGTGAGTTACGCGGTCTTGATAGATGACGGAGTCACTATCGGGCGCGAGGGCGCGACGCAGGGTGAGATTAGGATCGAGTTCGCGATTCTGATCGAAGTAAACGATACGCAAGGAGTCGGCTTTGCGCGCTGTGCCTGATGAAGGATCAAATTCTCCGCGAAGCAAACGCAGCAGTGTGGTTTTGCCGCTGCCGTTAGGACCGACCAAACCGATGCGCATGCCGGAAGTGACGATGAAATCAATATCTCTGAAAAGCGTACGGCCGCCGACGGAATAGCTGACTTCGTCGAGGACGACGAGTTGTTTTGTTTGTCGATTCGAAGCGGAGAAATCGATTTTTGCAGTGGGAGTGCGGGTTCTGGCGTTGAGGTCGGCTAACTCACCGATCATTTTGTGCGCTTTGTCGATGCGCGATTTCGATTTAGTGGTGCGTGCCTTGGGACCGCGGCGCAACCATTCAATTTCGGTGTGAACGCGGTTCTCAAGAGCTTCCTGACGATTTCCCTGAGCGTGCAAATAGGCTTCTTTCGCCTCCAGGAAATGGCTGTAGGTTCCTTTGACGCGAAGGAATCCTTCCCGGTAAACGCGATCGAGTTCGACCATATCGTTCGCGACGTTTTCGAGAAAGTAGCGGTCGTGGCTGACTACCACGCAGGCGAAGGCGGGGCGTTCCAGCAACTCTTCCAGCCATTTTATTCCGGCAAGATCGAGGTGGTTGGTAGGCTCGTCGAGCAGAAGGATGTCGGGATCCTGCACCAAACCTTCGACGACGGCGAGTCGTTTGCGCCAACCCCCGGACAAAGCTGCGGCGTGCGTTTCGAAATCAATGAAACCAGCGCGGCTGAGGGCTTCTTCCGCGCGAAATGAAAGATCTTGTTCAGATACACCCGAACGTTGCAAAGCGGATTCGATCACGGACCTGCAGGTGGACTCTGGCGGAAATTGGGAAATTTGTTCGACAAAGCTAAGTTTGGCGCCTTTGCGAATGGCAACTTCACCCTTGTCGGGCTTCACACGGCCCACGAGGATTTCGAGCAATGTGGACTTTCCCGAACCGTTGGGCCCGATGAGGCCGATGCGCTCGCCTTCCGCGACAGTGAAGGAGATATCTTCGAAGAGCGGGGCGAGGCCGTAACGTTTCGACAATTTTTGAGCGTTGATGATGGGAGGCAAAAGTTTGAGTCTTCCCCGGTGAATAGTTTAACCTTTAGGATACCAGCAGAATCGTTTGCCGACAGAATCATCCGCGAAATCTGGAAAACCCATGGCCGAGAAAATAATTCACAAATTTGATGTTTTGGTCCTGGGCGGTGGCGCTGCGGGGCTGATGTGCGCCATCGAAGCAGGTAAGCGCGGGCGCAAGGTTGCGATTCTGGAGCGAAATGAGCGGACGGCTAAGAAGATTCTGATTTCCGGGGGAGGACGCTGCAATTTTACAAATCTTTATTGCCAGCCCGAGAACTTCATCTGCAACAACCCGCATTTTCAGAAATCGGCGCTGGCTCGTTATACTCCGACGGATTTTCTATCTCTATTGGAAGCTCACCGTATTCCATATCACGAGAAAACGCTGGGGCAACTTTTCTGCGACCGGTCGGCGCGTGAGGTGACCAGTGTGCTGGACACTGAATGCAACGCTGTGGGAGCGAGGATTTTTCTAAATTCGAAGATCCGGGAAATCAAACGCACTGATTTGTTCGAGGTGACCACCGAGGATGCCGAATTTCGTGCATCTGTTTTGGTGGTTGCTACGGGGGGACTTTCGATTCCGAAAATGGGGGCGACTGCGTTTGGTTATGACTTGGCTCGGCAGTTTGGATTGAAGATCGTGAAACCGTGGCCTGCTCTTGTGCCGCTGATTTTTGGCGCGAAGGACCAAGAACGATATTGCGAGCTGCCTGGTGTGTCGGCTGAAGTGGTGGTTTCCACAAACGGGCAATCGTTCCGCGAGAAGATGTTGATTACACATCGAGGTTTGAGCGGGCCGGCGATTTTGCAAATTTCGTCCTACTGGGAAAAAGGCCGGAAGATTAAGATTGATCTTGCGCCGGGGCGCGATGTGTTTGCGCGCATGCGAGAATCTGAAGTGCGCAGCGTGAGTGCAGGGCGAGCTGCGCTGCAAGGGATTCTGCCAAAGCGTTTTGCTACTCGATGGCTAGAACTGAACACGCCCGGAAACTGGAGCAAGCAAGCGTTGGCGCAAGCAGAGACGCAGATTCATGAATGGCCGATTTTGCCTGTGGATACGGAAGGCTACGGGAAGGCTGAAGTGACGGCGGGCGGAGTGGACACGGATGAATTGTCGAGCCGAACGATGGAAAGTAAGAAAGTGCCGGGACTATTTTTTATCGGAGAAGTTGTGGATGTTACCGGGCAGTTGGGCGGGCACAATTTTCAGTGGGCTTGGGCTTCGGGGGCGTCGGCGGGGAGAGCGTTGTGAACACCCGGCATCGCAGTGCAGACAGAATCTAAGATTCGCGTGGGGTTTTTCGGTGGGAATGAACGGAAAATCCTAGAAGCAGCAATACAGAGAAAAGCGAGATGGCGGAACCTGTCGTGCGATCTGGGGTGCGGCGGAAATGGACGTGCACGGAATGTTCACCTGCAGGTATCGAGAACGACATTTGGGCAGTTTCCGGGAGAGGATTGGCCTGCACAACTTTTTCATCTACGCGAATTTCCCATGCAGGATAATTAATTAGCTTCAGAGCTAAGGTGAACTGTTGATTTTTCCTCGCGGTGAACAGTTTTTCTTCAGTGGTCCACAGGGCGATATGTGCGCCTTCACCTTTTATTGGCGTGCGCGCTCCCGGTGCGGGAGTTACGGCTGATTCATTGAGGTTCGGCGAGTCGTCGTTGTCCGCGGAAGCAGGGGGTTGGCCGGGCAGTTGGTAACGGTCGCAGCCGAGGGGTTGGTATTCATCCGTGCCCTCATAGCCATGTTGAGATTGAATCGCAGCGATCAACGCGGGAATATCTTCGCTATCCCACCAAGCGTCTTTCACTAGCGCGGTTCCGAGCGCTCCAGTGCAGAGGAGAATCGCCGTCCAGCCCACCCACCGTTTGCGCGATGTTTGCAGCATTGCAGCTATAAAAAAAGCGAAGGCGACGTTGAGCGGGACGAGCCATCTCCACGGGAATTGCACGAACTGAAGTTTTGGCAGAAGTTGCCAGAGGAAAAGGCTCGCCGGGAACATCAGGAACGTGGACGCAGCAGCGAGGGCGAGCAGCATCCACCAAAGTTGAAGAAAATCTCCGCGCTGGCGGGCGACGAAAACTGCGGTGAGCGCGGTGATCAGGATGGTGCCGAGCGCAATGGCCGAAACTTTCCAGTTGAAAAGGACAAATTCAGGGTCATTGGAGTGCGTAAAGAGAAAATTCTGGGCCGGACGAAGATTTTCCGTGAGGGCTTGTGAGATTTGAACCCAGCGCTGTTCCCAGGCGGCGGGCAAAATATAAAATGCGGCTAACGCGAATCCGCCGGCCATTGCTGCGGCGCCGGCTAAAAGCGGCTTCCGGTCGCGACCAAGCGCGCAACCGACGACGAGAAGCAGCGCCAAAGAATACGTGGCGATGACGGCAGCGGGCGCGTTGGAGAGCCAGATGAGGCCGAAGGCTAAAGCGAGGGCGGGAACGCGATTCCAGCCGTCTCGCATTACGCGCAAAGCTCCCAGAACGAGCAAAGGGAAGAGCGCGCTGGCGAGAAGTTCGGCGAAATCGCTGCGGTAGTAAACGATTACGAGATGGTAGGGATTCACTGCGTACAGAATTCCGGCAGTTAGGGCTTGGGGAGTGGGAAGGTACTGGCGCGCCAGACGCCACGTTGTTAGCGCGGCGAGAACTAACGCTAGCCAAATGAAGGCTCCCGGAGCCATCTGCCAGGGAAGTATGGAACCGAGCGCCGCGCCGAGCATCCACGAAGCGGGAGGATAGAAAATGAAGCGCGGCTCACCGAAGCCCCAGTTTGCCCATTCGGCCCAGCGCGGGAATAAAATGCCTTCGTGCCATTGGCCGGCTACGTCCAGCCAACCGGCTAGGTGAAATTGGAAATCGTGGCCGGAGGCATTGCCGAGGAAGAACGTCGGCAGAACTACTGCTGTCGCCGCGAGGCTCGCGAAGAGGAAAGCTATACGCCACTTATTCTGGGTTGCGTTGGCCGCCGGCGATTCCCTGTGAACTTCTGTAAGATTTTTATGAATGTCGGAGAACTCGCGCACTGCAAGATGTCAGCTAAAGCCTTTTCGAAGTCCAATCAAATCGGCGCCAAGACTGACTGTCAACTACCGGACAATAGAGAATACAGAATCACGGACTCCTTGTCCCCTGAAGCCTCGTGGTAGCGGCGACCGCTTCCGTGGGAACAGCCTTTGCAAAACTCACAATTTTTTGACGGTGTCGAGGTAGCATTAGTCGATGAATGACCAAGCAAAAAATCGCAACGTTACTGCTGAAGAGCAGAGGCTACAGGCGAGCGAGACTCGTGAGATTCACTGGAAGCGCTGGGGGCCGTATCTTTCCGAGCGGCAATGGGGGACGGTTCGCGAGGACTATAGCGCGAATGGGGACGCCTGGGATTATCTGCCCTTCGATCACGCGCACGCACGGGCGTATCGCTGGGGCGAAGACGGGATCGGCGGAATTTGCGACCGGCACCAGCATATTTGTTTCGCTTTGGCACTGTGGAACCAAAAAGATCCGATTTTGAAGGAGCGGCTTTTCGGGCTGTCCAATCGGGAAGGGAATCACGGCGAAGACGTAAAGGAATATCATTTTTATCTGGATGCGACGCCTACCAGCTCTTATCTGAAATATTTATACAAGTATCCGCAAGCGCCATTTCCTTACGAACAACTCCGACGAGAAAACGCACAACGCAATCGGCATCAACCCGAGTACGAATTAGTGGATACGGGAGTTTTTTCTGAGAACAGGTATTTCGATGTTTTCGTGGAATATGCCAAGGCTTCGTCTGAAGACATTTTAGTTCGCATTACAGCGTGGAATCGGGGACCACACGCGGCGCCTTTGCATCTGCTGCCAACCCTGTGGTTTCGCAATCGCTGGGATTGGGGCGAAGGATTTGACAAGCCAAAAGTGTCGCGGCAACAGGGGCTGGAAGGCGCAGAATTGTTTGGGCTCGAGGAATTTCACTATGGCAAACGCTGGTTGATTGCGGAAGGTGCGCCTGAGCCACTCTTCACGGACAACGAAACGAACCAAGAGAAATTGTTTAATGAGAAAAACGAATCGCCTTATGTAAAGGATGCTTTCCATCGTTTTCTTATTCAGGGCCAGCGCGAGGCTGTGAATCCGGCCATGACTGGAACGAAAGCGGCGGCGCATTACCCCGGTGAAATCGCGGCCGGGCAGAGCGTTACCATTCGGCTTCGATTCCTGGACCAGAATCCTAGCGATGGCCGCAAGTCGGGAAAAGATTTTTTCGGGCCTGCGTTCGATCAGGTCTTTCAACAGAGATTGCAAGAGGCGGACGACTTTTACAAAGTACGAGCGGGGCATTGTGCCAGCGATGACGCTCACAAAGTCCAGCGCCAGGCTTTCGCGGGGTTACTATGGGGGAAACAGTCTTATCACTATGACGTTCGCCGCTGGCTTGCCGGCGACCCTGCGCAACCACCTCCTCCGCCGGAGCGCTCAAACGGACGGAACCACGAGTGGACGCACCTTTACAATTCCGACGTTATATCCATGCCGGACAAATGGGAGTACCCGTGGTATGCGGCGTGGGATTTGGCTTTCCATTGCGTGGCGATGGCGCTGATCGATCCGGACTTCGCGAAAGAACAACTCGTGCTGTTCATGCGCGAGTGGTACATGAGCCCGAGCGGGCAATTGCCGGCCTACGAATGGAACTTCTCGGACGTAAATCCACCGGTGCATGCCTGGGCGGCTTGGCGCGTTTATAAAATAGCTGGGCGCATACATGGAAAAGAAGACCGCAAGTTCTTAGTGCGGATGTTCCACAAACTCCTGCTCAATTTCACCTGGTGGGTTAACCGCAAGGATCCAGAGGGCAAGAATGTTTTCGAAGGCGGGTTCCTAGGGCTCGATAACATTGGGGTGTTTGACCGCTCGCAACCGCTGGGCCCCGGGAATTTCATCGAGCAATCCGATGGAACGAGCTGGATGGCGATGTATTGCCTGAACATGCTCGCGATGGCCATGGAGCTGGCGCATCAGGACAACGCATATGAAGACATTGCGAGCAAATTTTTCGAACATTTTGTTTACATCTCTGAGGCCATGAACGACATAGGTGGCGAAGGTGTGGGCCTGTGGGATGAAAAGGACGGCTTCTACTACGACGTTTTGCATTTGGGGCAAGCAGCGCCGCTGCCGATGAAGGTGCGGTCGATGGTTGGGCTGATTCCACTTTTTGCGGTGGAAACCTTTGAGCCGGACGTTTTGGAGCGTTTGCCGAGTTTTCGAAAACGCATGCAGTGGTTTCTGGACCACAATCCGGAAGTTGGCAAACACGTGGATATGAGCCAGAAAACAGACAAAGGCAACCGGTTGCTGCTGACCATTGCCAACCGGAAAAAACTGGAGCGCATTTACCGCTACGTTTTCGACGAGAACGAATTTTTATCGCCGTATGGCATTCGAGCTCTCTCTAAATTTCATCTCGAGCATCCTTTTGTGCTTAACGTGGACGGGCATTCGAATTCGGTGGATTACGAGCCGGCGGAATCGACCAGCGATCTTTTTGGAGGAAATTCAAATTGGCGCGGGCCGGTGTGGTTTCCGTTGAATTTCCTGCTCATCGAAGCTCTGCAGCGTGTTCATTACTACTATGGCGATGGGTTTAAGGTGGAATTTCCCACGAATTCAGGGTGCCAGATGACGCTTTGGAATTCGGCGAGCGAAATATCGCGAAGGCTTGCGCATCTTTTTCTACGGCGAGACGGGCGGCGCGCGGTTTTCGGCGATTCTGCTCTTTTTCAGGAAGACCCCAATTGGCGGGATTTCATTCTCTTCTACGAGTATTTCCACGGAGATACCGGCGCGGGGTTGGGCGCCAGCCATCAGACTGGATGGACGGCGTTGGTGGCTAAGCTGCTGCAGCAGAGCGGAGAGTAAGCCCCGAGATTTTTGCTTCAACATGAGCGGATGGTTAAAGCTGTTTGGGATCTGCTTCCACCAGCTCGATCAGAACTTTGCTTCCTTCCGGCAGTGATGTGAGGAAAAAGTTGATGCGTGTCCCGCCGGCCCCGGCGCGCGTTCTTGGATAGACTGGGCTCAGGTCAAACCGCGAGCGTAGAATTTCCGTAGCGCGGTCCACGTTGCGAACATAAATTTCTATTTGTTGAATGCCTTCACCGAACCTGGATAGGAACTTGGCGATGGCGCCCTGGCCGCCGGGCTCCCTGGTGGTCAGGATGTCGAGTTCGATGTGATTTTCGAAGTGAAGCTCGAATTCGATGGCGTCTTGGTCGGGCGGGACGCTGGCGAGGGCCGGAGAATTATTTGCTTCACGGATTTTTTGGAAAGTTTCCAGTTGGACGGCAATTCCCACCACAGTGCTGGCCTGAGAAGATTCGGAAGCTCCCGTAGATCTCAAACTTATCGGCAGAACGAGCGAGCGAAATTCAGGGTCGGCGATCCATTTTTTCAAAAGGGGCGTACACAGATTGCCGCCTTCCATATAAAGGCGCATCGCGGAATCCAATCGCTTCTGCCGATCGGGATTTGCCAGCTGGCGAATCCAACCGGCGATTTGTGAGGCCTGGGTCACGTGGCCAAGCGCGAATTAAGGCGTGGCGTGCGGGGGCTGGACCGCATTTATATTCGAAAGCGCTACGTAGGTTGTTTTTCCCGGTGGCACCGTAATTTGAACATCCCAGCGCTGTCGCGCGTCACCGGCTTGCGCGTTGTTATCGAGTGTGCTGAGCCAATAGGTACCTGGTGCAATTCCGCGAAGCGAGCCTTGTCCTTGCAAATCGGTGTCAGTGCGAGCGACCAAGTATTTCGATTGGGCGAGCGCCATGGTGTGGCGACGGAGCTCGGCCGTATTGCTCGAATTTAGCCTGTCCCATTTGTGGCCTGGATTCACGTCTTCCAGCGACAAGTATATTCCTTCAGTGCTTTTGGGAAATTGAGTCAAGAATGCCTGGATAGCGTCGTGATACTCCTTTTTATGCTGGGCGTATTTCTCCGGATTCTTTTTCTGCTCTGCCGGAGTGAATTTCGGTTTCGGAAAGGGAACGGTCTGATCGGTGGACATTCTGTCCACATATGCCTTGTAAAATTCCGGAATGTTCATCACATCTTCCGGTTTGAGTTTCTTTATGAATTCATCGTTGGATAAATCGACGCAATGATTTTTCTTCATCCAAGCTTTTAGTTCCTTTGACACGTCCAGCTTAGCGATGAAAGCGTCCATGTCCACAAGAGGAAAGGTGATCGCAGTTTCTTTGCCAATTTCCTCGAAGCTCTTGCTCAACAGATAGAAGGTCATGCCGCGTACGGGCTCGTCGGAGCCCCCGGAAGGCGTGGCTTTGGCGATGAATTCAATCGCGCCGGTTTGCGGAGAGGCTTGTAGGCCCACGGTCAACATCGCGAAAAGCAGAAAAAGCGTAGCGCACATTTTTATTTTCATGATGTTCATCGTAACAGAATGGCAAGGGCGCGGGTGTGAGGTGGTCGTTAAGGTAAACGTCTGATAGGACACTAAGTCGTAGCGCTAGAACTTGCTGCCAACGGAAAGAACTCAATAGAGGTGGAATTGTACTTCGATATTCGTCCGTACTGCCGCAGGCTTCCCGTCGGGACCGACGGCAGGTTTGAAACGCCACGTTTTGACCGCGGCGACCGCATTTTCGTCGAGGCCCAGACCAAGACCTTTTACTACCGTAACGCTTGAAGCGCGTCCATCCGGAGTGACAATTATGGTCAAGGTAACTGTTCCCTGATATTTCGCTTTCACGGCCTCGTCAGAAAATTGTGCGTTCGGGCAGTAGAGACAAGCTGGATAGCCGTAGCCGCCAGTGCCTGCGTTAAATACGCCACCGCCGGTTCCGCCGCCTTCACCTGGGCCGACGCCGCCACCACTTCCACTTCCCACTCCAGTGCCATTTCCTGAGCCGATGCCGTTGCCGCTGCCCGGGCCGTTGGAATCATTCGTAACCTTGGACATGGGGTCGCCCCAGTTGGACATATTAGGGCTGGCGAGCTTCATGTCGGGCATTCCGATTACGGTGGGAGTGACGGCGAATTTCGGATTCTCTGGCGGCCTCACTTTGGGCGGAGCAATTTGAGTCAAACTAAATTTTGGCAGTTTACCCTTGCTGGCAGGGAGCAACTCGTGAGAACCGCCGCCACCGCCACCTCCGGCCTTCTTTGCTCCCGGCGGAAGCTTGGGAAGATAGGGTGAGCTAATGTCGAGCGGGGTCACCGTCATCGTTTTGGCTTGCGTGGTTGCAGGAGACATCAGGGCCGGCAACAGGGGCAAAACGAGGAGCACGATCACGACTACGTGAAAGGCGAGCGACAAAGCTTGCACGCGAGTGAATTGAGTGTTCTTGGACCAAATTTCCGGGACAGCAACCGGCGCGCTGGTCGTTTTCAGGGGGGGCAGTTTGGGCGGAGAAATCATGTCGCGCAAGTTCTGCCAAAACCCGCCAAAGCCGGTGTTCCAATTGACCAGCAAATCCGAATTTACCGCGCCGCGCGGAGCGGAGCGCCAGAATTCCTTTAGATTGTCACTAAAGCCCTCGCCAAAACCGGGGTTATTGAAAACATCAGGCTCGCCGCCTTTCAGCTTCGTGGGGCGCTCGGAGAGAAAGTCTTTTACGTTAGAAAAGAAGCCCCGAATGGCCGAACCACGAACTGGAGAGGGCAATCGACCGACACGGAGAGTTGGCTCGGTCGTCGAGCGACCGGCCTCGTCAAGTCTGGAAGTATAGTCTGCCATAGGTTGTGCCTAAGACTTGCCCCTTACGGCCCTGCTAATTGTTAGACGCTCCTCTGCGAAAAAGGATGTCTGGGGCCGGGCACGGCTGACACCGTTCTGAAATCATTGTAACATACAGGTCTCAACTGAGGCTCCGAGTTTCCCGGCCTGCGTCAGTAGAAAGGCATTTTCACCCCTATTCAGAATGGCGAAAACGCGCGACCTGAAGAGTACTCTTAATCTTCCAAAGACAGATTTTCCCATGAAGGCGAAGCTGCCCGAGCGGGAGCCGCAACAACTGGCGGCCTGGGACCAGATGCGTCTTTATTATCGCATTCAGGAGTCGCGCGCGGGGGCGCCGCTATTCGTGTTCCACGATGGCCCTCCCTACCCGACGGGCGAGATCCATCTGGGCACGGGTCTCAACAAGATTTTGAAAGACATGATCGTGAAGTCAAAGACCATGGCGGGGTTCCGTACGCCGTACGTTCCAGGCTGGGACTGCCACGGTCTGCCCATCGAGACGAAAGTCGAAAAGGAGCTTGGCGGCAAAACCGACAAAGTATCAGCGGCAGAGTTTCGGCGAATGTGCCGGGAGTTTGCGGCCGGTTACATCGATGCCCATCGGCGGGAATTCAAGCGGCTGGGCGTTTTTGGGCAGTGGGAGAAACCGTACCTCACGATGGATCCAAGTTATGAAGCGACCGTTGCCGACGCGTTCATCACATTTCTCGAGAAGGGATATGTGTATCGCGGGCTGAAGCCCGTTTATTGGTGCATTTATGACCGCACGGCGTTGGCCGAAGCGGAAGTGGAATATGAAGATCACGTGAGCCCATCGATCTGGGTGAAATTTCCCGTTGTTGCTGACGAGAAATCGAAAAAGGTTGGGATCGGCGATGCCCTGAGCGCTTTGGTTTGGACCACGACTCCCTGGACGCTGCCTGCAAACCGCGCGCTTGCTTTTCATCCGGACTATGAGTACGTGTTGGTGGAAACCGAGGCTGGGAAGTTGCTGCTCGCGGAAGAAAGGCTGAGGGATACGGAGTTATTAGCTGTTCTCGGGTTGGAATCTGGCAGCCCGTTCAGCAGGGTTGGAAAAGGACGCGAACTGGAGGGAGTGAAATTTCGGCATCCGTTCCTGGAAGAATTGGTCGTGCCGGGTGTGCTGGCGGACTATGTGACGTTGGAGCAAGGCAGCGGAATCGTGCACACCGCTCCAGGTCATGGAGCCGAAGACTTTGCGACCGGGCAGAAATATGGTCTGGAGGCGTACGCTCCTCTGGATAACGATGGGCGATTTGTGGAAGGGTTGCCGGCGTATAAAGGCAAAACTGTTTTCGAAGCGAATCCGGCTATTATTTCGCTGCTGAAAGACCGTCAGATGTTGGTGGCGGAGAAAAAGTTTCCGCACAGTTATCCGCATTGCTGGCGTTGCCACCAACCCGTTATTTTCCGCGCTACGGAGCAATGGTTCATACAACTCGATGACGGCAGCGCGACGGCGCCTCCGCCGAACGCGCCTGCGTTGCGCAGCACGGCGCTGGAAGAAATTAAAAAAGTGAAGTGGATTCCGGCGTGGGGACAAGAGCGTATCCACAACATGATTGAGGACCGGCCCGACTGGTGCATTTCGCGGCAGCGTTTTTGGGGAATACCGCTGGTGATTTTCTACTGCGACGGGTGCGGAAAGATACTGAAGGATTTTAAAGCCTTGCGGCAGGTGATTCCGCTTTTTGCGCGCGAAGGCGCGGACGCCTGGTACACGCATACTGCCGAAGAACTGCTGCCGCCCGGTACAAAATGCGATTCTTGCGGCGGCGCAAAATGGCGCAAAGAGAGCGACATTTTGGATGTGTGGTTCGAGTCGGGTACCAGTAATCTGGCCGTGCTGCAGAAAAGAGAAGGGAAACCGCGCGCGGATGTTTATCTAGAAGGGCCGGATCAATTTCGCGGATGGTTTCAGAGTTCGCTGATCGTGGCGATTGGCGTGGATGGCATACGTCCATACGATGAGGTTGTTACGCACGGCTGGACGCTGGATGAAAACGGCAGGCCGATGTCGAAATCGCTCGGCAACGCCATGGAACCGAAAGAAATCTGCGAAAAGTGGGGCGCAGACATGTTGCGCGCGTGGGTTTCTTCGCAGGATTACACCGCCGATGTGCGGCTCTCCGATGCGATGATGACGCAATTGGGCGAGGCCTATCGCAAGATCCGAAACACGTTCCGGTTTGCGCTTTCCAATCTTTTCGATTTCGATCCCGCGCGCGATTCGGTTGCAGACGCCGATCTTTGGGAAATCGATGCGTGGATGCTGAGGCGAACTGGAACACTGGCGCGCGAATGCCGTCAATGGTATGCGAATTTTGAATTTCATCGCGCGTATCATGCGCTGCACGATTTTTGCACGGTGGATTTAAGCGCGTTTTATTTCGATGTACTGAAAGACCGGCTTTACACTTTCGCACCGCACAGCCGTGGGCGTCGCTCGGCGCAAACCGCGATCTACCACATCGGCAGCGCAATCGTGCGGCTTATCGCGCCGACTCTCGTGTTTACTTCCGAAGAAGTATGGAAGCACCTGCCAGGCGCGGGCTCCAAAGTGGAGAGCGTGCACATGTCCGAGTTTCCTGTGGCCCAGAAGCTGGAGGCTGCCTTCGACAAATCTCGCGCGGCAGACTGGGAGCGTTTGCTCACGGTACGGCAAGAAGTGCTGAAGGCGCTGGAACCGGCGCGCGCAGCGAAGACCATCTCGGGCGCACTTGGAGCTCGCGTAACACTGGTGGCGACCGGCGGGCTGGTGGACCTACTACGAAAATACTCAGCGCAACTTCCGGCTCTTTTTATCGTCTCGCAAGTAGAAGTCACCGAGGGCCACATCGAGGGAGCGGCATTGGCGACGGGCCTGGAAGGACTACAAATTCGAATCGAACGTGCAAAAGGCGCGAAATGCGAGCGTTGCTGGAATTATTCCACGCATGTGGGTGAAAGCGCGGATTATCCTACGCTGTGCGAGCGCTGTGTTGCTGCGCTGGCCGAAATCGACCGGGATGCAGCGCTGGCGAGCGGGAGTGTGAAGGCTTGAGTTCTTCCGCGTCGCGTTCCGGTTGGTATGTTTTGGGATTTCTGTCGCTAGGCGCACTGCTGGCCGATCAATGCAGCAAATATGCCATTGAGAAGTTAACGCCGGCCGGAACGGTACGTGTGATCGTTCCAGGGTTGCTGAATTTGGTGCACACAAACAATCCGGGCGTGGCGTTTGGTTTATTCGCAGACTCCGGCACACCTTGGCTGGCGCCCCTGTTGATCGCATTTTCTGTCGGCGTTATAGCATTGCTCGCTTGGCTTCTGGCCACCGGACGTGCGGGTGGCAGGCTGGCGCAGTGCGGAATTGCCCTGATTTTGGGCGGAGCAGTGGGGAACGTGTTTGACCGGGTTCTGCGGCATAGCGTGACAGATTTCATTGACTTTTATCTTGGCAGCCACCACTGGTACACGTTCAACATTGCGGACGCAGCGATTGTGGCCGGCGCTGGACTTGTGATTCTGGAACTCTTTCGCGACTGGCGGCATCCGAGCCATGAGCAAGCCTAGATGCACCCGATCCTTTTTCATTTCGGCGCAATAAATATTTACACGTACGGCGTGCTAGTGGCCGCGGGCGTGTTGTTCGGCCTGTGGTACGCGCGCAAGCAAGCTCCTCGCGCTGGATTAGATCCCAACAAAATCTGGAACCTGGGCATCTACACGGTGTTGTCCGCTTTAATGCTGGCAAAAATCTGGCTTGTTTTAAGCGATTGGGATTATTACGTGGCGACTCCGCGGGATATTTTCAGCATTAGCACGTTTCAGTCCGGCGGAACCTTTTATGGCGGAATCGCCGGTGCAGTGTTGATGATGATTTTGTATTCGCATTTTCAGAAGATGCCGATACTGCCGGTGTTGGACACGTGCGTGGCTGGGTTGCCGCTAGGGCACGCGATTGGCCGGCTGGGATGTTTTGCCGCGGGATGCTGTTACGGAAAACCCACTACGGTTGCCTGGGGTGTGACGTTTACGAATCCGGCGGCCGCAGACCTGGCCGGAACTCCGCTGGGCGTTCATTTGCATCCGACGCAGCTTTATGAAGCGGCGGCTGAATTTCTGAATTTCCTCATTTTGGTGCGGGTCTCCAAGCGGCAAGGTTTTACCGGGCAGATCATCGGCACCTATCTGATTCTGTACGGAACCGAGCGGGGTATCATTGAGTTCTTTCGAGGCGATCCCGGGCGCACCATGATGTTTCACGATGCGGTTTCGCTGATGCAGTTGGTAAGTGTGGGCTTGATTTTTACCGGCGCATTCCTTTGGTGGCGCGGGATGAAGGATGCTCCGGGTCCTTCTGTTTCCGCGACAGGTACTACGGTCGCGCGCTAATGCGCCCCGTCTTGGTTTTTTATGCGCGGGCAATCCAACATGCATGAAGCTTTCGAGGCCGGCGAAGACCTTTCCGGAAACGATGCCTTTGAAGTTGGCGAGGAAACGGCGGGCCAACGGCTGGACCGTTTTCTGGCGGACCATATTGGCGATATTAGCCGGACGCACGTGCAAACTTTGATTGATGAGGGACGCGTGCTGGTGAATGGACTGGCGAAGAAGCCTTCCTACCGGCTGGAGGCCGGTGAAACGATTACGGTGGAGATTCCTGCTCCGCCATTGCCTGGTGTCCCAGCAGAAAATATTCGGCTTGATATTTTGTATGAGGACGAGGACGTCGCGGTGGTAAACAAACCTGCGGGGATGATCGTTCATCCGGGTGCGGGTGTTGATCCCGGAACTTTAGTAGCTGCGCTGTTGTATCGATTTGGCGACAAAGGCTTATCCACAGTGGGCGGGCCTCTCCGTTCGGGAATCGTGCATCGGATTGATAAAGGAACCTCTGGGGCGCTGTTGATTGCGCGGACGGACATGGCCCACTTGAAACTTGTCGAAGATTTTCGCGAGCGGCGCATTGAGAAAACCTATGTGGCGTTGCTGCATGGGAAGCTGAAAGGTGAATCCGGCAGAATCGAGTTGCCGATTGCGCGCGATCTTCGCCGACGATCGAGGATGACGGCGCGACGTCGTGAAGGCCGCCAGGCGCGCACCGACTGGCGAATGCGGTTGCGGCTTGGCAGCTTTTCTTTTATCGAAGCGGGCTTGCATACCGGTAGAACACACCAGATCCGCGTGCATTTTTCCGCGATGGGGTGCCCGGTAGTGGGCGATACGGTTTATGGAGCTCCGCGCCAGGAAAAGGTTGGAAACGAGACGCTGCCGGTGCTCGAGCGAAACTTCCTTCATGCGGCGCGGATTGCGTTTATGCATCCAAGGTCAGGAAAAAGAATGGAATGTCGGGCTCCGCTTCCGCCAGAGTTGGTGGCTTATATAGAGAGGTTCGGCCGAGCGACGAGTGCTGAGCTTGGCGCGATTGACGCTGCGCTGCGGGGGTTTCTATAATCACTGCAATGAAAATAACCAAAAGAACATTTGGCGCTTTTCTGCTGTGGGCCATCCTTTTCTCTGTTTCGATCACTTGCGCGCGGGCACAGCAGGCTAATCCTCCACCCGCTCCAGCGCGGCCCGCTTGGAGCGCTCCTGCTTCACAGGCTCCGGAAGCACAAAAGCCGACTCCGGCTGGGCAAAACCAAGAGGATGGCACGCAAGCGGGACAGAATAAGACGCCGGCCATCGTGTCGACGACCGGCTTGGTCCACCTGGTCGCCACGGTTACCGATCGCCGCCACAACTTTGTGACCGATCTGGAGCAGAGCGATTTCAAGATTCTGGAAGACAACACACCGCAGGATATCCGCTTCTTCGGGCGCGAAACTGATTTGCCTCTGCGCATAGCGGTGTTACTGGACACGTCCAACAGCATCCGGCCGCGCTTGCCGTTCGAACAAGACGCCGCCATAGATTTTCTGGATAGTGTGATTCGACGAAATAGGGATATGGCCTTTCTGATGACGTTCGATAACGAACCGGAGGTCATACAAGATTACACGGGGGACCTTGCGTTGCTAACGTCGGCAATTCGCAGGCAGCGCGCGGGAGGGGGCACGGCGTTGAATGACGCCATTTATCGGGCCTCAGAAAAACTGATGAGTCCTCCGTTGCCAAAAGGGCCGAATCCGGAGATCCGTCGCATACTGGTAGTGATCAGCGATGGCGATGACACGCTGAGCGACCACGCGCTAAGCGATGCGGTAGAGGCGGCGATTCGCGCCGAGGCAGTGATTTACGCGGTCAGCACGAACACGGATTGGCTTTCGATTAGCGGTGACAAACCGCACAAGATGCACGTGGAAGGCGGAGACAAAGTACTTCAGGAATTCGCCGATCAAAGCGGGGGACGTGTGTTTTATCCCTATAAGGTGGAAGATCTGGCGCAATCGTTCGTGGATATTGGAGCAGAGTTGCGCAGCCAGTATTTCATCGCGTATTCGCCGAAAAATCCTACGGCCGACGGCAAATACCGAAAGATTGAAGTACAAGCGGGGCGGAAGGGGCTGGCTGTACGCACGCGCAAAGGCTACTACTCAGTGGCTCCTCCAGCATCCGCTGGAAAGTAAACCTCAGCGGTCCCAACCCTGTCGCAACACCTACCCGGGCTTTAGCCAACAAATAGCGAACGGTTATTTGAAGGGTGCGTAATACCCTTTTCGCGCCAGGACTTTTACATCCGGCCGGGCGATGTCTACTCGGATTTTCCGGAAAGTTCCATCGCGTTTATCGTTGGTAGGGTAGTAGCCCATCACATATTGTGAGCGCAGCTCTTCTGAAATTTCATCGAATGCCTTCTCGAGAGTTTTCTCATTGTGCACGTTGATCACGCGACCACCGGTATCGTCTGCCATCTTTCTAGCGACGCTGGGCCCCACGCCGAAGGTGGCGCCAGGATCTGAGATCAGAAGGACGTGGATCACGCCGTCGGCGCGCTGACAAGCTTCGGAAGCATCCTGCAACCTTAGTTTGCTGCCGGTGTCCTCCATATCGCTCATCACAATCACGGCTTTACGTCCGGCCTCGGTTGCGAGTTCGTCATGACAGGCGAGATAAATCGCATCATATAGATCGGTGCCTCCGGCATTGCTACCAGAAGGAATCGTGCCGGGAGTCACCACACCTCCGCCTCCAACCGAATTGACGGAGGTGCGGCGAATGGCGCGCTCTAGAACGTTGGTGTCCTCGGTAAAGTCAGCAAGCAAATCGACGTCAAAATCGAAGCTGATGACCATGGCTTCGTCCTTCTTGCGCATTACTTCGCGCAGGAAACGCGAGGCAGTGTCTTGTTCCGCTCCGATTACGCGTTCCATGCTTCCGCTGGTGTCTATTAAAATGCCGAGGGTGATGGGCAGATTTACTTCTTTCGAAAAGAAAGAAATCTTCTGCTCCTGGCCGTCTTCGAATACTTTGAAATCATTTTGAGAAAGATCGGACACAATTTCGTGGCGTTTGTCGCGTACGGTGACGAAGACGTTAACCAGGGTGGTCTGCACCGTTAAGGGCTTCTGCGATTGCGGAATTTGTTGCCGGTCTTGCTGCGATTGAGCGGGCGTGGTATTGCCTAGTCCGAAAGATGCAGCCAGGGCTGCTATGAAAATGCCTGCCACGAGGCGGGTCTGCCGCATTGTATAATCTCTCCAGGTAATTCGCGCTACGTACGATGCATTTCGGGCGCGGACGGATGTTCGTCCAGCAGGCGGCCCGTGAGAACTTGGTCGATGGAGAAACGGCCTGAGACCAGCTGGTATTTCAGGCGCCTAATCAAAGGCCCAAATCGAGATACGCCGATATGCAAACGACTCTAACGGTAGCCATTGTATTACTACTTAGCGCTTCCGTGTATGCGCAGCAACCGGTTCAGCCCGGCACCATCCAGCAGGACTCGCAGCAGCCCACACATGCGACGCCTGCGCAACCGGCTCAGCCTGCGCCACCAACACAGGCTCCTCAGAATCCTCAGACACAAAAACCGCAACAGTCCACGACACCACAGCAAGGAGAAACTCGCAATCGCATCACGACGAGAACTGAGCTTGTGATCGTGCCGGTGACGGTGAAGAACCGTGACGGCCAGCTGGTGGGCGATCTACAGCGCGACGAGTTTCGCGTGTTTTCCGATGGCGTGGAACAGCAGATCGTGCTATTTGATTCGCAGCCTTACCCGCTGTCAGCGGTGGTTTTAGTCGACAACGACCTGGCAGAAAAAGAGGCCGAGCAGGTGAAGAAGAGCCTGAATGCAATCGCAGCAGGATTTGGACCGGGTGACGAGGTAGCTCTGGTGACCTATGCAGAATTTCCGGAGACGGTGGAGGATTTTTCATTCAGTAATGACAAATTATATACCGCGCTGAAACGCCTGGACCTGAGTTCACACAGCACGACAATTATTAACGATCCCACCACGGCGGGGCCAATTATCAACGGGCAGACGCAACCCGACGGCACCGGAACGACGGGACAAGGCGGGGTGCAGGTCCGCGGTTTCGGGAAAGCAGCGATCCATAATTCCTTGGACGACGCGATTTATGCCTCGGGCCAGATGTTGAAGGGGCGAGGGCGCGACCGCCGAAAAATAATTTTCCTGATCACGGACGGAAGTAACACGCATAACAATCAGCATTCGTTTGACGAAACGTTGCACTCGCTGCTTCTGGGAGATATTTCCGTGTTTGCTATCTCCGTCACGCACCAGACCCCGATTGGCCGCTCGATCATTCAGCACGGTGCGGCGGAGATTGACAAGTATGCAGCCGCAACGGGCGGCGATACTTTCTACGCCGCGAAACAAAATGATCTGGAACGGCTTTATTCGGAAGTTACCGAGCAAGCGCGCAATGAGTACACCATCACGTTTGCGCCGCGAGAAGCCGACCGCACGAAGGATTACCACACGATCGAAGTGCGCGTTCGCCGCCCGAATCTGGATGTGAGCGCGCGGCAAGGCTACTTCCAGAGTCAACTTACCGGCGCTCGCTAACTTCCGCTAAAATTTTGAAAGGCTAAGCTACTGCTTCGTTTGTTCGACGGCTGGCTGAATAGAAATCAATTGCTCGTGTGCGGGGCACAAAGGCCGGTAGTCGCAATATACGCAGAGGAAACTGGGCTTGGCAGGGAATTCACAGGCGCGAATTTGGCCGGCCACTTCGTAGATAGTTTGCTTGGTTTTCGCCAGGGCTTTCGCGTCGCGCTCGGTCGCGATGGCTTCGTTGGTGGTGAGATTATAAAAAACAAGACGCTCCGGCTTCAGTTCCAGCACTTCTTCCGTTGCTAGTGCATAGACGCTTAGTTGCAAGCTGTCCTTGGCTTTTTTGGCGTCCTTGGGCTTACCGGTTTTGTAATCCACGATTTCAACTTCTTTCGAACCCAGGCGGTTCACCTGATCCATACGGCCCTTCACAATCACGTCGTGGTCAAGGTGAAGCTCGAACGATTTTTCCTGGTGCAAGAGGTCCGGAGGGGTGGACATGTAGCTGGTGCGAAAATTCTGGAGTTGCTCGCGGCCCGCTTTGCGATATTCCGCTTCCTGATAATCGTCGGGAAATCCCAGCGAATACCATTCACGGTCGTAAACGGACATTACATCTTCGAAAGTAAATTTTCTATTTTTCGCCACTCCGCCCGCGAATTCCTTGATAGTGGTGTGCATCACGCTTCCGAAAGTCATGGTGGCGCGCGGGCCGCCGCGAATGCTCCAGATATTTTGAAACAGGTATTGCATCGGGCATTTGCAGTAGCACTCGATGGCGGAAGCGCTGAGCTGCAAAGGCTCGGTTGGCGGGGGATGGTAGGCTTTGGCCCAAACTGCCACGCGGGAATAAGCGCGCGCGTTTTCGTCGCGTCCAGCGGACGGAAAAAACAGTTGCGCGGGATCGGAAGGCTCGGGCGCCGCTCCCGTGGCTTCTTCGCATGGCGGCACGGTGACCTGGGGCGCAGATTGAGCGGTATCGTGTTTTTGAATTTTTGCATTTCGCAAGAAATCTTCGAGGAAGGGCGAGGGACGTTTCCATTTGTTGTTCACGTGGGAAAGCGTGAGCTGCTGTCGCGCGCGAGTTAGCGCGACATAAAACAAGCGGCGTTCTTCCTGAATCTGAAAATCTCCCGCGGGTCTTTCTTCCTTCATCAGCTCCGGTGGAAATTCGAACTTTACGGGACGGGCGTTCGAAGGGAAATCATTGTTGTTCAGCTGCATGATAAATACGCGAGGAAACTCGAGACCTTTGGCCGAATGTACGGTCATTAATTGGACGGCGTCGTCCGCGGACTCTTCGTCGAGGCAAATGTCGCCGCCGGCTTCGGAGAAGTACTCTAGGTATTCGACGAAATCGCGCAAACTTTTTTTGTCGCTCTTCTGTTCCCAATCTTTCACGAACTGCACGAAGCGTTCGAGATAACGGCGGTCGGCTTCAAAGGGAAGCGGGGCGAGTTCCAAAGCGGAGATCAACTGGTCCAGCAAGCCGCTCGCAGGGATTTTGCGAGCCATTTGGCGAAAGCGGGCCAGAAAACTGACTAGCTCTGGCAAGCGCGACGCTTCCGAGGAAAAGGGTAACTCACTCTGTGCCGCGTCGATTTCGTCACTCAGTGGACGGCGTCGATTTTTCTCGGCGCGCTCGGCTAGACGCACCAAGTCGCGAGGCTGGAGTTTCCAGTAAGGAGCGGCTAGCACGCGCGCGCAAGCGACGTTGTCGGAAGGCACGGCGATCAGACGTAGGTAGGCCAACAAGTCTCGAACGACCGTGCTGGTTAGAATCGAGAACTTCTTGATGACAAATGGAATTTTGCGACGCTGTAGCGCCGCAATAAGTTTCTTCACGTGCGTGTGTTTGCGATAGAGCACGGCGAAATTGCGCCAGGGGTTTCCGGGAACGTGCAAGCGCTCGATTTCCGATGCGATCCAATGCGCCTCCTCTTCGGGGCGGACGAATTCAGCGACGCGAATTTTCTCTCCCTCGGAATTTTCGGTGACCAAAGTCTTGGGAGGCAACAGCGGCGACTTTTCGTTGTGGGAAATCACTTCACCGGCAACGCGCAGGATTCTGGTGGTGGAGCGGTAATTTTGGGTTAGCGGCGCGATAAACTGGCGCACGCCTTCGGTGAGATTGTTTTCGGTTACCCCGCAGAACCGTTTCAGAAAAATCGTGAAGCTGCCGAAAGAGGCGCCGCGAAAACGGTAGATGGCCTGATCGTCATCTCCCACCGCTACGATATTGCGTCGTTCGCCGGCGAGCAGCCAGAGCAATTCGAGTTGAACGATATTCGTATCTTGAAATTCGTCCACCAAAATGTAATGAAACTGATCGCGCAGGCTTTGCAAAAGCGCGGCATCCGTTCGCAATAATTGCACCCCCTGCATTAGCTGCGCGCCGAAGGTGAGCAGGTTTCGTTCGCGCAATAATCGTTCGCTGACGCGATAGACGCGCGCGAGCTCGTCCTGGCGGTCGAGTTCTTCTTCTTCGAGCTTGCGAACATCCGCCTCGAGGGATGCTCGCCGCGCGAGATAGACTTGGCGCGATTTATCCACATAACTTTGGAAATCGTTGGGAGTGACGAGCTCATCCTGGCAGCGCGAAAAGAACTTCAGAAAATCGTTCAGGAATTCGCCCGGCTCCGCGAGGCGCCGGAAATGTTTCAAATCAAGCTCCCCCATGTGGCGGCGAAGCAAAATCCAGTGATCGATGTCTTCCAGAATTTTCAGGTCCGGATTGGCCACGCGCAGGATTTTTTCCAGGCAAAAACTATGAAAAGTGCTGAGCCATATGCCTTCGGCGCGTTCGCCAACCGCCTTCACAACGCGGGACTTCATTTGGCCGGCGGCTTTGTCTGTGAACGTTAGCCCAAGGATATTTTCGCCGGCAAGCTCCAGGCTCGATTCGAGCAGGTGGCGGATTCGCTCGGTAATGACGCGAGTCTTGCCGGTTCCGGCGCCGGCGACGACGAGCAGGGGACCGTCACCATGCTCGACCGCGCGACGTTGCTGGGCGTTCAGTCCTATGGAGCTTTCACGTGAGGTTGCAAGAGACATCCGATAACTATAATAACGTAGAATTGATGCGAGGAGTTACGCTTTTTCTTCGCCTACCTCCCGTTTCGACATTCCCGTGTTCCAAACTCGAACGGCAAGTTCGCTCCGGATCCTTGAATCCAGTCTTTTTCGAGGGTTTTGGCATCACCGGAATGGCCGGCGATTTGCATGGTTCAGTTCGCTGATGTGCCTAGGTATATTAGAGGAAGAAAATGAACAGCTGATTTCGCCGGGAGGAATGTTTCACCCAAATGCTTTTGCTTAGATCGCCCGGTGCGAATCTTTTGTTACGCACGGAGGATCAGGTGCGCCCCGAGCTCGCCTCCCATTTCCAATCGATGGAACTGAATTGCTCTGCGTGGCCCCATGGCAGGCTGGAATGCTACTTCCGCTGCAGCGAATAGAATAGACAGTATTTTAGTTTAGATAACGTAGCGGAACGGGCGCAAACGTTTACTTCTGGATTACGCCGCAGGCGATTCTGTCGCCGGAATTGCCGGACGGATCGGTCTTCATGTCGTCGGCTTTGGCATGGATTATGATGGCCGTTCCACCATTGCTGTAGAGCGAGTGGGGACCATCACCGAGATTTACGTCTTGGTCGGCAAGATTCATTTTCGACTTGCCGTCGGCACCCACCATGAGGTTGGACATATCTCCGGCGTGGTGTCCCTCGGGATTGTCGAAGCCGTGCTTCTTTCCGTCGGGATTAAAATGCGGGCCTGCTGATTTGAAGTCGGGCGGATCGCACTTGGCGTTCTGATGAAAATGTATGCCGTGCTCGCCTGGCGGAAGATTCTCGACATTGACTTGCAACCCTACGCCGCCTCCCTTTTCCTCCCACAGGATGACGGTGCCGACACTTTTTCCTTGAGCGTCGATCAGGTGGATTACTGTTTTCGCGGACATCGAAAGAGCGAAAGCGACTCCGCAAACAAGCGTCGCAACGGCCAATACTCTATTGAGGTTCATGCGATCGAGTTTCATTCGGCGATTATAGACCCGCGGCCTTCAGGTGAGCAACATCCGCGGTGTCAGCGCATCGTTTTGAGCCCTAGTGAAAACTGTATTAAACTCCGACGGGATTTAGCCGGGAAATTATGAGCAGACAGATTATGCGGGAACCTCGATGGCCTGCAGTAGTGGCGATGATAGCGGCGGGTTGTCTGTATTGGTCATTGCCGGAGCCGCTTTCAGTAGGACCCGGCTGGCTCTTATTGGCGGTAACTTTGGTGCTGACGATTCCGCTCCTCATATCCAATCATCGCGGCGAATTCAACATAGCCCGGATTTTAACATTCGCGATGAATGCCTTGATCACGCTGGCCATGATTGCTTCGCTGGCTTCTCTGATTCAAGGTTTGCCACACCATCGCAATACGCCCCAGGCACTGCTGCGAGCGGCGGTGGCGCTTTGGGTCACGAATGTGTTGGTGTTTGCGTTGTGGTACTGGAAGCTGGACGGAGGCGGGCCACTGATGCGCGAGGGAAGGCGCGGACGCTTGGAAAGCTCGTTTCTTTTTCCGCAAATGTTGGGCGAGGATGGTGGTGATCCGTCCTGGTCGCCGCATTTTATGGACTACTTATTTCTGGCGTTTAATACCAGCACCGCTTTTTCGCCTACGGACACGGCTGTGCTTTCGCGCTGGGCGAAAGCGGGGATGATGCTGCAGTCGTTGATTTCGTTGACGATCATTGCGCTGCTGGCGGCGCGAGCGGTGAATATTCTTTGAGTTTGTAGGCGCAGACGTTTTGGGCCGTAATCGCGAGGAAGGCATGAGCGAAGATCTGGACCTGCTACAAGGTTTGTGGGCAATTAAATCTCTGGTGGACGGCCACCGCCTCCCTGCTGGCTTAGTCGCGAACGCTCGCATGGAAGTAAAAGGCAACCGCTTTACTAGTCTTGGCATGGGCGCGGAATATGGCGGCGCGCTTGAGCTTGAGCCACTACGATTCCGCGGCGGCTCAATCGTCTTTGATGTTGGCCCGGGAAAAGGAAACGTTGACTGGTGCATATACGAGATTGCGCAGGATGTCTGGAAAATATGTATCGCCGCCCCGGGCTCGGTGCCTCCGCCGACTTTTGCGCGAACCCCAGGGAGCGGTTTTGCGATGGAAGTGCTTCAACAACTCACGATGACCTAGTTTGACCGTAAATTCCTGGACGCATATACTGGAATTTCCAGCTGAATTGCACACCTAGGAGTAAATGCGATGGAACAACCCGTTATCTTGAGCGCGGTACGTACGCCGATTGGGAAATTTATGGGAGGACTGGCGCCACTTTCGGCTCCGGAACTTGGCGCGAAAGTTGTGGCTGAAGCAGTGCGGCGGGCCGGCATCGAGCCGAACCAGGTGGACGAAGCCATCATGGGTAACGTGGTTCAGGCTGGGCTTGGACAAAATCCGGCGCGACAGGCGGCCTTGCGCGGCGGACTGGACTCGCGTGTTGCGGCGATGACGATCAATAAAGTTTGCGGCTCAGGCCTGAAAGCGGTTGCGCTGGCTTCACAGGCGGTGCAGCTTGGCGAGTCTGACGTAGTGGTGGCAGGCGGCATGGAGTCGATGTCGAACTGTCCATACCTGTTGAAGGGCGCGCGCGCCGGATTCCGGCTTGGCAATCAGGAAATTTTCGATTCGATGATTACCGATGGCCTGTGGGACGTTTACGAAAATTTCCACATGGGAGTTACCGGCGAGCTGGTGGCGGAAAAATACAGCATCACGCGACAGGAGCAGGACCAATTTGCTTTTGACAGCCATCGCAAAGCGGTGCGCGCGATCAAGTCGTGTTTTTTCGGCGAGCAGATTGTGCCGGTGGAGATTCCGCAGAAGAAAGGCGAGCCCGTCATAATCAAGACGGATGAATCGCCGCGCGAAGATACTTCGTTGGAGGCGCTTGCGAAACTTAAGCCGGCGTTTAAGAAGGATGGAACGGTAACGGCGGGGAACGCGCCGGGAACGAATGACGGGGCGGGGGCGGTGATTGTTACTAGCGAAAAGAATGCGGCTCGCTTAGGGAAAACGCCGCTGGCGCGAATCGTGGCGCAGGCGGTGAGCGGCGTTGAACCGAAGTGGGTGATGATGGCGCCGGTGGACGCGGTAGAAAAGCTGCTGAAGAAAACCGAGTGGGATCGCGATAAGGACGTAGACCTCTATGAATTGAATGAAGCGTTCGCCGTCGCTGCGATTGCGGTGACCCGGGTACTGAAATTGAATCCGGAAAAGGTAAACGTGAATGGCGGGGCGGTGGCATTGGGACACCCCATTGGCGCATCCGGCGCGCGCGTTCTGATCACGCTGCTGTATGAGTTGCAGCGTCGAAATCTGAAACGCGGAATTGCGGCTCTGTGCCTGGGCGGGGGCAACGCGGTGGCTCTGGCCATCGAGCGTTTTTAATTTGGCACGAATCAAATGGATTGATCGAAAGTTCGATTTCGGTTTCCCGGCCGGGCTTTATCCGGAGTTAACCGAGCGCTTCAGAGGAACCCGGCGCGCATCGAGGTCCGCAAGACTCACCAAGGTCTGTATAACAAACGACCAATTGAGAATATCCTGAAGGAGTTCCGGTCGGCGCGCGCGGCTAAACGTTCAACGTCTCGAAGAGTGCGATTCTTCTTATTTTCCCCGCAGCGCCATGCATCCGCGGCTGAATATGCGGGTAGTGGACATAATTTATTTTCAGCCCCAGCATGATGATTTCCATCTCGCGCGCATTTCGGAGCTCATACGACAATTTAATTCGGCCCAGCTCCTCGATGGAGGGCTGTTGGGAGGATTGTGTTTTGCTCACGCTGCAAATCCGAGTGCCGAGATGGAATCATAGGTTGTCCGGATTGCAATCTTCCCCTTGTCGGTTCGCTCGTTACGGTACAACAGCCGGATCAACCAGCTGGTCCGGCAATCGTTTGGCGAGGTAATAATCCGATTGATTTTGCTTTTCAGCCGCGTTACGGAATTTTTCTGCGACAAGATGATGTTGCACAGGTGAAAAAAGTGATTGGTGAAGCGTTCGCAAGCAAACTATCTGAATAATCCTGCTTGATCTCGCGAACCTACAAGCATGTTTGGCTTGCGTTAGAATACGGCGCCCAATCGTGCTATGGGAACAGACGAATCACGCACGGTTCGCTTTCCTTAACTGCTTGGCTTCCGTTATTATCGGACTCCTATGTCAACGGACAATATAAAAACTGTGGGTGTGCTGGGCGCCGGTACGATGGGGAATGGAATTGCGCATGTGTTTGCGCGGGCGGGGTATCGTGTGATTCTGCGCGATGTGGAGAAGCGCTTTCTCGATCGCGGGCTTGAAACCATTGGCAAGAATCTCGATCGCGAAGTGAAGCGCGGGAAGATTTCGGAAGCCGATAAGCCGGCTGTATTAGGGCGAATCGAGCCTAGGACCGATGTGGGCGCGCTTGCTACCGCGGATTTCGCGGTGGAAGCGGTTCCAGAGCAGCTTGAGCTGAAATTGCGGGTGCTCAAGGATGTGGATGCGGTGCTGAAGCCAGGCGTGATTTTGGCTAGCAACACGTCTTCCATCTCGATTACACAGCTTGGTGCGCAAACCAGTCGGCCGGATCGTTTCATTGGCATGCATTTTATGAATCCGGTGCCGATGATGGTGTTAGTGGAAGTGATTCGCGGGTTGGCTACGAGCGACCAGACTTTTCAGACCACCATGGCCCTTTGCGAAAAGCTCGAAAAGAAGCCGGTGGCGGTGAACGACGCGCCGGGCTTTGTTTCAAATCGTGTGCTGATGCCGCTGATCAATGAAGCGGCGTTTTGCGTGATGGAAGGCGTGGCAACTCCGGAAGCTGTGGATGCGGTGATGAAGACGGGTATGAACCATCCCATGGGGCCGCTGGAATTGGCCGATTTTATCGGCCTGGATGTTTGCATCGATATTCTCGAAGTGCTGTCGAAAGGGTTTGGCGATCCGAAGTATCGCGCCTGTCCGCTGCTAAAGAAATATGTGGCCGCGGGTTGGCTGGGCCGCAAGTCCGGACGCGGTTTTTACAAATATTCGTAGCCGATAGTTTCTCCAGCCTCGCTGACTTGCGCTCACAACTCGGATTTCTGCGCGTCTAAGGGCCAAGGATTGTGGGCGCCTGGATGCGTCATGCCAATGGAGTCCTAATGGAAAATATTCTTCGCGCAAGGCTGATGCTTGCGCTGCTATGTGTGTGCTGTCCGGCATACGCGTTTCAGGTGGGAACAACAGACTTTACGAAAGGTGTCACGAAGGTTCTTCCCGTACGCGATAACGTTACTGTCATCCAAATTCGCACGCCGCAAGATCTGAATAACGTCGTGGTGCTCACCGGACGGGATGGGTACCTCTTGGTGGATCATCCGGAGCCTGCAGCGAACCCGGCGATACAAAGGGCGCTGGATGATTTGGGAAAACGGCCGGTAAAGTTTCTTTTGAACACTCACTGGCACTACGATCACGTGGGTGGCAACGAAATTTACGGGCCCGATGCGATTATCGTCGCTCACGAAAACGTACGAAAGCGTCTGATGACGAAACAGACTCCGTTCTGGTCACCGACACCAATCGGTCCGTATCCGGAGCGCGCGTGGCCGCGCATCACGTTTCGAGACATGGTTACGATTCACTTTGCCGGCGAAGATATCGAAATGGATCATTACGCTAACGGGCACACGGATACGGACTCAGTGGTTTATTTCGCGCGCGCGAATGTGGTGGATGTCGGAGACATTTACGATGGAAAGGGCAGTTACGCAGGCGGTGCTGATATGGAGGGAATCGCGCATTCTCTCTCAGCGGTGCTCGAAAGGATCAACGACGATACGGTGATTATTACTGGGCACAGTGAAATGTCGAATCGCCGCGAACTCGCGGAATATGTCCCGCTTCTGGACCAAACCATCGCGCTTGTGCGACAGGAAATTGCAGCCGGGAAGAGCGAGAAGGAAGTGGCGGATGCGGGCTTGCCTGAGATATGGAAACCGTGGTTCGCTCCACAAGCGGTACCAGCCGGCCACGACTTCGTGCGGCAAATCTATGCAACGCTAAACCATACGGACATTCTCGACCAGTAAACCCTATTAACTTAGCGACAAAGCGAGGGAAATACCTTTTGCTTTTTGTTCGCCTAGTGTTATGATGTGTTTCAGAAAGCACAATTTGGGGGTAGGGATACTTGGTAGTACACTTAGCGCGCCTCTGTTCCCAGGAAAGAATTAAAAACAAAATCCCTCTCGAGGTCTTCATGAACGACGAAAAAACCAAGAATCTAGATTTGGCCATTTCGCAGATTGAGAAACAGTATGGCAAGGGTTCGATCATGCGCCTTGGGAACAAGGATGTGTTGGTGCCGGTGAACGTGATTCCGACGGGGTCCATTTCCATTGACGCTGCACTGGGCGTGGGCGGTTTCCCACGTGGACGCGTGATTGAAGTGTACGGACCGGAGTCCGGCGGCAAGACCACGCTTACGCTACACGTGATTGCAGAGGCGCAGCGGCTGGGGGGACAGGCAGCGTTCATCGACGCTGAGCATGCGCTGGATCCGTCGTATGCGCGAAAACTGGGAGTGGATGTTGACAACCTTCTGGTATCACAGCCGGATAACGGAGAGCAAGCGCTGGAGATTGCGGAAGCGCTGATTCGCTCGAATGCGGTGGACATTATTGTTGTGGATTCGGTTGCAGCATTGGTTCCGCGCGCTGAATTGGAAGGTGATATGGGCGATGCGCAGATGGGGTTGCAGGCGCGGCTAATGTCGCAGGCATTGCGCAAGCTGACGGCAATCGTGTCGAAATCGAAGACCTGCCTGATATTCATCAACCAGATTCGCGAAAAGATTGGAGTGATGTTCGGCAATCCGGAAACAACAACCGGCGGGCGCGCGCTGAAATTTTATTCTTCGATTCGCGTGGATATTCGTCGTATACAGTCGATCAAGGAAGGGGACCGCGTGGTGGGGTCGCGCACTCGTGCCAAAATCGTTAAGAACAAGGTGGCTGCGCCTTTCCGTGAGGCCGAATTTGACATCATCTATGGTGAGGGTATTTCGCGCGAGGCCGACTTGATCGATTTGGGCGTGGCTAAGGGACTGCTCGAAAAGTCGGGTACCTGGATCTCTTATAAGAACGAGCGACTGGGGCAAGGGCGCGACAATGCTCGGCTGTTCCTGAAAGAAAATAAGGATATTCGCGCGAAGATCGAACACGACCTGCGAAAACAGCTGGGGTTACTCTCAAATCTGGCTGTGGTCGAAGAGAAATCGGCGGCGGCCGCTGAAGCTCCGAAACAGGCGCCTAAGGCGGTAGCGGCAGCTCAAGGTCGAGCCGCGCGCTAAAGCCACCTCGACCGAAGAAGAACATCGCATAAAATGCTGGTACTCTAGACCAGCGTGCTTTACAGGAAAGCTGTCCTCCTTTACAGTTGCGCTAGCCTGTAACATTTCCTTAAACTACGGTCACAGCCTGAGTTGAGGCGTTTACGGGCCAACATCAATCAAATGCGCTGCAAACCAGTCCATTGCCAAGCAGTCTCGATATTTTGTCTCTTTCTAGCCGGTACCCTTGGAGTTGCATTCGGGGCCGCACCAACTACTCGCACTCATCATAAAAAGAGCGGTACGCCTAGCTACGCCGATCCCGGAAAAGGCGATGCGGTGGAATATGACGACCCCCTGGTGCGCCAAATCGCGCTGGACGCCTTAGGTCACGCGAATGGCTCAGTTCTAGCAATGGACCCGAGCACCGGACGTATCCTCACCATCGTTAATCAAAAAATGGCTTTTTCTTCCGGATTCGAACCGTGTTCGACGATAAAACCGGTGATTGCCCTGGCCGGATTGGAAGAAGGCGTCATCACTCGCGACACGATGCTCAAAGTGGGTCGTCGGCGTTACATGGACCTGACCGAGGCGATGGCGCATTCCAACAATATTTACTTTGAAGAGGTAGGTACCCGATTGGGATTCGAGCGGGTAACAAAGTACGCGACGCTTCTGGGGCTGGGTTCTCGCGCAGGCTACAACATACGTGAAGAGCAGCCAGGATTGCTCCCAGCGCGAATTCCGGTGTATGGCGGTGTGGCTCGGATGTCTAGCTTCGGAGAAGGCATACGTATCACACCACTACAACTCGCGTCGTTGGTTTCTACGTTGGCGAATGGCGGAACGCAGTACTACCTTCAATATCCGCGAACAGAACAGGATCGACAGAATTTTCAGCCTCGCATTAAGCAGCAGCTTGATATTGGCCCGCTGCTGCCGGATTTGCGCGAAGGCATGCTGGCCGCGGTGATGTACGGCACGGCGAAACAAAGCTACGATCCTGACGGTGAACAAGCACTAGGAAAAACCGGGACTTGCAATGACGAATCGCTCGGCGGCCGGCTTGGCTGGTTCGTTTCGTACGCCGATCAAGCGCACCCGAAAATAGTGTTGGTTGTACTGATTCGTGGTGGAAGCCGGGCTATCAGCGGGCCTCACGCATCGGAAATTGCGGGCCGAATCTATCATGGCTTGCGCGAACGAAATTACTTCGCCGAGTCCATTCATCATCCTACCTACACAACGTCCGCGGGTGGCTCGCAATAGCCGCTGATATTTACCTGCTAGCACTCCACGACTTTTAGCACCGTTTAGGGTTTACTGCCTTGTACCAGAACGAACCATTTGTTTTCTCGGCTAGCGCAACGTTGCGTTAAGCTTCGTCACCTAAGTAATTAAGGTGTTTACGAAATATGGACAAGATCGGAAAAATTCTTTTTTGGGTGGTACTTGTAGCCCTTAGCGCTGGCTTTATCGTGACCTCCTATTACCTCCGGAATTCGGCCGAGGGCGAAGTTTCTTTGCAGGCTTCTTCCGCTCGCGAAGAAGCCCGCAGAATCCAGGGACAGGTCGTTCTCTACAGCGAACGCCTGGTTCCGGCCGGACTTCCATTTCAGATGTTACTGCGCGCCGTGGGGATCGATGCAGAGACCGCCGGGCGTCCGGCAGCGTCCGCGCAGTCTGTATTCGACCTGCGTCATTTGCGCGCGGGAAATCGCCTGGACGTGGGGCGTTCGGTTCTGGGGGAGCTACGATCAGTTCGCTACAGAATCGATACCGACAGAGTGCTCTCAATTGCGCCTCAAGGAAACGAAGTTCACTCGGAGATTCAAACCATACCTTCGGAAATGCAAACCATCGGGGTCATGGGAGAGGTTCACGGCTCGCTTTTTGAAGCAGTTATCAACGCGGGCGAAAAGCCCGAGCTCGCCATGCGCCTGGCGCAAATTTTCGGATGGGATTTGGATTTCTATACGGATCCGCGGCCCGGGGATACATTTCGAGTAGTGGTCGAGAAGAAAGTGCTTTCAAACGGTGAACTTCTTTCGTACGGGCGAATTCTCGCGGCCGAGTATAAAAACGCCGGGCATCCGTATGGCGCGGTACTTTTCCATGACGCTTCAGGCGCTCCCGCTTATTTCACGCCTGAAGGGAAGTCGATGAAGAAGGCGTTTTTGCATTCGCCGCTGAAGTTTGCTGCGCCTATTACTTCGCATTTCAGCGAACACCGCTTCCATCCGATCCTGAAAGAATACCGACCGCATCTTGGAATTGATTACGCAGCGCCTACGGGCACTCCGGTACAGACGATTGGCGAGGGACGCGTAGTTTTCGCCGGACCAAAAGGCGGGGCGGGCAATCTAGTTCAAATTCAACACACCAACGGGTACACCACTTACTACATGCATTTATCGCGAATGCTGGTTCGATCAGGGCAGCATGTGGAACAAGGACAGAGTATTGGACTGGTGGGAATGACTGGCCTTGCTACCGGGCCGCACCTTGATTTCCGGATACAGCGCCAAGGGCAATTCTTGAATTTTGAGCGGCTTCCATTGCCGCCATCCGATCCGGTTGCCAAGCGGGATTGGAACGAATTCGCAGTCTTACGGGATCGCGCGATTGCTTTAATGCCAACCAAATTGTCGCGGCCCAACGCAACGCTTGCGAAGAATTCTTCGTCATTCTCGGCGGCACAACCTGAAACCAACCCGTAACATCGAGTTGTCGGTGTGATGTTTGCGCAGAGCGCGAAAAAAAATCGGCGCCGCCGAATCATCCAGCGGCGCCGATTGAGTTTTCAGAAGTTGATCGTTATTTCTTGACTATTGCCGCCGACGTGAAGAAATCGGCAAACGCTTGTCCGTTTGGAGTTCCCATACCGGTTACATTATCCCAGCCGATTTTGGTTCTGAGCGACGTGTCGGTACCGAAGGTCACGATATCCCACTCGTCGTCAAAGGGGCTGTTATAGATGCCACTGTAAAAGGATGTGGTGCCGTCCAACGGTTGAGCAAGCGCCGCCGCTGTGTAGTGGTGGAACCCGCTCGAGTCCTGGATGATGCCCGTCGGATTGGTCTTGGAGCCCACCGGCACGACGTCGGTAATGGTGCCTGCAGGCATGCTGTAGAGGTAAGGCGCAGCTTGTCCCAGCGGTACGCCGGCTTCCTGATTAGCGATAGCCCAGATAGCCGAGAACATCGGTGTAGCTAAGCTAGTCCCACCATAAACCGCCACGGCCTCACCCACTCCGTCAAATAATACGATTTCCGCTCCGGTATAGGGATCTGCGAGCCAGGAGATATCCGGAAGCTCACGCCACTTCCCGGAGATCTTTTTCTGGAAACTGGGCTTCAAGAAAAATCCGCTGGCGCCGCCGCCAGACCCAAATTGAAAACCAAAATTCAGAGGAGGATCTGCGACATAACTCCCAGCGAACGGAGGAGCAACGATACCGGTAATGTTGGTGCCCCAACCGCTTTGCCATGCCAACGTGTTGTCGGGATTGGTTGCTAAACTGACCCCGCCAACGGCGGTGGCATAGGGTGAATCGGCTGGCGTACTAACGGTCGGTGGAATCCCGAAAACGGTGTAGTCGCCGTAATCGCCGGTTGCATAGTTTGTGGAAATTCCGGAAACCGCAGCTAGTTCCGAAATCAAGCTGCTTTGCTCGAGTATCACCGGGGGTACCAGCGACTCTTCAGCGCCATAGCTGCCGGAGATGACGTTCCCGAGGCCGTAGGTGATCGCGTAGACAGTCGCATTGTTGATGTCTGCGAAAGTAGGAGACGGGGGAACTAACAAAATAATGTTAGCCTGCGGCGCGATTGCGTGAGACCACTCAACGTCTAAGTTAATTTCAGGGTCGATGCCGCCGCAATTGCAATTGTACGGATAGTAGATGATGTTGAAATTCGACGGAGTTAGAGGAGGCAAACTGTTCAAGCTGTTGAACACGTTAGCGTCCGCGGTGATATAGGGAGAACCGTACCAATCGATAATCACGATCGTTTGGCCCTCACCGTGGAAACCTTCCGCATAGAGGCCGTTCAGATTGTAAGCGGTTTGAACCTCTGCAGGATCGTATCCACAAGGAGGCAAGCTGCCGGGACCGCCCCCGTTTGCCGGCTGTCCGTAGGTGTTGCCGGTGTAGGTAGCGAAAGGCAAAGCTCCTCCAGTGGTGAACACATCTGTCGCGGTGCCAGGGAAGCACTGTCCGGAGTAGAAGATTCCGTCCGAAGTTACGCCGCTAAGCTTTGTGGTAGTCGCAGCTGACTTACCGGATTTGAACGCGTTCGTTACCTGGGCAACAGGATGCGTGGCTGTGTAGTCATCCAATCCGTACACTGCGGCAACAACGGCGGCGGCAGGACCTTCAATCGTCGGATTGTTGATGTTCCCCCGATGGGTCTCGGAACCGACGGTGAACTTATCGATCTGTACGGAGAAAGCCTTTTGGACTTCCCCGACCGTGCCTTGCGCTGTGATAGAGAAATTTGCCGGGCCTACATTGGTAACTTTCAGATTGTGCTCGATCAAAAACTGCTTTGCAAGAGCTAGATCGGCTTCCGTTGGGGCAAACTGGGATATCAGTTGGGCCGGTTTTAGCCACTGGTGATAATTCGGTGAAGTCTTCTCATAGAGCTGTGCCGCAAGGGTGTCGAGAGCCGCTCGATTGTGAGGCTGAAGCCACAATGTAACGCTAATGGTTGTGGATGCTTCTTCTGGGCCGTTATTTTTTGCGGTCGTGACAAATCCAGGTGTGTTGCCTGCGATTACCCGGCTTGCCGTCGACTGACCTGCTGACTGAGCGGCTGCGCCACCGGCCAATAAAAAGACTACCGTAAGCGCCGCCAGTACGACTAAGCCAAATCGTGCAGTCCACAATTTTGCAAAAGGTTGCGAAAATGCGTCCGCCTTCCTGTCCTTCATCGGTTATCTCCTTTGGAAACGTCCAAACTGGTTTGGAAACCTGCGCTGAGCTCGGCTGGGCAACCTACTCACGCCCCGCGGTACCGAAAGTACTTGGCGGACGTCAATAGCTGAAAAAGGACCGACCGAGTGGGAGTCGTAATATAGCTAATAGCGAAAGAAGTCAAGAGAATCTGATGAAATTTCGGAGTGATACGAATCAGAAGTTGTATTTTCTTGAATGGCGGCTGCGACTACGCAAGAAATTTACCTAAAAGAAACGAAACTACGCTTTTAGTTCCCAAGTGTCGCCCGAGCGGAGAAGTTTTGCCAAGTCACCTTTGCCGCGCTTAGCCTGGACTTCGCGAATTTGATCGTTAATCAGGTCTTCGTAGCGAGGGACTTGGTCCCACGAGCGCAGGACGCCGATGGGAGTAGGAAATCCTGGCCGCTGTTCCATATGCGCGAGCAGAAAGGCATACGCCGCGCGGGGGTGCTTTTCGTCATGGACGAGCAGGTCTTTTTCGGTGATGCCGTTGCCCAGTTGAACTACCTCAAGGTCGAGACCGTTGAGGCGAATGCCCTTGTCCCGATTCTTCCCAAAAATTAGAGGCTTGCCATGTTCAAGCTGAACGATGTTTTCACTGCGCGCGTCTTTTTCTGTAACGGTTTCCCATGCGCCGTCATTGAAGATGTTGCAATTCTGGAGAATCTCGACGTATGCGGAGCCTTTATGCGCTGCAGCTTTCCGCAAAACATCCTTCAGATGCTGTTGAAATACGTCCACAGAACGGGCGACAAAGGTAGCTTCTGATCCGATGGCGAGAGAAATGGGGTTGAATGGCCGGTCAGTGGTGCCGAACGGCGTTGACTTGGTCTTCTTGCCAACTTCGGAAGTTGGCGAATACTGACCTTTGGTGAGCCCGTAAATCTTGTTGTTGAAGAGAAGAACTTTCAGGCCGACGTTGCGGCGCAGCATATGAATGGTGTGATTCCCGCCGATGGAGAGCGAATCACCATCACCCGTGGCGACCCATACTTCGAGGTCGGGACGAACGATCTTCAAGCCTGTTGCGATGGCGGGCGCGCGTCCATGGATAGTGTGAAAGCCAAAAGTGTTCATGTAGTACGGAAAGCGGCTGGAGCAGCCAATACCGGAAATGATCACGAACTTTTCGCGCGGGATGCCCAGGTCAGCGAACACCATTTGCACGGCCGAGAGGATGGCGTAATCACCGCATCCCGGACACCAACGAATTTCCTGGTCGG